>Ga0307512_10001954_pt1 | contig 27514 bp, 28 predicted proteins | sample 14_EM_MG_FD_200267 | JGI IMG/M metagenome (GOLD analysis project Ga0307512, IMG submission 200267) | Populus trichocarpa ectomycorrhiza microbial communities from riparian zone in the Pacific Northwest, United States - 14_EM | ecosystem: Host-associated > Plants > Roots > Unclassified | place... | reverse complement strand
CTCTCCTCCTCCTCCTCCTCCTCCTCCTCCTCCTCCATCTCCTCCTCCTCCTCCTCCTCCTCCTCCTCCTCCTCCTGCTCCTCCTCCTCCTCCTCCTCCTCCTCCTCCTCCATCTCCTCCTCCTCCTTGGCTTCCTCTTCCTCTTCCTCCTCCTCCTACTCGACGGCATCACCCGCTTCCTCGTTTAACGCCACCGCCCATTTACGCTCTGTATTGTCTATGATTTTTTGTTCCAGCTCTGCATCTATCTGGCCATAGTCACTTTCACCGTCTCTATAATCTGCCAAATTACCATCTACGGCATAACTATCATCCGGTAGTGCATTATTCTGCGTGGCATCTAACATTCGTAACCTGAGTCCTACGGAAGGTTAGCACTTGCACACATGATTTTATACCAGTGGAATACCATTGAGCCTGCCCCATTGATGGAGCGGAAATAGGCAATGATGCTTTATAGGAAACAGAGACCGCATAATTCAGAAGCATTGAAGAATGAGCCCTTCGAGATGAATGCTATCCATCCTCATATCATGGTGGAGGAGGTTGAGAAGCACATTTCCTTGATGTTTGCGCCATTTAATCAGCCTTTGGGCATGCAATTTCAGCATCCTGTTCTCCTCAACAACACGTTGTTGAACAAAGTACCACCGTATACCATGCCTGATATACTGTATGCTGCCCAATTAGAATTTGACAGAGGCCCTTCGATATCCCATCTCTCATCATCTGCTATACCGTCCTCTCGGATATCTTTTGCTTATAATTGCTTCAAGTTCGCATCGCAGACATTGCAAATCTCAGCATTATATTTCGTCACCAAGTTGTGAAGCTGCTTCCATCTTCCAGTAACCTTCGGAATGATCTACTTTGCCATCTTGTGGCCTCTGACTCACTTGCGAAGCACATCAACTTCCACTCACCTCTCTCTCACGATCTTGATGAGCTCTGCCTTTAAGTAACACAGCTGTTTCAATGCATGAGCAAGTTGATGGCACATGAAGAGCTAGCCATTCCTTCTCCACTCTTCGGGTGCCCAGGCAGTTAACGAGAGGAGTCTCATCACCCTCGGATCTCTTCTGTGTAACCGTGCATCCTGCAGTAGAAGCTCTAACATCTCATCATTATTGGATTGTTGAAACACCATGTAGTAGATCAGGAATTATCAATCTTGCGTGGAGTATTGCAGTACTCACCGGTATAGAGTATAGTACCTGACTTGATCCCCTGATTGCTCAACCAGGTAATCAAATGTATCCGTTCTCCGTGGATGCACGCGCCCTGATATATCTATTCACTCTGCTGATACAATGGTAGTAATCTGTGCAAGAGTTTCGTTTGCTTTGTTTGTCAATCAACCATCTTTGTCCAGCGGCGTTCCAGATTATTGCGCATGTCTTCTCAATAACGTTGAGCATTGTACAGCGCTGTAAAAGGATTCCATCAGCATTGTAATGAATCTTGTTATATTGGCCAGTACCTACCAAAAGAGTCCATCATTTGGTAGGGGTTGTCTCCAAGTTGAGGTAATGGCACTTGGGTGATTGTCAGAAGGATATATGCTATGGAGTTTACTCGTGTAGAATACATAACGCCTATCCTCGACAAAACAACAATGCCAGTGCTGTGATCCCCAGCAGGATTTCATGAGAACTTCATATTGATTTGATACCGAACCTCATTGCTAGCAGTTTCATTGAAAGTGCTACAAATTTGGATTGATTTGATGATGAACCAACCTTGGCCAGTCGTAAGCCTTCAGGGCTCAAAGAGATGCCAGTTATTTCATACCACATTCACTGAACTGAGTTGAGTGGGACAAGATGCGTCGACTGCTATATAGCGACTGATGTCGCAGGTAGACAATAGCCAATATGAAATTATGTCCAATCCCAAGCAGGTTCCCCAGTAGGAATTGGAACACCTTGGGCACTCCCCGGTTAGTGAGAACAGTCTAGATGTTCGCATGGCATGTCTGATTCATTATAATGCAGGGCAAGACCCGATCAACCTCCGAACACAGGTGCAGGTCAATTCGTCATAAGTTTATCTCGACAGAGCAATTGCGGGCCGCCACGTATAGCCTCTGAAGAAGATGAACCAAAAAGCCTGAAGTGTAAGGTTGTGTCTCAATATAATTAAGCAATCTGGTTAAAGCCCTCCAAATAACCAAGTCAGGCGAGGAGAGGTTTTGACTACCCACACAATCGAGTTGCACAATATCTAAGTTGAAGTTACTGCTTGATTAAATCTTATTGCTGATGATGGCCCTCCAGGGGGAGTATCTATTCAAACCGAATCACGCAATACACGATAACCTTTGGGATGCATGGTCCCCTATGAAGAGAGATTAAAGCTCATTGAGTAGTGCTCTACCATATGACAGATGAAATCATAGCAATCCTTGATATATGATGATGGCCCTACGGTGGGAGTAACTCCTAAAACCCAATCATACATTACAAGAAAGCTATACAGAGACAGCAATGTTTCATCATTGAAAGGACAGCCCCACAAGCACGAACAATACCTACGATACCTACCTGCAAAGCAGAAGCGGAAATAGTAATATTGTGTTCAGTAATTATTATTATCATTATCGAGTGTAGTGGTATAATCTATTAGGATTGTATGTGGTTTCCTCGCCTCAGGGTTGAGCATCAGTCCACTAACGAGTAAGATGCAATACTGCATGCGTTATCCTGATCACTGGATCACTTCAAACGGCAAGATCAGTTGTTTCCAGCACTCTGCATTTGGTGGTTGGCAAGTTTGATTCAGTTCACCGAGTTATTAATATTTTATCGCCATTAAAAAGTGTTCCCTTCAGAATACATTAACATTCTTGTGGTATCGCCTTTAACAAATCCAGCACTAGCAGGGAGGCTCAGTCCCTGATCAGAAATAGCAGTGTTTGATATTAATGATTCCGATACTGAGGAACATCCTGGTTGAAGTCATTCACTTCCAATTTGCAGCAGCAAAAAGCAATGCCAGTTGCATACAAAGCGCTCCTGAAAGATCCTCAAGAATAAACTTAATCATTCCAATTCGGAATTACAAGCCAGATTTGGGAAACAGAGTAAGAAGCGACAAAGTATAATTCTTAATCTTCTGAAGAGTGGAGATTTGGAATATTGAAGGAGATTACATTGAGACATAATATTGCCGATATTATCCGAACGCCATATTTATCAGGGAAGCGATTGAGGAAGATATTGTGAAGATACATGTCAATTGAAATTGCACTCTCAATCGGCAAAACATTAACACCATAATATTAATTAATCACCGGGATTGATTATATGAACACACTTTACAATATTAATCGATAGTTGAGATTAATTAGCCTGAATACCTTACGATATTGAATAATCGCTGAGATTAATCATCCGAAGATAGTTTGTTGAATAATCACTGAGATTGATAATATGAACACACCGGACGATATCAATCAATCATCGAAATCAATCATACTAAATACCGTGTGTGATTGATAAATCGCTGAGATTGTTTGTACCAATATATTTTACACTATTAAGTAATCACTGAGATCAATCATACAAGTTATATGTATTGTCAGTGTTATGATATGCCATGATACGATTTAGTTGCTATCCATTGAGTAGCATCTAATATGAGTATACATCTCTGTCCTCTATATGTATACAATTTGTACTGGTTACTACGACAATCTGTGTAGAGGTACGCCTAGACGACTATGTTAGGAACTATGGCTGTGTACATAGTACTTACTTGACTATCCTCCGATACATAAAAGTGTAGTTACTCGGGTGGAAGCTCCCTCATAACAATCTGCTGTGTTCGGTGGGAACTTGATGAAACACTTCCCTACCGGATGAAATGTTGCATCATAGTCCACTGTTGCTAGGGCTCCCCACCAACCATTCGATCGTAATTCGCTCTATGACCAAGGTTGTACAATACATGGCACTGGTACTAATACTGGTCGCAATGGGTCTGGGTAACCCGCAAGCGGTCCGGGTTTGGACTGCAAAAACCAGTAGGTTCGTTTTCAAAGCCGTCCAAAAACCTGACCCACAGATTGTTGGCGGGCCTATCCTGGACCCTTACCCATCCACCCCCGGGATTTGCCAAGTTTGGCTAGACCCAATCGGTACCAATCTCCGGTTCTGCATTTCGGGTTGCACATTGATGGTCGCATTCAGATATACCTCTGTGAATCGTACATGATTGACATTGGTACCTAAAGGTTCATTGTTGATGTATTGGCTGGTGTAATGAACAAAACGAACAGACTCAGTCGCCCTACAACATCTTCCAAATAACCGCTAACAGAGGGTCAACGGTTTTTGATCTTGCATCTTCGGAAACATGAGTGGCGCTTGATTACAAGCAACCCTACAGAACGATATGGCAACCTTCATTGGCAGATAGGTACGGGATATTTTTGCCACATCCTCCAGCACAGTAACAAGTTATTTCATTTACACAGCTACCTCTAGGTAATCTTGAGCCTTTTAGGGTACAAAACAGTCAAAACAATGTATATTGACCATAACAGCCATATCTCGCTGTGATTAGGCATGATGGAAGGCCAAGAATCGTGGACACTCTGTTGACACTCATTTTCAAGATGGGGCAGGGAGAGTTTCGCTCTCTCTTTCGCCTATAAAGGCAGCCAATACTCCGTATATGACAATTTGCAACCTGTCACCCCCCAGATTTCCCAAGATACATGACCAACATTCGTTGACACTCATTTTCCAGATGGGGCTGAGAGGGTATCAGTGACTTTCTTGCCTATGGAGGCGGCCAATAATTCCATTATGACTGTCGGCAACCAATTGGCAGCGTGATTACCCAGGAAGCATGACCAAGAATCGTTGACGCTGCGTTGATGCTCATTTTGCCATGGGTGTATCCACTATATGCAATCATTTGGTTTGGTGTGGTCCATCATTCACATTGTTCTGGTAGCCATTCTAGTGTTTTCATTTACTTTCTTCTTGATCACTACATTGTTCTTTAATAATACCTATAAATAAATAATAATACTCTGCAAAATCCCTTGCCATTCGATCAATGCTCGTCATCACTTGCAGGTTTACTCAACATGCTGCTCTGTTCTTCAAAATGGATGTTAGCTGCATTACCACACAGCAGATAGTGTACTGACCGGTGGATGTTCCTTCATCTGTCAGCATATCTGGATCAAAATCTGTATTGTGCTGGCCGTTGTGGGCAGATGCACCAAGCGTAAAAGATTAAGCACGGTAAGGAGATGTATGTGGATATGCATATCCGGCACGTAACTGGACAATTTTGGAAGTATCAGCTACAGAATGATCACCAATTGGGGCGCGTGGCATTCCGGGCGGAGGTGTCGTCAGCTATGCAGTTCGCTGTATGCGTCGGTCTGGTGGTGGTGCACCTGTTCCGTTGCGTCTCAACCATATCTGGGAATGCTTTGAGGTGCCATTTTGGCAAGAAACCCATCCAGCCGTTTGGTTTTGACGAAGTATAGCTGGGTGTCTTTCTATCGCCGCCTTCACCTCTTCATGCCCAGGAAACGCAACACCCCACATCTGCTCTTCTCGCACCTCGGCATGAGGTTTCTTGATTGGAGATTGGGTTCCCTGTTGTGCGGTGCTCGAACACCCTTCGTTGGCCATTTTGGCCATATCCAAGGCCAGGCGCATGTTGGACAGTTTCCGCTGTACCCGACCTCCTTGCCTTGCCATAGTAGCAGACATGTTGAAAAGCTACAAGAAATTAGTTGCTGCTTGTAAAAATGAGATACAACAATTACCTCTACCATATACAGCTCCCTAGCCTCCTCTACGGTAATTAAAGCCTGTTTCATCGACTCACGGGGATGCTTATCAGGCAATCCATCCTGGGAAATCCCAGCGCTGACAACATCATGATGTTTCATTTCGCGCACAGTGCGGATAGAGGACTTTGTCGACCATCGAGGTCTCTCATTACAGGCAACAATACTCTGGTCACGTAGCTCGCTACGGACACCTGCAGGATGATATATGGTTCATTGATTGCCGTTTATCTCGATATGGACATACTCACATCCACCTGCATGCTGCGTCTTATGCTTGGTGTTTCCTGTCTTACAGACGATGTTTAACTGTGCATCCTGGGTCATATGTTTGGTGGCTGCTATGTCTGCGTCGCAGTGGACTTGATGGTGTCTGCAGTGTTGCTGTTGCCTCTGAGTGACGTATTTGATGTAGCGCCGACCAATCGGCATGATTTATATCCGCTCTCACCTCGCTGAGGTGGTTGTGTATCCATAATGTGCTGGTGTGGAATAGGAGAGCAAGATGATAACAAAAAGATGTGGGAAGTCCTGAGGACTAAATAGTTAGCTTCATGTCAGAATGGAATAAGTTGCAGCCAACATGTTCACTACACTCACAATGAATCCTGCTGAGAATGGCTGCAAGTTGGAGGGTTTCCCACCGCCCCACGATATGGAATTAGTCTGTCCGAAGTTGTATGTTTGTTAACAGGGATAAAATACATTTTACAACAGCCGCAATCGCATGATTGTCAGATATAGATTCGACATTATTCGAGGGAAAGGATGTCTGCTTATTTTCATTGCAAATGACCCCGGGGATATTACATGAAGCTGACGGTAACAATTATGTCAGGCTGTATGGTTAGCCTAACTATTCCCAATTTATTGACAGTCAAAAGGGAGACTTTGCTTTGTTCAAGATGAGTAAATGTACCAACCTTGACATAAAAGATGCAGCTTGCCTCCATATTGTCCATATCTTGCAACATCCAACGTCTCGCCCAACAACAAAGTCAACACAACCTACAATGGTGAATGCTCAGAAAAGAACTTTTTGCCACTTCCGCTGGGCAGATATGGCAAATCAACAAAGCATTCCACCCAATGACGCCATCAAGTGAATGAAGCCAAGAGGGGCTTGGAAACAAAATCTGTCTGAGCCCTAGGAACACTGTGCAGCTTGCGATTGAAAAAGAAGCTTGCGGCTGAGAACCGACCAGAAACCCAATTCTTAAGCAATGAAGAGAAACAGAAATGGAATGACGATTATGTTCAGAGAGAAACCACTCGTGCAAGAAAGCGAGTTGAACATGCAGAGGAGGCGGTTCAGCAAGGGCAGGAAGATACGAAGAAAGCTTTAAATGCAGGATTGACGAACTGAGGCCCCAAATGAAATTTCAGGAGATGATGGTTACTATCGGAAACAGTCTGAGTGATCTAGCAAGTTCCAACAATGGTGAGGATGGGGAAGATGAGGATGATGAAGAGATGGAGCAGGTCCAGCTGAGCGAAGATGACGAACCCAGCTGGGTGATCGGCCCAATCACCACAACGTACAGCAGCGCAGGGATAGGTTTCGGCAGAAGCAGATAAAGCTTGATGAATTCACACAACTGGGATGGGAGGAGGCAGGAAACTCCTTCTGTTAAACGGATAGAAGTACGGCACATCTCAATTGAGTGTTCCAGAAGTCGTTGAACCGCAACAGGATGATGATGCATCGGCTTCTTCACTGACAACATTTGGAGAGCTTACGGAGTGTCTTGACATTGTGCCCGCAATATCGCAAATGCCGCAAGGGACTTCTCGACCAGGAAGTAGTCTTCTGAGGCTAGGTTCTGGGAAGCCACAGTCAACCATTACTATACCAGTCTTGCGCCTGCCATGGAGCCCGATTCATCACTCATTCTGAATTCGAAGCCTGTTGAACTGGTAAGCTTTTACCTGTGCATATAGCCTCCCCAGCTGATCACCATTGAGAAATCGGATTCAGACGAAGACTTGGTGACAGCGCCTGCATCAGCGGAGGAATAGAGAGGCAAAGTGCGATTTTTGTAGTTATATCTCAGTGAAAAGCAATTTGTGTACGAATTTTGCTAAGTGTCAGCTTTTGCTTGATTTCAGTGACCAGATTGTGAGACATGATAATTCATATGTGCATGTGCAATGGTCGAACACACCATGCGACAGTTTTAGAATCCAAATAAGAGCGTAAGACGGCCGACAAGTTCCATTTCTGTTTGCCAATTACTGTCAAGTGAGAAAGCAAAAGCTATATTAGTGACGAAATTTACTAACAATATTTAAGTGACTGATGACCTACAAGTCATACACGCAGAGGGCAGTGCGCAATACGAATAGGTCTGGATGACGACAGTCATGCTGCATTCATTCATGCATCCAACTGCATACCTCTCGGCACAGACCTGGTGCACATGGTTCAGATAATTGAAATTGGGTATGGTATGTCATGAAAATCAAGGAGAACGAGCTGGATGAGGAAAGATGAGGAAGTCGAGCTATATTCCCCAAAGACTGGTGAAATGATCTACATGCGGTAAATTGCCGCCGGAAAGCACAGTAATGTGATAGGGCCACCTCACATCCCAGTCAGATAACCTGGATAGAGGTTGATCAGAAATTGCGAGGTTACAAAGATCCTCAATGCAAATGATAGTACTTACAAACGCTATATTGGATGTCAATAATGAGTATATGATTTGTTACATACAATTATTGAGTGTACGAAGGTTGTTTTGATGTAACTTATGTGAGCGTCAACACAGAATCAACGATTTTTGTCTTACACATTCGGCATGCAAAAGGCTGCGTTGTCATATCATTCCAAAGTGAATGTATTGGTCAGCGTTATAGCGAGAGAGGCAAATGACACGCTCATTGCTACATCCTGAAAATGTGCGTCAACGGAGCCTCAACGATTCTTGGCCTTGCATCTTGGACAATGCAAGGGCTGTGCGGTGACATTAACAGGTAATCAAACTATCCGCTGCCTCTACAGGTAAAACTGTTTGAGACAACATCACTGCGATATCCTAGAAATGAATATAAATGGAGCGTCAACAATTTTGGGACTTGAATTTTGGACAATCCAAGGGCTGTGTGACGACATGAATCCATAATCAAACTATCGGCCGACTTTCTAGGCACAAATGGTTGAGACAACACCGCTGCTATGTCTTAAATGTCAGCGTCAACGGAGCGTCAACAATTTTGAGCCTTGCATCTTCGATGATCAAGGGGCTGAGCGACGACATTGATCCATAATGGAACTATCAGCTGCATTTTCAGTGAACAATGCTTTCGACGTCATCATGCCTATTCCGTAGAAATCAGCGTCAACGGAGTGTCAACCATTTTAGGCCATGCATCTTCGGAAATCATGGGGCTGTGCAACTACATTTATCCATACTCGAACAATGAGCAGTCTATCTAGGACATAATCCTTGTGACGATATTGTAATGATGTCTTAAAATGAGCTTCAACGCAGTGTCAACGGAGCATCAACCATTGTTGATCATGCGTCTTGGATAATCTAAGAGCAATCGAACGCAGCAAATCCACACTCAACCTATCGTCAACTTTCATTGGTGAAAATGCTGGTGAAGATAGTGTGTCCATCTCCTACAATTGTGCGCCATCAGAGCGTCAACAATTATTGTGGAGGCTCAGCAAGCTACACAGTGATGAACTGCAGTGCGGTGTTCTTAAATTGAGTTTTATGTGGTCAGTCTTTTCAATATGTCCTTGCATTCAACTTCACAAGTATGCATGCAATGTCTCACAGATCAGATTTCTTTGCTTGTCGCACCAGAGTCAATATTTAAGACCCCGCATTCTGCTTTGCTATAATGTAACTTTCGGCAGTCTTTCGAGTTGGATTACCCAGCTTTCTAGTTCCTACCGCCATGTCGGATTCAAAATCATTAAATACCTCATTGCTAGAGGTTATGATTTCATTCAACACTGAATGGGTCTTTATTCGTGATTTAAGCGACCTCACTTTACAAATCGTCTTGGATGTTTGGTGGGCTTCAATGGATGTAGGCTCGAAATGTCCGATTTCTTGGAATAATTCTTCACATGAATCTTCATGGCCACTTGATTTGCACTGCGGAATTGAGGAGACCGGCAGCCCTGGAATCATATGTATCATTTGTCATCCAGTTCTTCACCATCCCTCAGAACATGGGACCAGCTCAATGGTGAGACAATTGTTGCCAAAAGCTCACATCGCGAGATTACACGAGTTCAAGCAGTCGGAAGTCACTTACTTGACTTGTTCGATGGTCGATGAATCAGCTTTGGCCATCCTGAAGACGCAATGATGGCGAGGAATTACAACAGTGAGTTCACAAAGGAAATTTATATTTGACATCTTGATCGATCCATATTGACCGAAATGATAGACAAAACGTTCCAAACTGGCAGCTAAGGACTTTGATACTTCTGAATTTCACCAAGACACATGGAATAGCAATCTCATGTTAGGATGTGTTTTGGCTCATTTGCCCCGGAATGCAATATCAAATCTTCAGCTACGACAGTCATATAAGTCATTATGATCTGACATCGTGCTGCTGTCCACCACGACCCTTCGCGACATTTGCTGGAGGGAATTTGCGCTAACTGACAATGCAATTAAGAAGTAATTGCGTTCACAAAATAATGTTAGTTTAGCTTTGGATGAATGGACATCAACTAACACACGTGCCAAACCATCAGTCATTGCTTACTATATCGATGGAAATTGGGCATTGCGTGAGGTGCAACTCACTTTCGATGAGGATGATCGCATGTTCATTTATGGTTTTGAAATGTAATCAAGGATGATAGGTCAAGGGCCAACATACTGGAGCAAGGCTAGCCATGCATTTGGAAGGCGTGCGTGATCGTTTGGAGCTTACCAACGGCCGTTTGCTTGGAACTGCAATGGATAATGCTTCCTCACATTACTCGATGACACGTGAGCTGCAATCAACACCCGAGGCCTCCGGACTGGAGTGGCCTGCATTGAGGAACCACATGCCATGCATGGCGCACGTCATACAGCTGGCTTTAAGTTCATTCATGAGTAGTCTGAGTGTAAAAGGCCCCAACAAGTCTTGGGAAGGCCATGAGCGTGGTCAGCAATTTGGAGAGAATGAAACCATCGCCATTGGGAACAGTCAAAGACTTCGCAGTGAGGGCAATGCTAGAATCAACAATGTGTCAGCCATGGGATCAGGTTTAGCAAAGATAATTGGGAAAGTATGTATTTCTAGCCACTTTGAACATCCTGAAACTGACCTTCATATTGTGGGGAATGCTTGCTGTATTATTTACACTGACACCCTGTCGTTGAGATGAGTTTATTGACTGTCAAAAAGCCAAAGTCCACATCGCAATACCACCTATTATGGATGAGAAGACACTTTGGAACTTGACACTGGAGTTGCTTGAGCGAGCCTACCGATTACGAGAATTCTCCCGCTATTGGCTCTACAATCCATGATACAGTGATTCCCGGCCACTCGTCACAACACACAATGAATGTGCCATTGCCAAGGACGTCATGGAAGTTTTGAGGGCACTCCACAATTGGACCCTGTGGTTGTCGAAGAGGCATTCAGCCACCTTGCATTACATTATCACCGCGTACAATCACATGGTCGCTCACATGGATGGCATTATGTGAACTTTGGCTCAGAAGAAGACTCAATAGAAGGAATACTTGTTCTTCGTTGTGACATTAGCTGGACAACAGGTGTCAAAATATTATGCTGCAGTGACACCATCGAGGGGTATGCTTCTTATTACAGCACATATCCTCGATCCCATCGAGAAGTTACGATCGTTCAGAATGTGGGACATGGGAGTGGCTATTCATCTTGAGGACGAGACATCCTGTACTACCAAATACCAAGAGGCGATCCTGAGGTATGTGGAGAATGAATACTGTGCCAAACATCGACATGCACCGGGCAATAAACCTGAATGCGTACCAAGCAGCGATCCGGTCCCCTGAGCAACGGCTGAAGGATGCGGTCAATCATTCTTTGATCCCTATGATATGTCCAGCGATGATGAACAATACTTAACGCCTAACAACGTTGCTGAAATAACACCTGGACAAAGCAATTGCGCAGCATGCTTATTGACCGCTGCCAGGCTCTTTTTGAATTCACTGCCTGAAGAACCAAAGCACTGGGGGCAAATTAATCCAAATCTCATTGATTATCACTCCAACCCAATGGAGATTAGCAGTACATTTTGGATACCTGACATAACAGACTGGTGGCGCCAACGAAAGGACACGCACTGAAAGTATGCTGCGCTCACCAATGCGGCGCGAGACATATGCTGTATCGTACCACCTGATGTCAGAGCGGAGGCCAGTTTTTCCCTTGGCCGAGCTGTCATCGGCTGGAGGCAGTGAAAAACCACAGGGTAGACTCTTCGTGAAACAGTCGTTGTATGGCAGATAGCTTTAGCCAATAATGCGATTTCACCAGGCGATGAGGCAGCATTGGATACAGAGAACACTGAAAACAACTTGGAAATGTAGAAAGAGGCGGAAGATAGCAAAGTGCCCAGAAACGCCAAGGTCCACGATGTTTTGGAGATGTGGCATGGCAGCCAAAACCTAGGTCCTACACAGAAGTAATCTCACGCTCATAACAAGCAGATGACAGCAGTAAGACACATTTAGGACAAAGAAGAGATTGTCAGAGCATCCTGGTCACTGTTTCAACATGATGGTGCAGCTGCACGTAAATTGTCAGAAAGGTCACCTTTGCGACCAGCTTTATCTGCAAAGGACCTCCATGAGGGGCCAAACTCATAAATTCAATGTCCGCCGGATCAGAAGACTCAACCGTCATCCAGTCGAAAGTGATAAGGATAGTGCACCTGAAAGGATTTCGGACACTGAAAATTGGCTTATCCGACATGGCGACTTGGATAATTGAAATTACAGTGAACACAATTGCGCGTCAGCTGTTGAATCTGATATAGAGCAAGACAATGGAATCGATGGTTGGGAATGCCCAGAGCAGGGGGATGTGAGTGCCGTGCCAAATTTTCCCGGATTGATTCGACCAACACGGAATTCAAAGAGATAGGCTGGGAAGGTGATGGTGACAATCAATGCAATCGAAATGAGGAGGAAGAAAGGAGTGAGGAGAAGGTTGGACAGGATGCCTCAATCTTTCACCTGCTTCTTGATGTAGCTTGACCAAGAGTTTCAGTTAGAGATATAAAATGGGCAACTGGTGAGCAGTAGCTTGTGAATATCCGTTCATAAACAGATGTATAGCAGGCGCAATGAATCTTTTGGCAGGATATATAAATTTCAGTCGTGTGAGTGCGAACAGTGCAAAAATGTTACTGTGCTCGGCTCTCCCACAGGGCCAAGTGTCAATCTGTCAGAAAGACAACCAATGAATTCACATCATAATGAAAACAATTATTGATGGCAGCAGATATTGAATGGACAATTCATTAAAATGAGTGTCAATGGAGCGTCAACAATTTGCGGTCTTCTAAGTATGGTAATTGAACAGTGATTTGGTCACTGTTATGCATAACCAACGTATTGGCGGCTTGTATAGGCAAAATGGATCGCAACACGGTGACCACCCAACTCTGAGAATGAGCGTCAACGGAATTTCAACCATGTTTAGCTTTGCATCTTGGGTACTTTATGTTCCAATTGGTTGCAGACATCCATTTATGAGATATTGGCAGCCTTTACTGGCAAAAACAACAGTGACATGCTCCCTGCCGCATCCTGAAATTGAGCGTCAACAGAACGTCAACTGAGCGCGAACAGTTATAGGTCTTGCGTATTTGGTAATCATGGCATCGCGCAGACCTTCGTGCTCATAACGGAAATATTGACCGCCTTGATACGCAAAAATACATTATATCAAAGGTAAAACACGGATTCCGAAGTAATCAATGTTGCAAACTGCACAACATGCAGAAAAGTATTATTGTATGTTGAAAACACGATTTTAATAGGATACTATTAACAAATGGCAAAAACAAGAGCTTGATATGCATGTATAGATGGACCTGCTGGGTGACCCACTGGCAACCCGCCCAATTTTGAAACGTTGGGAGGTTACCATCGAACTTTACCAAAGTTGACGTTTCACGTATATGGATGACCCGGACCGCCAATTTGGCAATGGTTCAGTTTGGACCCAGACCCACACCGGACGTGACGTTCTGGAACTGTTGCTAAAACTGGGTACTCATGCCCGTATGTATGAAACATCCCAATTCGTGCTTCAACTACCTCCATCCAGTCTGGATTGTAGCTTTACAGAACGCTCTCCAACAGACATGGAACATCATAGCACAACTTCAGGTTGGTGAAGTGGGGAGCCTCATGCAGCACAGCTTTTATCAGTCTGATACTGTGGCTCTGCCACTCTCCACCACCATAGATATTCAGAAACCTCCACTTTACGCCATAATTGCATGTACTCTGAACAATGCCACTCTCGTCTGACTCCTCCTGCAGAGCAGTGATTGTTTTGGCTGTATTCCATCCGTCGGTGGCCTTGAATTTGTGCCCACAGGCATTTGAGGAGATGCTGGTGTTGACCTGCTTGTTGGCGCTTGTTGCCAAGTGGAACTTCTTCCTTCTATAGTTGACGAAGAGTTTTGGTTTGAAGACCTCATTGTCCCACATTGTATGCCTCTTCAGTCATGCATGCTGCATATGCCCGTCCATTGTCATCCGTATGGTACGGCTTCCATCTCCATCGGAGATGTTTCAGCCAGGTGGACACTGATTACCAGTTTGTTCCTCCCTCCACGGAATCCCTTTGTTGCTTTCCTCAATTCCTGATGCTGTCAATGTATCTACCGGTTATTTGGTTGCAACCAAATGACGGTAGGCGCCTCCAAGCTGAATGACCTCCTATATCAGAATTGCAAAGGATTAGGCAAGATGTGGGCATAGCAGGCATCAAAAGTCAGGCAGAACCATCCTGTCATCGGCTTCAAAAGATGCTCGAATGCCTCCAGCCCAAGCTTCTTTCAAGATACCACCCCTGGTACACTGTTCATGCAGAGTGCGAAGCAGTTTAAGTGGGAACTCAGCGCGACACTTTCAACGGCTTGACAGGAAGAATCCGGAGGATATGAGGTTGCTTGTTGATGACACCCACTTGCAATGCGGAACATCTCTCCCTGTTGAGCTCTCCATGGTGATGTGCCTACCGTTGTTCACATCTTCATGGGTGCATTTGCAGGCCCTCTCTGACCTGCAGTAGATAGCCTTCAACAAAATAATTTCCACTTCTCGCCAGCTTTGTGCAAGCTTTTCTCCATTGCTGAGGCATGACCTCCTCTGACTGATCATTGTGCCGATAATCATGTCCACCCAATGTATACCATCGTTTCGACCATATGGTTCATCTTCCACCTGGTTATCATGCTACTCTTGCTCGTAGTGAAGCTGACGGTGCACGAAACGGTTTCATTCTCATCCTCTGGGGCTATTTTTTCCTCCGCAGATCAGATTCCCAGTTTGAAGTTGGATCCTCCTCTTTCCTTTCAGTATATCCATCCGCAGTGCCTTTGAGCCACCATATCTGACCAATGCAACCGCCTCAAAAACAGGGGATTTGTGGGTCCTAGCCACCATATATGAGTGTGAGAACGTCCAGGGAATGATGATTAGGCACAAATCCGGAATAGTGTGACCTGCAATCACAAACGCAAAGAGGCAAATGAAATGGGGCGGTAGGTGTCGATATGGTGGGGTGAATGCGGCATGGGACTGAGGTGTTGATGGGTTGAACGTGGGATGGAGGTTGGTCTGCGGATAAACCTCGGCGGGACCCTATACTCAAGCCATTCAGACACCAACAGGTGATTTCACCCCATAGCCTTCACCCATTTACTTCCAGCTAACTATAGATCAATCATTTTTGGTTGAGGCTGAACATAGTTCAACGTATTTAGTATGATGCATTCAATACTTGATTATACTGAACTATACCAAGAAGTATTGGTTGGTACCCATTGAGATGTCAGAGTCCACCTTAATGTACCTAACTTTCGAGTGTACGATAATACTTGAGAGTATGACCCTGTACTGCACTGTAGTTAAGAGTTGTTGCCTGTCCAGTTATTATCACTCGTTGATTCAGATACCAAGCAGTACGATTCAATTCTATAGCAGTCAGTAAGCACGATTAATCAGAATGGTTGCGCTGTATTGTATTTCAGTGGTAGTTTCCTGAATGTAAACTTTATTCCATTATATCATCTTCGAATGAATATCATCAACGGACCAGCTTCAACTCCTTCTGTTCACCTTTCATGCCATCATAGGTGATTTTAAGCATTTCCAGTGCAGTAGAGAGAATGGTGTCGTAGATTCTCTTCTGAGTACCACGCAACTCGGCACTGCATTGCTCGGGTGCACGCCATCTGAGCCGCCTAGCAGTAAGAATGCTCTGCAGCCTGTGACTGGGAAGCTTCTGAAAATGATTCTTACCATTCGGGGTCTTCACATCTGTACATTGAGGTGTGAATCAGTGTAATTCAAGCCACAACATTATGCACTACTTAATGATAATTGCTAGAATTGCTGAAGAAACCAACATCCTGAGTTTATCTCTCCCTGCTGTTCCTTCAAAGGTCTTAGGTACTGGGAGCAGTGTGCTGGATTGCTGGAGTAAATCGGAGCCGTCACACATAGTGTTGAACTCATCTAGACTTCTTCCACTGATAAGGATAAGCGTGTGGTAGGCCGCTCCATTGCAGGAACTGGTCAGAGCTTGTCAAGGAATCTTTGTTGGTATAACATGACCGACTGTCTGTACGCTGTGGTTCCCGAGGTATGCCACCTGCTCGGTCTGTGCTGTATATATTCATATTTGAGTATCAAGAGACTTGCTGTTTCTGGCCAAAGCATCACTCCCTTTATTTGCCCTCTTTGAGTCTCTCCATGGTGCCTTTGTGGCCCTCATCGTTCCTCTCGTTTACATTCTCATTGTAGTACTCCCTCCTCTCCTCATAGAGCTTCACAACCTCCTTTGTGTACTCTCACATGAACCCAAGCATCCCCGGCTCTCTAGATTGTGCCTTGAGCCTGCGTAGATCGGTGGAAACTAAGTCCTTTTCCTCCCTCATTGCAAGGTTCCATGTGCCCATGTTGTTACAGCGCAAGCGAGATACTTTAGAAGTGGTCACAGCCCTCCCATGTTCGAGGATATGGACGGTGGTATACAGGACAATTGTTCTGGCGAGATATTGTGCCATCACAAGTACTTGGTCGGGCCAAGTGCTCGAAGTTACCATCGTCCTCATCTCTGCCAAGATCAGATGATTTGTTTACATCCGAGTCTACTGTATCATGCGCATCCTGTATGAATCATTCCCCATAGATAGTAGTAAGGAATGCAATGTCGAACTTCAGAACTCTTTCTGGCTCTCGATCTCCTCTTCATAGGTTTTTTCTTTCTCCGTTGCTACGGCACTGGCGCATCACTCTGTCCTTTGTCCTCTTCATCCCTCTCTTCCTCAGCTTCTTCTCCGCCATGCTCTTCATCATGCGCATGCTATACCTGTTTGTTATAATGGGTACAAAGAAGTATTGAGAGGTCAATCCCAGGACGTCTTGGTCGCAACCTGCCAAGATACCTATGCTCTTGTTTCGATGGTCTCCGACTGAGTTGCACACTTGGAGTCAGTTTAAGCTCTAGCCAGGCATCGTCCAGGGATGCCATTGAGTTCCAAGTGGTGACGAGTTTCCATATCGTCATGTAGATAGCCACTCCCATCGTTATCATCATCATCATCATCATCATGAACATTGGCAGCATCGCCATTGTCATTGTCAGAGTCGTCACTTGGCAAAAACTATATGCTGCCTGTGCCAAACACGTCGAATGTTGGATTCCTCTATAGAACTGCATAAGAATGGGCAGAGATAAGTTGTGTAATGACAAAGCTGAGATTTCTTCGCAAGTATGTTGTTCGAGTTCCTTCGAGACTCCTCCAAATCACTCTCACCATCATCACCCACACGAAATCTTTGTTGGCAAGCGTCGAAGATACGATAGTCCTGATCAATTGGGTCAGGACTGTCCGTAAGCTGCACTTGCTGTTTCAGCTGATAGTAAGCGGCGACAGAGGGCAGATGGCCGGTGTTCGAGGTGGGGCGCATAGTGTTGAGATGTGAGATGATATCGACAAGCTTTGGGAGTCGAAGTGATTGTGGGAGGGGGTATAGAGGGGCAACTGCGTGGGGTTCACAATAAGGCAAACTCCCAACACACAATGTCACTCTCCATGCTTGCAGGTAAAACTGTAATTGTAACACGTATCGACGAGGATGATTACACAGAACAGTACCAGATCATTAGGTGTGGTGAAATGTCAAAAATGAATGGTCTATCAATCACTTGATGTATTGTTATTGAGGTATGCAGTACGGTCAAATTTTGACTAGTACTTGTTAGTATTTTTCATTACAGGCTTACTTGGATGGCATGCTAGACATGGTAATGACATAAGTTCACTGGAAAGAAAATACTGGCAGGTACAGAGCTAAACTGTCAGGTATTCCAGAATACCTGTATCTAAGTCCAACTGAAATCAAGCCAAAAATCTCTGAGGCGGCCAGGGTGAGAAAACCTGTTATAATTGAGTACAGAGTGATACATTGAAGTACTGAACGATACCGGTGCCCCTGTCCAACTTCAATCGAGCCAGAGATATCTTCAAAGGCATAGGTTCAGAAATCAAAGAGTATCTATAGGTACATAGCTGTACAGAGCAGTATTTTCCAATAGCATAGTGCTATTCAAACTCCAACCAAGCCAAAGACTCCCTCGAAGGTGCTGGATTGAAAAAAGCCTGTATTTATAAGTACAAAGCTATACAGAGCAGTATTTGAAGATACCATAAAACTAATTAAGCCCAACTGAGTAAATGGGTTCTATGAAGGTGGAGAGTCCAAAAATGGAGGTATCAGCGCATGTAACACCCTTCCGAGCTGTATTGGGAAATACAATGTCATCAGTCAAACAGCCACCGAGCCATGGATTTCTGTAAAAGCTGTTGGTTGAGATAGAGACTGTTACTCATCAGTATGGTGCAACACAGTGCAGTGATGAACAACACACCAAGTTTCATCATTTTTCCACGAAGCTCAAGATCTCTTTCGAGGCTTTTGGAATCAAGAAGATTCATATATCATCGGGCATGGGTTTGTATTGGGTGGTATTGTTATGTATCTTGAAGCCCAATGGCGGGAGAGTGATGATGGATGAAATCTTGATAAGTACTGATGCATACTGCACTGTATGAATGATTATTCAATTATACTCAAATTACAATGTCAGGGAGATATGTACAAAGATTGAAGTCTGAAGGCGCCACAAGTAGTGCTGAGAACGGGAAACATATATGGCCTGATATGGATCACTATGGACGAATATTTGAAAGTACTGACAGAACACGAGCTAAATGGCGTGAGTTCTAAAATGCGCAGGGATAGAGTTAATCTTTCCTGTCACACAACAGAATGATAGCTGAACACTACCCACACATACTGAGAAGTATGGCTTAGTATTGAATGGTTGGGGTCTCTGCGCAAAGTTGGGCATTACAAAATTATTTCGACCAAGCGTGCAGGCAGCTGCCCACCACTTATGGACCATGTTCTATGAAGGCATTTACCAATGCCAAGGACCATATGAGGTCATAAAATTGCCTACCATAGGTGGGTAAATTGCTGCCTGGTTCCTGCTTAATTGCATTGCCAATTGGCCAGTATGGTTCAAGAGGCTCTGTCAACTCTTCACTGAGTACATCCCCACGATCCTTGTATCTCACAGGGATACAACCCCCGTCATCCATCAATACACAGACCTTGGGTTGATGATCTCAATTGCATGTGGATCTACCAATGTGGTGACCTCCATAGTCACTCCCAGCAATCGACTGAATTGTTTGATGTGTAGGGTGAACATGTCGATGGTCTGGTCACTAGCTCAGTGATTGTGCAATGCAATTGGTCAGTATTGTAATATCTGGAGTAGGACTGTCCTCACCACCGTTGTTTGGTGGTCTATCCAGATCGGCAGGACTCTCAGAGGTTGACTTGATTGTTCGAACAGTACTGCGAATATCTGTGACATAGATGTTAGCACTTTTGTGATGACAACCTTCCAACTGTGGGACTGTCATACCTGATCTGTGTCCATCTCTTACACAACCTAGGGTGATCAATTGAGTTAATTGACCAATAATCCAATTGGTATCTGGCTTGCTGCTTTTCAACTCTGGTTTTCTCTGCAGTAAATAATATGCCTTCATTGTGATGATTAGCATCTCTGGTGTGTGGGCCAGTATTATGTACACCAGATATTGGACTGTCTTCGCAGTCTTGGATCTCTGATTCTTGTGTATCATCGTGTAACGTTTAGGATCCTGGGTTGTGTGGTGAACAAATTCATGAGGTAGTCAAGGTCAATGGAGAAGTTGTGCAGCCATGATCATGGTTCTAGTGCTGCAGTTGATGAGTGCTTAAATTTACCGCAAATTACCACATTGATCTCGTATAATAACTTCATGGGCCATGTGTGATACATCCAGTCTTGGTATTCAACATAAACATTGACCAGACATGTGAGCTTTTGGACTCTGTAAAGCAACACTCTTCCACAGTACAATGCAAGGAAGTTGAACATCCTCAAATGTTGACCTTGATACACTCATCTGCAATGACTGTAGTGCAATCTGCGATTGGTCAATTTCATCTCGCCAAGCCATATTCCAAGGGAGATAAGCTATTTTTTTGCTTGCTGAGTGTCGAAGTAGCGTTGGCATTTCAGTTATTTGCCATCTCCTGGAGGAGCAATGCTGTCAAGGAGATTTGGGTGTGTATATTTCAGGCACTGGACTGCTTTATGTTAGGGGAACCCTTAGTGTATGTATGTACCTTCTGACTTCCAACTTGGATAGGGCTCTAGTAAGGCACGAGGAGGCAGTGGGTGTACCATGATCATCATTGTCCGACTCTGGATTGTCAGGCTTCGCTCCTTTGGCTAGCATCCATACCATTTTTTTTGGTTGGATTTGTTACAACATTGTTCAGCTGAGTCTCCTGACTGCTTTTGCTGTGGATGTGACTATTGCTGCTGTTGCTTCATGTATTCTGGCTTGAACTCTGAGTCTGCAGGGCAGTCTAAATGCTTTTCCATGTTATCAAATCTGGCATTCTCCAGGGTCAATGTCTTGATCTTGAACTTGAGTCCTGGTCATAGTCTGCTCAAAGCAATTTCGAGAAGGTTCTTGTTGTCATGCAGGAGGCATTCCACTGCTCTCTAGATTGCTTTGGTTCGATTGATATAGACTCTAACTAGTGATTTCACTGATTCTTGGGCAGTCATTATACACTTCAATGCAGGATTGCATTTCCGGATCAGATCACTAGACCTAATCAGCATTTCCTCCCAGAACGTCTTCAAGCCTTCCAAATTAGGATCTTTATCTCTCTGATAGTGGGGCAGCCACTCCAAGGTATCAGTCATCTGAGTCTGACCGTGTGACACGTACATATAATTGTTCTGTGTGTAAAGCAAGCTCACCGGATGTTTAACTTGCTTGCGATCTCCATAAAGAAATCGGTGTGCATGAGATTGGAAGTTGGACAGTGATGTTTCTAGGATGTATTTGACCTCACTTGCTGCTCTGCAGTATAATTCCAGAAGGGTCTTATTTGAGAGTTTCAGAATCATCGCTTCTTGTCGACTGAATGCCCTTCAGTATTCCTCGTGTCCGTCCCTCTGATTGTCATCCTGCTTGCATTGTTGAGTAATTTTCGGGATGGAATTGTTGAGGATCACTTGCTGTTCCTCCAATATCTTTCCTGTGGTGACAATATCAAATTGGGTAGTAGCCTTTCGCTGGTGCTGATTCAGGTAGTCACCTAGACTTTGCTTTTGGCCATCTTCCATGTCAGCAATGTATTCCTTGAGCTCATCATGATGCTAATCACAAATGTTATCCTCCCAATGTACAGACACTTTGATGTAAAAATGTTAGTAACTTGACAAAGACCAAAGTGTAGGTTTTCCATACTCAATTTGATGCTAGCCATGTGCAATTGACCTCTGCAAACTTGTTGGAAGGAATACTAGCCAATTGACATTGATATTGCCATGCAGGCTGTGTATTTCAATTGGTTGAGTCATTTGGCGACACTGGGGGGAATTGCCATGTATCCTTGTAAGTAAAATATATCCAATATATGAATAATCAAGTGAGGTATAATGGCACATACGCCTATGTTTGACAGTAGATATATGGTATGTTGCTACAGTTATACACAAAAGCGAGTGATCATATATAGATAACTATGAGGCAATATATTTCATAGTGACCAGAGTGCCGCGTTGGAGACTAATATAGACTGCCATTGACCCAGCTTCCAGTGTAGTAAAATGACAAAGCTAGATGGCAGAGATCCTATCATCAACATTCAGCCACACCTCCTACGGCATGCTAAGGGAATCGATTATAAAGAGTGGGTCTTGCTCGAGATGTATAAGAAGAGGAAGAGCTGACATGTTACTACCCTGCTGTGAGGAGCCACACAATTGCGTGAATCCATAACGTATTCGAAGCAGTGAGTGAAATCAACAGTTCCGAATGATTGGGTGTGTATATTTGTTCTATGATGATAAGTTGAGATACTGGGTATCAACCTCATTGTTTCTCAGTTACTCAGTCCAACTCCATCACCCCTGTATCTCCCTTCACCCCCCAATCAGTCGCGCAGGTCATCACCATGTCCATTATCCCACCATCCCGATACACCCACAGTTGGTTATTTCATCATTGTAATCCCCCTCTCACCATATACCCCTAGCTAGCGTCCCTCTGCCAAGCTGAGTGGAGGTGGTGGTGAGAAAGGGATTTTCCTGGCACAACTCCTCCCTGGTCCATTGTGCTAAGTACACCTCACTTCTTTCATATCCCATATAACCTTATACCCAAACAAAAAACATAGATCCAAAGGAAAACCAGAAACCTAAAGGAAAAACATAGACCCAAATGAAAAACATAAACGCAAAGAAAAAACCATAAACCCAAATGGAAAAACAGAGAACTATCATTCCTTGCGCACTTGCTTTCTCCTGCCACCGTCTATATGAGACTTTCTTGCTCCTTCACTGCTTGCATAGTGCAAAATGTTTCCCAGCTGAGTAACAAATCCAGCTATTGCCTCATGCAGCTCAACTAAGGCTGCTGTGAGTTGTGCCCGGACTTCTTTATATACCTCAGGGTCCTCATTTTCTGCCTGTTGGACAATGGGTATGGCATTGTTCCCCACGATTGTTTTGTTGTGTGCGAACATCTTCGTCTGATCATGCAACATTCTCTTGCAGTCCAAGTTGAGGCCCAGCAATTCTAGCAAGCAGCTGACATATTCTGCATCCTCAGGATCATCATCAGAACTGTTACTTTCGCAGCCGGGAGTGGCAGGCAGGTTGGCCTTTGGGCTACCCTTCAGCTTATGATCAGTAGGCATCGCTGGGGTCACTGTGGCCTGGTATACAGTTGGCGGGATTGTACAGGCCCCTTTCCCCATGGCTGTTGGGGGCAATGTACAGGGGTCTTTTTCGGTGGGTGGGGGCAGAATCATACCAGCCTCACTCACCATGGGCACTGGTGAGATCATACTTGCCTGTGTTATGGCATGGGATGACGGAATCATACTGGCCTCTTTCTTGGTTGGTTCTGGCGGGATCATACCAGCCTCTGTCTCAGTGGAAGTGCTGATTCTATCCATCAAATGCCCTCCAACTTGATTCTCATCATGTTCCTTTCCATGTGATAATGGGGTTTGTGGTGGAAGCATCATACTGTGATCGGGAGATGCTGGTGGTAGGGGTGTCCCATGGCTGGCAGGCAGTACCGATGGTGAGATGGTATGAAGTTGATTGGAGTTATTGCGGTCATCCATGCCAGAGTAGTAATACAGTGGCATTACTGACCCCTGGTATCATTTCAGATCCATAGCTTCATAGTCAATTTCTTCTTCCAGCTAAGGGCAGCCATTATCTAACAACTTAATAGCTTCCTGGATGTCTCTGTAAGTATACCACTTGTTGGCTTGTGACTTCCAGTTTGGTTGGGTGAGGTGGTCAACATAGGCCCAATTGAGGCATCTCTTCACCAAACCGGGATGTCTGGATGTTTTGTAGCCCATCACAGTCAATTGTGGCCATATCTCATACCCGCTAGAATTGCCTTGTTTTTCCTAGAAATCAGGATAGTATTGCCAGAGGTCACCCAGCATCTTGGTTGCTTGTGTCTTCCTCTGTTGGGCAGAGTAGTGTTGCATGATTATCTCCCATATCCTGCCAGAGCTGCCCAGCGCCTTAAGGAAGTCATTGTACTGCCAGTATTTCAACTTCTTCCAGTGAAGGATTCTTTCCATGGAGGTCAACAGCCAAGCAACCTAGGCATTGGCAGTATCAGTATTCTCGCTAAAGAGAACATAGATCCGGAGCATGACATTCGCTTGGCATTGGGGGCAGAGTTCGCAACTGGCAATCACCACAGCATGTTGTAGTGATCCGACAGGTCAATTGGAGATACGGTTAATGCTGAGTTGTAATAGTGTCCGTGTTGAGCGAGATACTGGAGAGGGATTGCTAGCTATGTTTGAGATATCCGAGCAGGAGGTATGTGTAGGAACGTCAGTGGTGCCAACTGTCATGGTAGTTGCTGCGGTGGTGGTGGCTACAATGATGGTGGCGGCCTGTGTTAGGGGTTCTCGCCTAATAGAGGTAATGGTACTTGTTTGATTGTCAGAAAGATATATGCTATGGAGTTTGCTCGCATAGAATACATAGCGCCTATCCTAGACACTACAAGAATGCCAGTGATGTGATGCTTAGTGGGATTTCAGGCGAACCTCGGGTCGATGAAATAGCGAGCCTCATTCCTTGCGGATTCGTTCAAAGCACAATCATTTTGTATCGATTTGATGATCCAAAAACCTTGGCCAGTGGTAAGCCTTCAGAGCTTAAAGAGATGCCAGTCATTTCTTACAACATTCACTGAACTGAGTTGAGTGGGACATGATGCGTCGACTGCTATATAGCGACTGACATGTCAGGCAGACGATAGCCAATATGCAATTATATGGGATCTCAAGCCGTTTCCCCAGTTGGAATCGGAAAACCATGGGCACTCCCTGGTTAGTGAGAGCAGTGTCAACCTTAGCATGGCATGTTTGATTGATTATGACGTATGGTAAGACCTGATAAACCTCCGAAAAAACTGCCACTCTAATTTGTCAGGATTACAACTAGACAGTGCAATGGTGGGCTGCCACATATATCCTCTGAAACAGATAAACCAAAAAGCCTGAAGGGTAAGGTTGTGTTTTAATATAATTAAGCATTCTGTTTAAAGCGCTCCAAATAACCACATCAGGCGAGGAGAGGTTTTGACTACCTGACCAAACAAGTTGCAAAATATCTTAGTGGAAGTTACTGTTCGATTATATCTTATCGCTGATGATGGCCCTCCAGGGAGAGTAACTCTTCAAACCGAATCAGGCAATACACGATAACCCTTGGGATGCATGGTCCGCTATCGAGAGAGATTGAAGCTCATTAAGTAGTACAATACCAGATGACAGATGAGATCCTAGCAATTCTTGATTTATGATGATGGCCCTCCAGGGGGAGTAACTCCAAAAACCCAATCATACAATACAAGAATGCAATAAAGAAAAAGTGATGCTTCGGCATGAAAATCACCGCCTCACAAGAATGAACGATACCTACGATACCTACCTGCGAAGATGAAGCTGAAATCTTATTGACGTTTTCAGTTCTTATTATGATTAATATCATCTTCAAGTATATTAGTATTATCTATTAGGATTGTATGCGGTTCCGCCACCACATGGTTGAGCACAAGTTCAATAACAAATATGACGTCATACTGTGTGTGTTATCTTTAATCCTGGATTGTTTTGGAAGGGAAGGTCGGCTATTTGCAGCACAGTGTATTTGGTGGCTGGCACATATAATTCAGCTTACTGATATATGAATGTAATACTGACATACTAACATATTCCCTTCGGCTTACGTCAACAATATGGTAGTTACGCCATTAGGAGAAACTCAGAGAGATTCATCGTCAATCCCAGACTCAGATAAAACGGAATTGAATCTGGATTCAAACCTTGAGTTGAAACAGAATCGTAATTCCCCAGAACCTATTCATACGTGAATTACAACAGGAAGGGATATGTCATACACTAATATGGTGCCAGCTCTACAATTCAGAAAATTAACTTTGACACAGAGAGCTAGGACCCATAAGTTGATACGCGAAGGAAAACTACAATATTGAGGGGGATTACACTTAGACGTGATATTGCCAATAGTATCTGAACGTCAGATTTATCACGGCAGAGACAGAAGAAAATTTTGTGAAGCTACGTGTCAATTAAAATTGCACTATCAACGGGCAATATATTATGGCCGCAATATAAATTATTTACCGCGATTAATTATACGAACACACCTTACGATATTAATCAATTGCTGAGATCAATTCTATCAATATACTTTAATAAGCAATCCCTGGGATAAATTATACAAACACACCATACGATGTGAATTAATCACTCAGATTGATCATATCCATATACTTTATTCATCAATCACTGAAATCAATTATACAAACACACTTTACAATATTAAATAATTACTGAGATTAATTATATGAGTAATATGCATTATCAGTATTGCGTTATGCCACCATAGGATTTAGTCGCTATCCATTCAGTATAATCTGTTACAACTATACATATCTGTCCTCTTTGCTTATACAATTTGTACAGGTTGCCAATACACGTCGTATGGATATAAGCTTAGACGACTATGATAGGAACTACGGCCATGTACCTACTACTTACTTCAGTATCCCTAGATAGCTAAGGAAGTATGGTCACTTAGGTGGAAGAATCCCCGTAACAGCCTGAGTGGTGGAGTCGAGCCTCATATCAGCGGTGGTAGGGTTCAAGTATGCTTTGAAATGCATGGCATTGCTGAGTACTGCTGCAATGTGGTTGATTGATTTAGCCGGTATGGGGATCATTCCATATAGTTGAGATGGCAATATTGTGTGTAGCCATCGGCGTGCAGAGTGAGAAGAATAGTACAGTCCAGTGGCTGTCTTTCCATAGGATCATGGGAGAGGGGAGCTCTGTATATACCAGGGGGGGTAGTTTGTACCAAATCCTGAATTTTCCAGTCTCTATGCAGTTGCCGATATCCATAGCATGATCTTCCCATATCTCCACACAACTTTGTTGCTTCTTCACCATCTGGTTCACCTCTTGTAGTTGGGGGTTGGGCATTCCTTGCTTATAGTTTTTGTTCTTGGTGGTGAGATTCCTGACCCCTTATTAAATAGTTGTCAGCTCACTTGGCTCGAGGTTACTCCAGGGTTAGGGGAGAATGATTGGAATTTTTGGCTTAATGTGGGTGCAACTGAGCCAATCAAAATACTTCTTTGCCCACTATGTTGCAAATCCACTCAATTGTGTAGATTCGAGATTTGCCCTGCATCTCGCAACCCCACTCAGTTGTGTAGCTTCTGTATCTTCAACACTCTTTGTAATGGTCCATGTACAGCATCTC
>Ga0307512_10001953_pt1 | contig 27515 bp, 35 predicted proteins | sample 14_EM_MG_FD_200267 | JGI IMG/M metagenome (GOLD analysis project Ga0307512, IMG submission 200267) | Populus trichocarpa ectomycorrhiza microbial communities from riparian zone in the Pacific Northwest, United States - 14_EM | ecosystem: Host-associated > Plants > Roots > Unclassified | place... | reverse complement strand
TTCCTTTCACCACGGCCACCCCTTGCCATGGCTCATTAATTCCCATCAAACGTGGAGCACTTGGCCACACCCTTTTTGTTATTTAAATGCACGACTGTATCCCCAATGTAACTTGTCCTTTCCCCCAACCCCCCGAGCATACCTCAGTGAGGAAGACTGCATCAATGAACCCACCCGCCAGGAAACATCTGCGTTCCCGCCCCCCCGCCGGTACTGCCACACCAGCACCCCTGTAGGATCAGACTAATCAAGTTCTTTCACAGACACTACCGACGCAGGAGTCGTAGATCCATCGGTGAATGAACCCCAGCAAACAGCCTCCCAGCCGGAGAAAGCCACTCGACCACGAGCGAGGGCGACGACAAAGAAAACCACCACCACACGCCAGACGAAACGGAAGGGTACCGTTCCATCGAAACCCGAGTCCGTGCCACCCAACAATGCCACACTTGCCACTCCCCCGAACCACGCTGGGGGTAACGAGGGTGAATCGGGTTCCGGCCCGGCAGCGGGTTCGTCCACTCCCGCGGTGAAGAAGGCACCTCAACCGTTGAGGCAGGGCACTCGCGCTTCTGCGAGGATCAGGGGCCAGGGTCCGAAAGCCACCCCCGAGCCAACTCCGATTGAAACAAAGAACAAGAGGGGGAAACGAGGGCGGCAATCTGGCGGCAAGAACAAGGCCGTCGAGCCACCCGAGAAAAGGCCCAAACGCCTCGAAGATGAGACAGCAGACACTCCCATGGAAGTTGACGTTCCAGCCCCCGACGACGACGAGCCCGTTGATCCGGTTCCAAACAACAACACCACCCCCGATCATCTCGAACAGCCCGCTGAGGTCGAGGCTGAAGAGCGCGGGTCGTATAGCATATACACCCCGGAGGAACGTGAATACTTGCGGAACAGGAGATTCTTCCTTCGAGAGGAAAATGGGATGTTTTTGATTGGGTTGGGATTGATACAGGATTAGACAAACCGTTGTGATTCGGTCCCATATTTCTAGAATCGAGCTCGGATATCTTTTTTTACATAATTCTAACTAACCTCGCCTTCCAAAAGGCGCTTTACTTGTAATCTCAGACTGCTATCCAGGCACCTCATGCGCCATAAGCAACTTTCATCGCCGTCTTCACTTTCCTTAATCCTTAACAGGGCTGGGTGTGGTGGTCCGGGTTGCGAAGGCTTGACCACCACGATCTTCAGTTCTCCTGCAACATGGCTCATTAGCTTTGATCGTAATGCCAAGGTAAGACGGAGGATATCCGACCTCTGAAGGGCGGTTGGTCTGCAGAGACCACCCGCAACCTTAGTTGGAGTTTCTGCAAAAGGCGAACGACATCATCTGAGGATCGTTCGCACCACCCTCTCGAGTTATAGCTCTCTAAATTATTCCATATAGACTCGAAGTCGATGCTTTGAGATGATGTATCCGGGTCTTCGCGCACGACTGGGTCTGAAGGGTCCGCAATGAAGGGCGAATCCAAGGCGATCAGGTCCGCCCTCTCGGCCTACAAACGCTCGCGTCTCATTAATGCAGGATATTGACCATGGCGGAACTCACCAGATGGTTGACTTCCGTGTTCAAGAACGGAGAGTAATCCAGGTTTCTGACCTCGCTAGGCATCAAAGCTAATTCCCCCGCAGTCATCGTCTTCGTCATCTCTGGGTCAACGTAGTCGGAACTTAATGAATCCACAGATAATCGGGAGGAACTCCTTGTCGACATAGAACTTCTACTTCTGTGCTGGGTGGGAGAGCGAGAATTAAGCCTCCTTGCCGGTGGCGGGGTTTCATAGGCGTCGTATCGTAGCGGGCGTTGTGGGGGAGACTGAGGGGGGGATAATCCTGGCACCAGTGAGGATGTCTCAGGTGTCGAGGGGCGTCCCTGTGGCTGAATGGTTGGTTCGTGCGTCTGTCCATAGTTGAACTCGACAGAGAGGGCAAAATCCGGGAGCTGAGAGAGCACGTTAGTAGTTTGTTCGAGGTGACCACTAGATCACCAACTGAGGATGACTTCGCAGTAGACACGATCTTCCGTAAGAAGTCCTTGTTCTCTACACAGAACAAGAACTGGCCATATCTCTAGAGAATGAACATATCAGCGAGATGTTAGAAATGATGAATAACTACCAGACCCGTCCCAGGAATTTCCCAGCCGTCTCTGCCACCTTCTTGACCCTCTCGATCACCTCTCCGGGGACTTCCTCGCATTCGTTGGAAAGCTTGAGCATAGCCAGCACGCATGCCTCCTTCACTGACGCTAAGCGATCGTGAGCAAAGCCCTTACCAACACCAACCCTCAGGTTTACTCACCTGTACACACGGGAAACCTGGTCGATAGTCCCTGCAACAGACTTACCGGCGAAATAGCAACCGATTTGCTGTACTCGCATGCCAACGCGGCAGCGATCAGGAGAAAAGTGGGACCCATGACTACGTTCTCTTCTGTCAGAGATGTCAGTAGCGCGGTGACCCCACCAAGGGTCGAGAATGAAGCTATGGATGGCTGGTAAGGGCGTGTCTCGGAGCATTCCAGGAAACGTACCGGTTCTAATGTATGTCAAGGCGTACTCGACCACCTCTTGGGTCACCTTCCCACCCGTATCCTCCCCTTCGAGGGTTTTCAATACCCGGATAAGATACTGTGCGTATGATTCACTATCATCTCCGCTGAGCACTTCAGCCACTTGAAGCATCCGGAGGGAGTATTCTGCCTTGATGTCCATGGTTGCCGCCGAGGAGACAGATTCCAACATCCGGGAGAAGTAGGCCACAACAATATCCGGCTCTACTTTGTGCAGGACCTGAAGTGTCTGAGGTAGTTGGGTCAGAAACGCACGGAAATCAACTATCGAGTTATGTTACGTACCTTCTTTCGGATTAGACCATCAGGGGAATCGAGTTGTTGCATTATTAGCTCCACTTCGAACGCGTCCAATACCGCGGGGATTTGCGGATCGGTCCCCGCCCATAGTCGTGGCTCGGCGGTTTCAAGCAAGCAAAGTAGAAGATATTTATCATTCGGGGGGGTTGATCCGACCAGATGCCGCACATATGTGATGGGAGAAATGGAGGAACTGTCGAGTGGTATCGCAGCAGCCGTTATGGCTTTCGTTATTTGTAACAACAACGCTATGCCATGATTCAGTAGCAGTTCATGGTCAAGCGATGTCCCACACACCTGGGTTCGTGCTTTCCTTTTGTGAAGCGAACTTGGCGATGCTATGGTAAAGTCCTGACTGATCTGCAGGTGTCCTACTCGAGGTTTATAATGAAGCAAGCGGGGAAAAAATGGAGCGCTTACCCAATTTTACACAGAACGCTGAGTATATGTGTGAGTAGAGATAGTTGGGAAGGGTCTGACCGATTTTTCCAGCATTGCAACAGTAGAGCCACTGTCCGCCCCCGGGCATCATCTTTTGCGACAAGAGATGCCTGCCGGACTTCAGCCAGTGTAAGTTCGTCGAGAAACCGGAACACCCACCTGGACAAGGTCAGGAATCAGTATAAGGGCGGCGTTGGCGACCCCAGAGTCGAGGTCTCTAAGTCGCTTTTGCACCTTCACGATTATTGGCTCGATAAAGCTTTGCTGTTTCTTTGACAGAGCCCGGAGCGCAAGAAGGGTCCTTCGACGGATATGAGGTCTTGATGATACGGGGTGTGAATAGGATATATTTTATTGCTGCAGACGACGTATACTGACGAATTATGAGAAAGGATATCGTAAAGGCGGGTCTGGACAGCAGGTATTATGTCTCCCAGAGGATACTGAATGATTGTATCCAAGGCCAGGCAGACTCGTTTGATGGAAGAGCTTTCCAAGTCCTGGGTAGACATGGTTGTATAAAGTGGTCTGGAGGATAAAAGACAGCCAAACCTTCCGAAGGGTATTGACCAGCAACAAGTTCGTCGGGTGGTCAGATGGCATTACCTCAACACAGAACAAGTAGCCTGCAGGGTATCAGCCCACGCGATCTACAATATGACGTGTGCTTACCAATACGTTTGTCGGATACACTTTGTCCCATCTCAGCCAGGTTTATAGCATTGGGCAGCGCGAAGCTCAAATCCAGGCGGGAAGTTCCAGTAAAGGTCACGGAACAGTACAGCAGCATAATTAGGCATTCTTTGCATTCGCGCTAGATACTTTTCTGGCTGAGAGTTTGGACGGCAATCAGATGGTGCACAAACCATAGACAACGGCCGACCAGCAAACTGTTTCCGGATTGAGGCCACTTGAACTATTAAAATATTGTCGATGGCCTGTAGAGAAGCGGCGTTCTCGACCTGTCGCACAAGAGCATAGTGCGCTCTGCTTAAAGCACCAGAGGAGAGGAACGGGACATCCATGGTCAGTGGCAGAGGCTGGAAGAGGCACGTGAGGGGTCACTGGAAACCTTCCCGTTTTGGACATCGGCGGTGTCGTCTACTTCGACGATTGTTTCTAACGTCGCGTCCAGTCGCGTTCAATCCGGCATCACTTCCGTTCCGAACCTTATCTCCCTCGATGTCGACAACGGATTCTCCAAAGAGAACCGCGTCACCTGTGTGTATTTCCTTGTACATGCACACCTTTTTCGCTCACCATTCACTGGCAGGCCCAGGGTGCCACACCTGTCGATCCTGAAAACGCTTCTGGCAAGCGTGGCGAACTCGAACCCATCCAAGGCGGAGAAATTGGAAACCTCGTCTCATTTGAAATCCCTACCGGCGGTGAATCTAGTTCTGCCCCGCTCAAAAACGAAGAGGATGTAGACATGGGTGAAGGTGGGGAGGAAGAAGGGGAATCTGGCGAAGAAAACGAGGAAGAAGACGCAGCCCAACTCGAGGCTACGAGGATGCGCCTCGAGGACCAAGCTCGAAAGTACTTGGCCCAACAAACACACCAGGTTATCATCCCGTCCTACTCCGCCTGGTTTGACATGTCCAAGATCCACGAAGTCGAACGACGAGCTGTCCCCGAGTTTTTCAACTCTCGCAACAGGTCAAAAACGCCATCCATCTACAAAGAATACCGTGACTTCATGATTAACGCCTATCGTCTTCGGCCTACGGAATACCTCACGGTCACTGCCTGTAGAAGGAACTTGGCTGGAGACGTTTGCGCAATCATGCGAGTTCACGCGTTCTTAGAGCAATGGGGATTAATCAATTACCAGGTTCGTCTTAAGCTTTCCCTGGCACAGTATTACGTGAGGCTAATCCATAGAACGCTAGATTGATCCAGAGCAACGGCCTGCAACCCTTGCACCACCATTCACGGGTCATTTCCGTGTCATTCTTGACACCCCACGCGGTTTACAATCCCTACATCCTGGTACGCGTCCGGGACACCCTCGAGCCCAGATACCAGTACAAGGTCAGAACGGTCAGGTCAAGCCTGGTTCTGGTAGTCATGCGACTGCGTCCCTCGAATTGCGATCCAACATCTACCAAACAACTCCCAAAGCCACTCGACAGATTTCTTCGGACGAAGCTAAGACCTTGGCAGAAACCTCTGTGAATGGAGCAACTCAGCCAACGTCCCACTCGTGTAACACTTGCGGTGTCGACTGTACCCCCGTTCGCTACTACTCCCTCAAAGTCAAGAACTTCTCGCTCTGTCCGCCGTGTTACCTCGACGGCCGCTTCCCCACAACCATGTTCAGTGGTGACTTTGTGAAACTGTCCTCTTCCACCAATGGCGTCCATCACACTGGAGACGATGACTGGACAGATCAAGAGACGCTACTGCTCTTGGAGGCTGTCGAAATGTACGACGATGATTGGAACGCCATCGAGGAGCACGTCGGCTCACGCACTGCTCAGCAATGTATCCGCAAATTTCTGGAGTTACCGATCGAGGACCCATACCTCCAGACAGAAGGTTCCATGGGCCCACTGCGGTTCGGTCGAGTGCCGTTCGAGCAGGCTGACAATCCAGTTATGGGCGTCGTCGCCTGGTTGGCTGGTGTCATGGGGCCTGGGATTGCGAGCCAGGCTGCGAAGACGGCCCTGCATGACCTGACAAATGAGAAGCCGGAAGAGGGCGAACGGAAGCCAACCGATCCCACGAAGGAGGGCGAGACTGCCCGAGCTTCACCTAATAGGGCCGAGACCCCTGCGAACGACGGCGGAGACGGTATGAACGTTGACGGTCCTGAGCAGAAGTCCGGTTCCCAAATCCCACATTCGAAGGTTGTTCGCGCAGCACACCTCGCTCTCGGCGCGTCAGCGAAAGCGGCGGATATCCTCGCAGATGCAGAGGACGCCCATATCAAGTCGACGTTAGCCAATCTCATCAAGCTCACCCTCACGAAGCTGGAGATCAAGATGGCACAGTTCGAGGAGTTGGAGGAGCTATTGGAGGATGAGAGGAAGGGGTTGGAAAGTGCACGGGTGGCTTTGTTGAACGAGCGACTGACAGTTAAGCAGTCGTTAGAAACGGTCCGGGCAGAGTTGCAGAACAATGGGGTCGACACCGGCGTCATCCCCAACATGGGATACACGGGACAGGGCACGAGGGTAACTGGCATCCAGGATGGCACTTCTTTAGAGGGCCAAGGCGGTCCAATTCCTGGTGGTTCGATGATCCCTCTTACTTGAGCCGTTTGTACATCGTAGATAGCGTGTTCTGCCTTTCTTGCTTTCGAAACCGTTTAAAAGACCAAAAACAAATCACATTGGAAAGCATATTACAAAAGCACGAAGACAAACTGCAGATGATACAAACATGGAGAGATCATCGGTCGACAACTTCGTAAGGATGGCGCACCAGCTCGTCATACAGGTCACTTGGGAGGTCTCGTACTAGGGTCACGGCGATACCTATCACGGGTAGAGCCTCCAACGGCGGGAAAGTACGCAATAAACGCATTGGGCTGGAGACCCAGTGAGCTATGCGTTCGGGCGGAACTTCCCAGCTACTCACCTTGAGGAGCTCATGACCTCTTCCCTAATCAAGAGCAACTGAGCGATGACACATAGCACGTTCAAGTGGACACCGAAAGCCAAAAGGAAGTCCCATAGTTTGAGAACCTGATCGAGCGGGGGTGTGCACGCACAGAGTGTCAATACAGCTGCAACACTGGCATCAGTGTGGCACTCGTCAAGTGTATGTTGTGGTACTGACAAGGGAAGGCGTAAAGTTCTGCTGAGAGGTTCTTCGACCGGAGGTATTGGAAAAGTCCTGGGTCCACAATCTTCAGACACCGATCTAGCAACTTCAGGCCGCGATGGACGCCCTCGAGCGTTGGTTGGACGTATAGGGGGCAAGATTCTTCGATGAATTTCGCGAAGCAGAAGAAAGCTTCGACCTCAGACGGCATTGTATAGAGGAAAGGGGCGGCCAAGACGTTCATCCCCTGTACATATGTAAACCCGAGTCGTTGGGAGTCTTCACGGTCTGTAACTAATGGTCAACTTCTTGACATCGGGGCAACGCGAGGTGACGAACCGTGATTCCTCCAGACGAAGGCATCAAGAAGTCGTACAAGCATATCTTCACGTACACGTTCCTTGAAACCTCGGTCTGTAGCGAGCGTCCTAGGTGGTACGTCCTGAGCCCGGTTTCAAACCCTTTTGCTTGGGACACTACCTGAAAGTATCATTCCTAATTTTCTCCCTAACCTCACAGGGTCCCCGGGAGACATATCCCAAAAAGGTGTTTGCTGACAACTCCGTCACACCCAATAGTACCTTCCATATCTTGGGTCGGAGGGTGGGATCCTACATGCGTGGTATGCGATGAGCGCTTCGTCGAACACGAGACCAAGACCAAGCTAACCGTTGCAGAGGGGATTCCATCGACCAAAATCAATCGTCGGAGTTTCTTTACGGCTTCGTTGAGGTCCGTCGCAGACCGCACCTTCGACGAGGATCTTGGTAGGGCCAAGATCCTGTTAAAGGACTTTGCGGTATCGGAAGTCGAAGGTTTGGAGGACATCTCTTGAGAATCACGTGCAACATTGCATTTCTTCCGTCGCGACTGTTGTACGTTCCGTGGACGATTTTCTTGTGTTGTCAAACGCTTCACTAAATGCCGTGTGCTTCAGGTATACGAGACTCCTGGACGGGGGTTAACTAGGACGAGGAATTCCCTGAACATTCATGGCAGCATGGGTCACACCTGCGTCTGTCCTTCGGGTACCCGCCCGGATGGAACTCTGGAGTTGGGCAACTAGATCAGTTCCACTGTCATTCGCAAGGAATTCCGCAATATCCACCCCTTACACCGATACTACGCCAATGATTGCGCTCCGGCAACACCCAATTCCAGGAACTCGGTTGGACTCTTCAATATTCGAGGTTTCTGAAGAGGACGAGTACCGGTCCGTAGCCGAATCATTCAAACACTCCATTACTGCCACGACCCCCATAACCACCAACTCGAGCGGATTGTCCTCTTCCTCCCTACTCCAACTGGTTCGTCAACGTGATTATGTCAGTGCCAATCGTTTGCGGACAGAGATGATCCAATACCATCTGCCGATCACCCCCGACCACGCATTTATTTGGCCCGCGATTCAGGCAGTGAACTTTTCTCTAGATCCGGCGATGAGGTTGAAAGAGTTTTCCGGGTGGATGTCTCTCCTTCCGGTGGCAGATGAAGGGAAAAATCCACGACCCATGTTCGGTCGCCTGATACACCTACTCAGCAACAACCCGCAAGTTGACGTCGACCTTGTCATGGCCTTCGTGCGTATATGCATCTCGAAAGGTTACATAGTCAAGATTCCAGACCCGATGATTCCCCTTGTCGTCCGATTCGCTCCCCCCTCCGTCAGCCTCCAATTTCTTGAAGATCTTCACTCCTCGGTTGTCGAAAAGTTCGCTCTTGACAGGCAGTTGAAACGGAAAATCCGAATTTGGTGTAATACCGCTATGTTGGAATATACCAACATCGGTCTCGTCGGCGAAGCAAAAAAAGCCTTCCAAATGGGCTTACAATATAGCCGCAGCCCTCCTCGTGTGCCCTCCCACCAGTCGGGGAAGGCGGTTACCAAGGACCCCAATCATCCCGAGCTATCTGAAGAGACCATTGCGGCACTCAAACGTCCGAAAACGCGCCTTCCACACTACATGGGGCCCTCACGCCGCCGCGGCCTCATATCAGACACCTCCTCAACCCTCAGCCCCCTGGATTTCGACACGGATCCGTCCAATTCAAAAGCACTCCTGTCAAGGGTGTGGGAGCACACCCCCTCTGGTGCATTCGATATTGCGTGTCTTTTGGAGATCTTCGATTCGCAGCCAGCCACCGTCCAATTATTGTCCGCCTATAACCAACGCAGAACCATCCAATATCGCGAGCAGTGGATTTTGGGCGAAATGCTGTATTACGCCAGACGCAAGGAGTGGAGGGAATTGATTGGGACTTTCGACACACGCTTCTTCCGGGTCGGGGTCCCGGAGAATATCGACGGGTACAAATCACGGGGGAGGGTGACTGCCCTTAATGTGCAACAACGATTGTTCCCATCGCCTTATCATACTAGCCTGGTCTGGATGGCGGTTGTGGAGATCCTACAGAGGGCTCGTCCTGTATCAATGCTATTCAAGGAGCTGGTTGAACAGGTAACTGCGGCCAAAACCAGAAAATATGCGCAAGTGGGACCATCGCTGATTTTTCCATCTGCCGGAATGTTCGACGCGGGCCATTTCGCCCCGTTCCTAGTGGCGTCGTACCGGAAGCGGAGATATAAGCGTCTGGTGGAAATTTTCGGTGAAATGGATCGTCTTGGAATCGAGGCGGGCCTGCATCATCTTTCGCTACTAGCCGGTGCTTATGCCGGGATGTCCGAGGGTCATGAAGCCGTCCGTATTCTGGACAGGATAGAAGACGGTCTGAAGGAGAAAGGCGCAAAACGCCCACCGCGACCTCACCATAGGATTTCCAGAAATGTGGACCTCTATATACCTGCTCTGAAGGGATTCATAACGAAGAAGGATATCCTTGGGGCTTCTCTGGTGGAGCGACGGATACTGGCCCACGGTTATGTGAGAGGTACTAGTCCGTATGTTGACTGGGAACTGGCGAAACTTGAGCGGTCGCCAGCTGATTGTTATCCGTGGGTGGAAAAGCTTGGGTCCAGATAACTTGGCTAATTTTTACTCTTTTTTAGATCACTTGAGCCGGTGTCAGCCCGCCACGGTCTTGGGTATTCACCTGCCGTCGTTGTCTGACCCACGGGATGTTTTGAGAGGAGTTGGTCTATGTATGTTGTTGCTACTTACATTACGAGTGGCTAGACACTGGAATAGAGTGGTCTGATTTAGTGTGACAATCGTTCCACTTCTGAGTTCTCCCGCCATGTCATTGGACGATATTATTACCGTCGGCTGTGCGGAAGAACAAACTTAATTCTACCCCCCTCCTCCGCCTGCTCAGTCATGGCAAGCACACACGCTAACGACGACTTTTTAACGAAATGGGGGTACCGTCTGATCCTCCTGTACCTTTTTTACGCTGCATACCAATGGCTCGACACAATCAAGGTCAGTCGCGTCGGCAGTCGCGTTCTAATGAACGGAGAGATTCTCACATTTCGCGTCTGTAGGACCAGTGGTACGTTCTTGACCCGACGCGCCTCCACAGTCTCGCCAGGAACGCTGTTGCAGTCCACGGCGACAACATGAACGGGATCATCAAACATATCGTGACGAATCTTACGACCGAATACCCTCAACTCTCACCATCCGCGTCTCTGTGGACAATACCCTTCCAAAAAGCCCCCTCCCCCATCGTTTTTAATACCAACGCTTCGGAGTGGGTGTTCAACAACGCTGGAGGTGCTATGGGTGCCATGTACATCATCCATGCGTCTGTCACCGAGTACCTGATCATTTTCGGTACCCCACTCGGAACCGAGGGACATACCGGTCTTCACACTGCCGACGACTACTTCCACATTCTCCAAGGCGAACAATGGGTCTTTGAACCTGGCGAACTCGCTAAGACCGTCTATGGTCCCGGTGATGTCAATCTCATGAAGCGAGGTGTGGCAAGGCAGTACAAGATGCACGAGGGATGCTGGGCTCTAGAATATGCTCGAGGTAGGATTGCACTCCGAATGTCACGTTTTTCAATCGACTGACGTGTGTGCTCCTTCGTAGGTTGGATCCCGTTGATGTTGCCGTTTGGCTATGCTGATGCCTTTTCCTCGACACTGGACTACGTGACTCTGTACCGTACTACCGTGTGGACTGCCCGGGAGATCATTAAAAACCTCCTCATCGGCAAGATCTAGATAAGTTACCGGGTTTTACCTCCCTTGTCTCCGTACCATAAGAACGAGGATTTTTAATGACAAAGTCTAATCCGCCTTTCAAAATCTCTGTGTGGCTTGGCAAATGCCGGTAAGCTGGCTTGTATCTCGGCGACCTTGTGAAGGTTCATGAATATGAATACACCTACGCCTACAATATGTAATCTACCTCACAGTCTAAGCAAGGCAGGGTAAATGCAGTCGTCACGTTCCAAGCTATTACTTCATTCTTATTGTGATTCCAGATAACAAAACAGATGGTCTCATATCTCTGAGCCGCCTTTCGACCTGACCCACTGGTCACCTAAATTGCTCGACCGCGGGTTTTTCGAGTTTTTCGCTTTCGCCTCTGCCGCCCTGATTGAATTCGACCGACGGAACCCATGAAATCACTCTCACGTTTACGGTCTACCAACTACTCGATCCGACTCTCTCGCGTTTCCAGAGGTTACTCCGTCGTTTCTTCTCAGAGGAATGTAGCGACATCAGCGAACCAGAATACGTGCGTACGGTCTTTACTTCCGTATGAACGTCGTTCAGAAGTATAACGGTTCTGTAGACGGGAAGAACCGCATGTAGTCGTCCTCGGAGGAGGGATAACAGGACTCTCTGCTGCTTACCACCTCGCGCGAAAGTACCCTACGACCAAAATCACTCTGATAGAGGGCTCAAGCCACGTCGGTGGATGGCTCAGTTCCCACAGGGTTGATGTGGGGGGTGGTACGGTTTTGTTGGAGAAAGGCCCTCGTACTTTGAGGTCTTCTTCGAAACCCGCCTTGGAACTGGTAATTGTGCACGACCTCCTCCGTGTGTAGTGAAACTGAAGAGGGTGTATGATAGATTAATCTCCTCGGACTGGAGAATGAACTTTTGACCGTCGCCAACTCCGAACCAGCAGCTCAGACACGTTTCCTGCACATCAGTGGCTCCACAGATGGTCTCAGCCCGCTACCCAGCCCATCCTCCCTACTATCATTTTTAACATCTCCAGTCAGCGGAAAGATATACGAAGGCATCGACCGCGACTTTTGGACGGGTTACAATCGACCAAACGTGGAAGACGAATCCGTCGACGCCTTCTTCGCTCGTAGATTTGGCCCAGAGTTCGCTCAGACATTCGCCAGTGCGTTGGTGCATGGGATATACGCGACGGATTCGAGGAAGTTGAGCTTACGAACGGCCTACCCCATGTTATGGAACGCCGAGGCGTATGGCGGCGGGAGTGTGGTATGGGGGGCGTTGAAACCCAAACCGAAGAAACCTGTGGACGATCCGTCCTCTTACGAACTTGGGAGTTCCCTACCCGAGCTGATGAAGGACAGTGCTGTGTACAGCTTCAAGGGTGGCATTTCTGCTCTTTCGGGTGCTCTCGTCGAAGCCTTGAAATCTCAAAGTAACGTCGAAATCCGGACGGGAGACCCTGTCTCCTCACTAACCCTCGGCGTGCCTTTCAGGGTCGGTTGGCGTCCCGTTCAAACCTCCTTGAAAACTCGTGCTAACTTGTCCTCAACTTTCTCCCAGATCACAACAATGTCCGGGTCATTCGTATCACCGACACATGTCATCTCCGCTCTCCCCGTCAACCAGCTGAACGCTGTATTACGTGCCGCCAACACTGAGCGTAACGACACCCTCCTCACAGTGACTTCTGCCCGGAGTCCGGAATCCTCGACCATTCACGTCACGAATTTCATCTTCCCTCCATCAGAGAAGCCTCTTCACCCGCTCGGGTTTGGGTATCTCGTTCCCCGACCCGCCGAAGGCTACGAGTCGAAAGAGAATTCGCAAGGCATACTCGGAACAATCTTCGACACCGCCTCTATGGGCAGACAAGACACCGCTGACGGCTATACCAAGATGGGTATCATCTCCGGAGGGCCCTACCCTTCGGTATCCACTAGTCCAGACGTCGACGTGCTTCTGAGGGATCTGCGAAGGCATCTTGGAGATCGCTACGATCTTCCGGATCCAGTTTACTCTACGACGACCGAGTGCAAAGAGTGCATACCATTGTTCGAACCTGGGCACCTGGAATGGGTCGAGAAACTAAAAGGTACACTGAAGTATTACGGTGAAAACAGGATGCAAATAATCGGAGCTGGTATCGGCGGCATCAGCATTCCGGACTGCATAGAACAAGGACGGAGTAGTTCAGTCGAGATTACACTTTAGTGGGGAGGGGAGGTGCAAAGTGTTCCATGTGCCTTCCGGGGAAGGCGAATAAGATAAGGGTGTGGGAGATGTAATCTCGTCTGAAGCTGAAACCATTCAATGGTGTACACAGGTACGGAGATGGGAAGAAACGAGCGTTGGAAAGTTTACTTGGCTTCGCCGTCCATCACGTCTTCTACCGCCTGTCCCACCCACGTCTCGAACACGGAAATATCCAATAGCCCGTCCTCGTCAAAGAGTTCGTTATACGGTCGTGTCTTAGAGGCTTTCCCTTTGGCGAGTAAGGACTTTCCGCTGGACGCTGAACGAAGGTATGATATGGTGAAGTTGTATGAGGGGCACAGTGAAGGCTTGCCACCAGATGGTTTGAGGGAGTGAGGTACTGTCTGAGTGGTAATCGTTATCCTTTCGGTCACGATCTAGAAAGGGAGATTGAATGAGTCTAAGTCGTCTTAGGGTCACAAGAAACTCAGTGGCTCACCCGTTTATCAAAGGTTTTACGCTTCCCCAGGAACACGATATCTCGCTCGATGAAATACGCATAGAGTGTTTGCACGACGCTCAAAATAACATACCTGCGGATTGCACAGTGGGGGGGGAAAGAGCCATTAAGCATACGGAGATGGAAAGGCGTCGGAATGGGAACCTTTGACGTACAAAATTACACCAGCCCACACGACCGGTTTGGATTTTTCAAAATCAATCTTCCAACCATACAACCCCGTTCCGAAAGCGACAAAGACGGACGACCAGCCCAACGCGAGCCTCACGTCCGTATGGATGTAATTTGGCCGAAATAGTTCGGGGTGGGAGAGGAACTATGAGAGATAAGTGTCAGTCATCCTGTTCTGAAAGAGTGGAGGCGAGACGGCCTCGTCGGGCAGTGAGAATGACATACACGTTTGAGAGCGTCGTCGCACGCGTTCTTCAGGTCTGAGGCATTCATGTTATTGATTTTGGTCACGTCTTCCTCCCGCTCTTTGAGCTTTTCCTTGTCAGCGAGGACGGAGAGAGGACCGAGGGGACGTGGAGAGAATTCAGGGGAGGAAGGTGAGGGGGCAGAGCCGTTGGAAGGTTGTTTCCTAGCCATGACCCTCCCTTTAGATGTGGATGTGGGTGGAGGGGGGGAAGATGAGAGCGGATAGAGTGACGGGACAGATGTGGACATCTCCTCGTCACCGCCTCGGCTAACCAAACGCGGACAACGTGGCACAGCCACGTGGCGGCCGTCTCTTGATCTCCCTCGTTTTCCCACCCCTTCAACACCATCGCCTATCATTCTTGACGATCCCTGGCCCTTGCGACTCGGGCCACGCCAACCAAGGCTTATCAGACACCGTTTTTTGGAACTCGCCGCCCGGATATAATGTTTACAATGTGCGATAACAAAACTCGCCAGCCTTCGATCTAATACCACTGCCAGTGCCCTGTACCCAGACGATACGAACCCAATTCAGACATTAGGTTTTCCTCCATTTAGCTCAAGCGTTCCACATCTTCGACACCACCCATTTCTTCAGGTCCTCGTCACTCTTGTCCTTCAGCGCCGTGTTGTGAGAAACCCCGGCCATCTGAGCAGCACGGATGACATCGACCGCGATCTGGGCACTGATATCCCGAATGCGCTCGATACGGGGATAAACCAATCCGTCACCTTCTTCATCCTTGGTCAATGAATGAGCCAAACCGAGAGACGCAGCCTCGACCATTGTGTCCGTCACGGAAGATGCCTTCGCAAGGATACTTCCGAGGCCAAGACCTGGTAGACGCCATCAGGAATAACGTAATGACAGCCATTGGCCTCGACCAAATCTAACGAACCTGGGAAGATGTACATGTTGTTTCCCTGGCCAGCATAAAGGGTCTTCTGTTTGTACTCGACCGGGTCGAATGGGGAGCCAGAGGCAAAGATAACCTTGCCATTTGACCATCCGACCGCACTCTCGAATTCAACCTCGGACAACCGGACAGGGTTGGACAATGGGAAAATGATCGGCCGTGGGTTCAGCTCGGACATGCGTCCAACCACAGTTGCGTCGAATGCATCCTACGTAAACATGTATCAGGACCGTGTCTCGAAGCCACGTGACACCCTGAAATACCTTGACGGTGGAGAGACCCAACAATGCAGTGGGCTTCACGTAGTTGATCACATCAATGAGGTTCTTGATCGGTGGGCCGGTGTAGTCCTTACGAGAGAAATCTAGGTGAGGAGCACGGTTCAGCACCTCTGTTAATTCAGAAAAGTTGAAATACACCCACATTTCTTGTGCTCAGGCAGGGCACCTCGCTCATCGTACACAAGACCCCGGGAATCAATGAACCAGATGCGTTCGCGAGCCTCATCCTCTGAGAGACCCTCGAGCTTGAAGAAGCTTAGCAACTGCTTGGCCACTCCAACACCGGCGGATCCAGCGCCGAAGAAGAGGATCCTCTGTTCCTTGGGAGGCAGACCGGAAGCAGCAGCAGAAAGTTTTGCCGCGTTGATAAAACCGGACAGAACGACGGCTCCCGTACCTTGTTATAGCAACAAAACCGAACCATCAATAACACGATAGTATTGAGAGGGGCCTGGGCGGGATACGGACCTTGAATGTCATCATTGAATGTCGGGTATTTGTTGCGATAAAGACCCAGGTATTTGAAAGCGTTGTCTGTAGAGAAGTCCTGAAGAAACACAATGCACGGGCCCTCGCGGTCAGTCGACTGAATCGTATGAGTGACCAACTATATATACCTCGAATTGAACGAGCAGTTTCGGGAAGTGGGTCGACATCTCCTTCATGAATTCGTCCATGAACTCGGACATCTCCTCATCAGGCACACGCTACAGCGGAAGCAAAACGGGACAATAGATCAGACATCGCTGAACTTTCCTCTGCATCCGTGACAGGACAAACCCTTTGACGCAGACCGAGGTATAATGGGTCTTCAAGGAACTTTTCATTATTGGTTCCCAAATCAAGGCAGATCGGAAGCGTGGACGATGGGTGAATTCCAGCACCAGCGACATAGAGGGATAGTTTCCCGATGGAAATCGGCATTCCGTTGACACCGAGATCGCCCAGACCCAAAATCCTGGATCCTGAATGGTTTAACCCATGCATTAGAAGTCGATCGAGACGAGGTTATGGGTCCGAGAGTTACCATCAGTTACGACGGCGATCCGGGCCTCCTCGTTGTGTGGCCATTGCTGGAGGATCTCCCCGATAGTACCCTTGTCCTTAATGGTGACATACTAAATAAGGGATCAGCTTGCAGTCGCCCGTTTTCAGAAGCTTGTGTGACCCACTAAACCCTCAGGACGCCTGTAGATATGCGAGTAGTTAATGCACGCATCGCCCACAGTCGGGGTATAAATCAATGGCGTAATTTCGGCGAGGTGTTCAGCACAGAGCTTGTAGAAAACGTGGGCGTTCGCATCCTTGAGTTGAGCCAAAAACTTGACAGTATCACACGATCAGCTTCGTTCTTCAGCTAGAAGTGTCTCGTCAAGCACTTACAATGTACTTCTCGAGAGGCGAGTCCTTGGACCGTAACTGGGCCAAAGACCGTTGGAAGTGCGTCGCTTCGTTGTATGCGGGAGGTAAGAGACCCTTCAAGGTCAGTGGGGTATCGAAGCTATAATGGCTTGTGTGTCCGCCGGTGTGTTTTCCCTTTTGTCGAAGGACGTAATGTTTGAACCAGTAAGGGATCACTGTCGTCGAGGGAAAACGCATCAATGATCCAGTCAACATAGACCTGTTCCTGAGTCTAAACATCTTGACGAAGGGTGCGTACCGGCGACGTTTGGCACGATGACGGTCATAATGTCTCAGAACAAATAAGGGGACGGGGCCGCAATTGAGCTGTAAGGTATTGGAGTCGGGTATTCTAGGGGATTGAAGAAGGCAAGACGCTTATGATATCCAACTTCTTATTCTTTTAAATAACTAGTTTGTGCTCATCCGCAATCCGCCACGGGGTCTAAAAATGTTTCCCACCGACCTCCACCATCGCCGATCTTTGTCTAGACGGTTCCGGAGGCCCCCAGAGTGATGGATCATGTTGTATCAGCAGCAAGCGCATCGTTCTATCAGCTTTGATGAGGATGGTCCAGTAGCACGAGGTTATGCTATCCCTGAGATCTGAGAGGGGGTGTGATCGGCGAAATGCGCGATCTTAATGTGACACCGCTTGAAGCCCAGTCACAACGCCCTGGAAACTCTTTCGAGGAGAAAAGAAACGCGTTGAGGCCGATTTCGCGATGGGTCGGGATTAGTCGGAATTGAATTTTGATGGGTGATCGAAGATGCGCGGGGAGGTGGGAAGTGGGAGAGCAATTGCGCGAAGTTCATCTCAGGGTCGTAACGAGGAACAAACCGAATATATACAGATGGAAAAGAGTGAAACCCGGGGGTATGATTATGACCATGATAATGATATAAGAGTTATGCGCGCGTCCGCAACCGCTAGCCATCCGATCGCAAGGAGTGGAGAGATATGTACTTATCACAGAGAGGTCTGGACAGGGCACGAGCTCTCGTCCTGACACGGGGCAGTACGTCCCAGGTTCTTAGACAGCGGACCTATCGGGTGAAATGTGTGAGTATTGGTAATTTTACGAGAAAACGCGTGCGATGTGCTCACCAGTTGGACCATCGGAAATATGGCATTCGTTGCCGACGCAGTACTGCCCGAACTTGTTGGTGGGCCACTTCTGGTCACCCCAGGCGCCACCAAAATTGAGCCAACTGGTACCCTCCGAAGACTGAACAAGACCTCCGGATCCGGCGCCGGGCGCGATGGAGATAGTACCGCTTGACGGAGTGTACCAGAAACCTCGGAAGTTCTTGGTAACGTCCCATAGGAGTCCCTTGTCTGTCTGGTCCTTCAAAATACCGAATGGTAAACTGTAATCATGATCGCCCGATGTCTTGGCGCGCCCGGGAGATTAATGATGAGACGGGGCCAGGGCCGTTGAGGCAGATGAAGAGACATACCGGATAATTGGCGTGGGTGCCGATCCCGGTGTAGGAAACAGGGCGAACTCCGATCTTCTCGACGGCGGAGTATTTGTAGGCGGCACCGTTGGAGTGTTCGGAATAGTAGACGGTGTCGGGAACGCCGTTGATGAATCGGACCATGGTGTGTTCCCAGTCACCGACATGATCACCGAACCTTAGACCGAGGACACTTGACGCCATCATAAGTCGGTGAGATGCGGGGTTGGAGGGAAAGACCAGATTATTGCACTCACGCAGGACCATTGTTCCAAGAGTAGAAATAGAAATAAAAGGCGTCGGTAATTCCTCCAGGTTTCTCTACGACGACGACGGTTGCAGGTGCAGCGCTGAGACCATCTGTCGGTTTGCCAACAGTCGATTTGAAGAACTCGGTGTCGTGTGCGAGGACGTCGTCAACGCCGGTGAGATAAACGTTGTTGCCGAGGGTGGACAGGGTCTGAAGGGTGGGTGTTCCGCCAACGGGTTTGAAGTCGACTTGTGGGATGACCTTGGGCAGATGGGCCGCAATGTCTGATGGCCAATATTGTTCACTTGAATGAAGGTATGATAAAGGAGCGTATTTGAGGACAAAATCTGGGAAGCTGCCGTCGCGTTTGACAGGGACGGCGTCGACGAGGACCAGAGCGGCAAGGCAGACCAAGAGGGACGAGATGGAGACCATAGCTCACTGAGTCGCGCGAGGACAGAGGGGCAGACTTTTTTTTTTCAAGCGGTTTAAGAGAGGCAAGAACTGAGAAACTTCCGAATAAGACGAAGTCTGACAGGAGCCTGGCAGTGACAGCACATGAGACGAACCAGAATCGTGCGTGTAGGACATTCGAGCGACAAGGAAGAGAAGACGCCGGGTGTTGTAGCATGCGTCTTTGATGGTGACCATAAGATATTGGCCATGATAATACTGCAGCTGATGGACGAGCAGATTAGAACGGGCAGTGCGGAAGTATACCGCGGCGTACAGTGATCTCGCTTCCGGGGTCGTATATGATCCGTTCACCACCCGGCGGGATACGAATAATAGAATGCCTCCACCACTCCCGTCAGACCCTCAGCGCTCAGCTCTGGGGTTCGTCTGTTCCCGACCTTCAGGATATGTTCGCTCGTTCGCTCGCTTCACTTGTCACTCTTTCCCTCGCTCTCTCCACTCTTCCGGGCCTCGCCTTGCCCACCACCAAGGATTTACCGGCACCCGATCCCTGTGCCGCCATCGCCGGCCAAAAATGGGTCACTCCATCTGATGTTCGCGCTTGCTTTACTTCTTTCCAGGTCGACCCAGTAGAAAAAGCGAACGTGGGTGACAATTATAGCCTCCCTTATCTCCCTCTCTCCTCCGTATTGACCTCTTCTTCAATTATCTATTAGATTGTTACAGCTTCCACTAGGATCCTTGGCTTCCACACATCCACAAACTACCAGATCAAGGTCCCCCAACCATTCACTGCAGACGTCCATGAAGATATCATCGGTGACCTCCAGCGAATTAACGAGACCCAGTACAATAACGACCTTGACTTCCACATCGACATTTCGCGTTCTTTCAAGAGGTTGAACGACGGTCACGCCGCCTACATCAACTACTGTTACGATGGTATGATATCCCCGTTAGGTTCGCTCTCGATCGGTGTATAACTGATATATTTCCCCGCAAGGTCTCTATGCCAATTACATTCCCTTACCCCTTGTCCACCTGACGGACAGCCTTGGCTTCCAACACGTCCACATTGCTCCTGAGGCATTCAATGTTTCCAAGGCAGAGTTCCCGGACCAGATCGATTTCTGGCAGAATGCTCTCCCTGGAGACCTTAAGGGCAATCTCGAGTCGGTATGCCATCACGGCCACTTTTCGCTTCTTGAAACTCACGAAACCGGTGGTTTAGCTCAGCGGAGCAAAGGTTCTCTTGATCGATGACAAATTTCCATACAGAGTTGTCGATGAGAATGCCGCCATTGCTGGTAGTTACCAGGGCTTGGGAACCCGTCAGAACTCGTAAGTTCATACTCGGGTTGAGGCCCGGTGCGCAAAAATAACGCGGTCTTCTTCCAGCTTCTTCTCGTCCTACCAACGTGCCTCGGACGGATGGAACTACGTTTTGGGGCAGTTTGCCAGTCAGTCCCTCCCCCTCAGCGACTCCGTCAAGTTGACGGTCTTGCGTGAGGGAAAGTTCTTCCCCGAGACTTTCACCGTAAGCGACTTTGAGCTCTTTCTGGAATTCACCCGGGTTCGTTACGTTCCTATTATTAGATCCCATTCAGTTCTCGCATTTCCACCTCGGCTGTGACTTGGACCGATAGCGCTTCTTTCCGCGCTAAAAACTGCAAGGCCACCGCCAATACCAACGGTGTTGACTACTACGCCTCTTCCCCTACCGTTGAAGGTACTACCGCCCGTGTTCAGCAGCAGCTCGAGATCTCCCCTAATAAGGCCCGCAAGCACCCTCTCAACGTCATCCTCGACGATACTCCCCCGTCCAACGTTGTTCTCCCCCCTGAGCTTGTTCCCACTTTGCCGCCATTGGGCGGAAGCTATTCGGTCGCCCAGTTCTACTACTTGAACGAGACTCAGACCGGTGTTTTGGCTCTTGGCAGCTTCATTGCCGCCTCGCCCACCGAGTTCAAACAAAATCTCCTCACAGGTCTGCAGAACCTCAAGGCTGCTGGTGCTAAACAGCTGGTCGTTGACATTACCAACAATGGCGGTGGATACGTTTGCGTTGCCCACTGGCTCCACCGTATTATCGCCGGAGCCAAGAGTACTACGGAACCCCAGGCCGGCCTCTATACCGAGACTCGTGCTGAACCTCTCGCGCGAGCCATCACCGCCGCCATCGCTACCGGTGCAGATCCTAAATCTGAGCTGTTGTATAACCCCATCAATTGGGCCTTTGGCAACAACACACCCTTCCCGGAGAACTACGATTGGCTCAAAGACCCTGTCGGGAAAGTTATCAACGGCTACGAGGATTTCTTCAGTCAGAAGTTGGGCCAGGAGTGCCAACCTTTCTCTCCTGACCCCCCTGCCGAGGTACTATTCGACCCAAAGAAGGTTGCTATCGTTGGCAACGGTCGCTGCGCGTCTTCCTGCTCCTTGTTCTCCGTAAGTCTCTCGTGGTTTTCCCAAAAAGCGTTTTTGACCAGGTTGGACCAGATCGCTATGAGCAAACTGGAAGGCGCTAAGACCGTTGTCTTTGGTGGCCGCAACACTGTGCGGCAACAATACTGCGGTACCGTCGGAGGACAGTCAAGTAACTTTGCTACCATTAACTCTGATATCAAGTCCACCAAGCTGAAGGGCCACCCCCTGTCCCCTCCCGACCTCCTCACCAACTCCGTTCTGGGTGTTACCTGGAGGCTCGGTTTCGGTATCTGGAACCCCGAGGAGCCTGAGGAATGGCAGGATCACCTTGCCAACGTTCGCTTGGCTTTAACCAAGCAGAACGTTAACAATCCGTTTGCTATCTGGAATGATGTCATCAAAGCTGTTTTCTGATTTATCCAGTGTCAGCTTTATTGCACGTTATCCCCCCGCTCTCCTGTGTCTTATTTTATTTATATGAGGATTCAATCATGTGTCGTAACACTCCGACTTCCACTCGTTTTAGATACCACTCTGGGGATGTGGGCGAAGGGATTGAGAATTTTCACAGCGGATATAGGGTATACCCGACGACGATGAGGGTAAGTGAAACAACGAAATCTCGGCCACTTCTGTCGAGGTGCATTGGACAAAGATCACCACAGTGCAAAGATGCATGTAGCAAGATGACAGAAGAAAACACATACGAAGTGCAGCGGTAGAAACTATGGATGAGAGTCTTTGGGATGATGATGCACGACCCCCGCTGTTCCGATAGCAAATCCGTCACCAAACTCGATAGAAAGTTGTTTGTGGGGGGTGGGCATGGCAATGAGAACGGAAATGTTGTAGTCTGTGGTAACCGAAGTGGGCTCTGGTCCTTCGCTGGATTCCCTCTGTCTCAGCTGGACGCCGGCAGCCCCTCCGGCAGATCTCCACCCTCTGCTGTTTGGAGTTTGCAGCAATGGACTCTGAGGAAGCGATGTCCAACGGGTCGAGAGTTGATCGTGATCGCACGTCATGTTGAGAGGCTGCAGCGAAATTACGAATTAAATGGACTCGGAATGAAAAGGAACGGAAGAGGTTGTAAAACGAAAGCTTACCAGGAGGTCTTCCCACTTTGATATGAGTTCTGGGTATCTGTCGGCCTGTACCTCCCATATCACGGGTTTTTCTTGCCATTGGGCTGCAAGCGAGGCTTCACTACCTTCGGTAGCCCTCTGAATGAGTTCCAGGCGTTCCAAGCGCCTGGAATATTTTTTGTAATAGTACAGGGTGATGCTGGTCACCGTTGCGAAGAACCCGAGGAGGAAGAGGATCAGTGAGACTACAGTTGTCGTTGGTATATCTCCCATGGCGTTTTCGGTCGTTTGCGGGATGGCGGAGAGCCCGCACTGCTATGGTGACCCTATGGGGAAGGTTGACGTGAGATGACAACGGTGTACACCGGACATCACGACTTTATGGGGAATAGAATAGGATCATCCTGATAACACCTTTGCTATACACCGTCGATCATCTACACGTTGCTAATGTTCGACACATCGATATTGGGTGACTGGGTGACTGTCCCCAGGACTATACAACGTTGTGTACAAGTCTAGATGAATAGCAAGAGCCTTTTAAGGGAACTGTCAGGACCCCAAACGTTGTGTCGGGGCGTAGATATTGTCTTCAAACCGCGCATCTGGGGTGACGGCGCCTCGGCCGTTTCGTTCGAAACCCAGCCAACCTTCCAAACTGCGGGGTGCGGGAAGGGTGGCAGCCCCATCTACTTCAACCCCACCACATGCTGGTGTCACCCTGACACTCGATTCTCCAGTCTTGTTCGTATACACGATGCGGAAGTTCTCAGATGTTGAGCAATAAATCTCGGCTAATGGCACCCTTCTACGACGGATATTCAAGTCCCTAGTCCTGGGGACAGTCACCCATTCTCCGCACGGGGAGGACAGCTATCTACCTGTCCTCCTCGACTTGCCTGCTTTTCTTATCAGTCACTGTAGCACAGTCAAAGTACAGCTTTGATCATGTCAAAGCTAGGGCCGGATCACCGGACCGGAGAGAGATTCTCCTCTTAATGACTCTTCTCGGCTCGGCAGACAGTCCAACAGGTTTCGCGCCTGTACCCGCAAGGAAGGAGTTATACTTATACCCTCCTCTACCGACCCTTGACTCCCGCTCCGACCCTCTGACTCTTAGCCGCCCTCCTTCTTAAGTGGCCGAGAAAGTGGGGAAATTTTCTTCCGTCGCTCTCCCCAAAACTTGTGGCGGACATGCCAGACTACCAACTTCCGGCGTCCATAGCTTTGGCCGCCGCCGCCACAATAAGTGCATCGGTCAATCTCGCTACCGCAAAACAGGAGGGAAAGATTAAGCTCGAGGGTCCGGAGGGTGAACAAGAGTACGACCCGTTCAATGTCACCACTCTCGAGGACGTTGCGCCGGGTGAACCTATTGACGGTCCTCAGTTTTGGTCCCGGGTATGTACATCAACCATCTTCTTGACCATAAACGCGCGTTTTCTCATCTCATCTTCAGATTCGCCTCGTCAAACTTGTCCTTCTCCTCGACTTCATCGCTGTCCTCATTCTCCAAACTGTCTCACTCGGATGGTCGGTTACGACGCTCCAAGCCAAGGACGCTATCGTTCCCACCCTAAACTCGTTTACCGCGTTATACTTGATCGTTGTCACAATTTCTACTCTAAACGCCGAAATTCCTGACGTACACTTCACCCAAGTCGTTCACATCGGTGCCATCACGACAATTGCGACTCTCGTGTTCGGCTCGATCGCGATTTTCCCCTCGTCCGAGATTACTATTTCGGGCCAGCCGGAGGGTGCGGTTTCATGGGTCTTGTATTATGCCCTTGTAGGACTTTATGCGGTCGCCTGTGCTATCAGTATCAACATTCCACGCGGTCCTGCCATGTACTTTCCTCCCGAACAAATCTACTCGGAAAAGACAGTCGCTTCCATCACCAGCAGGTACAGGGACAATGTCTGTGGGATCGTTAACGACTCTATCTTCGGAATCCTATTCTTCTCATATACCACAAAGGTACCCCGATACACGATGAAATACGATCAATGTTGCTTACCCAGTCAATTAAGGTTCTTATGCTTGGTTATACTACAGAAAGCCTCGAAATCGGTGACTTGCCGATTGTGTCGTTTGACATGCGTGCCACCCACCTGTTCAGAAGGATGAGGAATGCCATGAAAAATATCAAGCCTATCATTTTTGGCTGGAAGCCCAAACCTGGTTCCGGCTGGCAAGTCGGAATCCGCCTGTTCAAGTTAAATTCTTTCATCATCCTCTTGGAAATTTCATTGGCCGCCTCCACCGCCGTGTTATACTACATCCCTCCTTTCTTCTTGAAACGCCTCGTTGCCTACCTGGAGACAGATCCTGAGAGGTTGGACAGAGGGTGGGGTATCGTGTGGGCCTTTGGTCTTCTTGTAAGCGGTATAATTCTGACTTTGGGTGGGTGCCCGCATCCACGATCTGCCTAGGTTCGAATGATTAACGTCGTCCTTCAGGGACTGGTCAGCTTTGGTCTATCAGTACCACAACTCTCCAAGTCAGGTTGCGCGTGCAGCTCAATTCCATCCTGTTTGCCAAGACGCTTGTTCGAAAGGATCTCGCTTCCACCGGGTCAAATACCTCAACGGAAGACAACAAGGATAGAACAGCCCCTGAAGGAGATGCTGAAAAGAAGGACGACGATTTTTCCTCAAAGGCGCAAATTATGACCCTCATGACCACCGATGTCGACCGTGTCAGCGATTTTTCTTGGCACTTGTTCGCCCTCGTTGGTGAGTTCGCCCTTTATGGCAGAGAAAGACTAGGGGCTCAGAACCACATACAGATGCCCCCGTTGAGCTCATTGTTGGAACAATCTTCCTGTACAATTTGCTCGGCGTCTCCTCTCTGTTCGGATTGCTCGTGACGTGCCTGTTCCTGCCGTTGAACCATTTTGCTGGAAAAGTCGTTGTGAATGCCCAAGACAACCTCATGAAGACGAGGGATGAGAGGGTTTCGTTGATGAACGAGATCCTTGGAGGGATCAGGATGCTCAAGTTCATGGGCTGGGAACGCAGCTTTGAATCTCGCGTTCACAAGGTTCGTCGAAAGGAACTCAAGTACCAAAGGAGGAACTACTACATCGAGGTTAGCTCTCTGCTTGGATGGTATGGCATCGGTGTGCTTACTCTTACTTTTAGGTGCTTTTCAACGCTATTTGGAGCGCCTCCCCTATTTTAGTCACTGTTGTGTCTTTCTGGCACTTTACTGTCGTCCGTGGCCAAACTCTCACTCCTTCGGTTGCTTTCACATCGGTGAGTCTCCTATAGTCGCAAGGTGAGGCTGAAGCTGACGCTGGTTGATTATAGGTTACCAGTGAGTCGTTTCGCAGCGTTCGATATGGGGATTCGTCTGACGGTTAGAAAAGTCTTTGATGAGATGAAGTTTGCTTTAAACGGGATTCCGGAAACCTTGATCAATATGTTGCAGGTAAGGAGTTACCTCCAGGATCGGCTACCGATGTCTGACTCGTGAACGACAGGGTGCTGTCTCTCTGCGCCGTATCGAGAAGTATCTCATCGGCACCGAGGTTTCATCTGTTCCTCCGGTAGAGGAGCAAGACAGCACCATCGCCTTACAAAACGCCACCGTCACTTGGCCACAAGAGCGCATGCGTTCTGCGAGCAACGCCTCTTCGGCCGCCGCTACTCCGAAGACCAAATTTATCTTGATGGATCTCTCCATTACGTTCCCGCAAGGGGAGTTGTCGCTCATTTGTGGAAAGTTGGGATCGGGGAAGACACTCCTTCTTTTATGTGAGAACCCCCCACATAATCCCTCCGTTTGAATCTAGCTGAGATTTCCCTCGGAAAAGCACTTCTCGGAGAGGCGGATATTTTGACTGGACAGGTTTTGTGTCCCAGGACCCCTCCAGATGCGATTGCTTCCTTCCAAGGTGACATTCCGTCACAGGATAAATGGGTTCGACCAAATGTTTGCGCGTATGTTCCTCAGGCCGCGTGGTTGCGTAACGCCTCAATCAAGGGTTGGTACATCGTTTCCCATCGTTGTTATAGGTTTGAACCGCCCTTTTAGATAACATCCTTTTCAACCTACCTTACGTCGAGGAACGGTACCAGAAGACTTTGGAGGCTTGCGCCCTGGTTAGTGACTTGAAGATCCTGGAGGATGGCGACGAGGCAGAGATCGGTGAACGAGGTGTTAACCTCTCTGGTGGTCAAAAGGCTCGAGGTTCGTTATTGCCTTATATTCGTACCCATTTTTTCCACCTCTGATGTACTGACAGTTTCACTGGCGCGGGCCGTCTATTCCCGTGCTTCTGTCTTGTTCCTTGATGATGTGTTGTCTGCTGTCGACGCTCATACCGCCGACCATCTCTTCAGCAAGTGCTTACGCGGAGAGCTCATGGAGGGGCGTACTGTCATCCTCGTCTCTCATCACGTCCAGCTGTGCGCTCCCGGTGCCAATTACATTGTCGCTCTTGATAATGGCCGTGTTCAGTTCCAAGGTGACCGAGAGGCCTTCTATGCATCTGGGGTCATCAATGGTTTGGTCCAGTCCGGTGCTGTGGCTGGTCAAGAGGAGGAGGATAAAGCCAAGATCCCCGATGCCGAGGAATTGGTTGAGGCGACCACTGTCGCACCCTCCGAAACGAGCTCTATGGTTTTTCCACCTGCCGTCGTCACTGATCCTAAGCCCAACAAGAAGGTTCCAAGGAAACTCGTTGAAGATGAGAAGAGAGCTGTCGGCCGCATTGACAAGGACGTTTGGTTGACATATATCCGTGCTGCCGGTGGTCCCTGGTATTGGATCATTTTCCTCAGTTCGCTCGTTCTCGCCACCCTTGGGCCTATTGCTGAGAAGGGTTGGATCACCAAGTGGGCTGGGGCGACATTACGCGACGAGGCTCCGAAGAGCCCGATGTGGTACATCACCATTTATGCCGCCATTAGTGGCGTCAACGTGATTTTCGCA
>Ga0307512_10001952_pt1 | contig 27517 bp, 18 predicted proteins | sample 14_EM_MG_FD_200267 | JGI IMG/M metagenome (GOLD analysis project Ga0307512, IMG submission 200267) | Populus trichocarpa ectomycorrhiza microbial communities from riparian zone in the Pacific Northwest, United States - 14_EM | ecosystem: Host-associated > Plants > Roots > Unclassified | place... | reverse complement strand
CTTCAGGCTGTTCGTCAGTGGCGCCTGCACCCTGCTGCTGGCGTTCCTGGCCGCGATGACCCTGCCCGGCACCGCCAGTGCCGACACGGTCGTCACCACGAACCAGACCGGCACCAACAACGGCTACTACTACTCGTTCTGGACCGACGCACAGGGCACGGTCTCCATGAACCTCAGCTCCGGCGGCAGCTACAGCACCGCTTGGAGGAACACCGGGAACTTCGTCGCCGGCAAGGGCTGGAGCAACGGCAGCCGCAGGGCGGTGTCCTACTCGGGCTCCTTCAGCCCGTCCGGAAACGCCTACCTGTGCCTCTACGGGTGGACGTCCAACCCGCTCGTGGAGTACTACATCGTCGACAACTGGGGCACGTACCGGCCCACGGGAACGTACAAGGGCGCCGTCACCAGTGACGGCGGCACGTACGACATCTACCAGACGACGCGGTACAACGCCCCGTCCGTCGAAGGCACGAAGACCTTCAATCAGTACTGGAGTGTCCGGCAGTCGAAGCGGACCGGCGGCACCATCACCACCGGCAACCACTTCGATGCCTGGGCGCGGGCGGGAATGCGCCTCGGCAGCTTCAGCTACTACATGATCCTCGCGACCGAGGGATACCAGAGCAGCGGCAGCTCCAACATCACGGTGTCGGCATGAGCACCCGAACACCTCGCGCGTTACGTCCCCTGGCGACGACGCTCGCCGCCGTCGCCCTGGTCGCCGCGGGCTCTCTCACCGTCAACGCCGCCCCGGCGCAGGCCGCCGCCTGCAACGGATATGTCGGGCTCACCTTCGACGACGGCCCGTCCGGCAGCACACCGGCCCTGCTCAACGCGCTCACACAGAACGGGCTGCGGGCCACGATGTTCAACCAGGGCCAGTACGCCGCCGCCAACGCGTCCCAGGTACGGGCGCAGGTCAACGCCGGTATGTGGGTCGGCAACCACAGCTACACCCACCCGCATCTGCCCCAGCTCGGCCAGGCACAGATCGACTCGGAGATCTCCCGGACCCAGCAGGCGATCGCGGCCGCGGGCGGCGGTACGCCGAAACTGTTCCGGCCTCCGTACGGCGAGACGAGCTCGACGGTGAAGGCCGTCGAGGCGAAGTATGGTCTGACCGAGATCATCTGGGACGTGGACTCACAGGACTGGAACGGCGCCGGCACGGATGCCATCGTGCAGGCCGCCGGACGGCTCGGCAACGGCCAGATCATCCTCATGCACGACTGGTCCGCCAACACGCGGGCCGCGATCCCCCGTATCGCGCAGGGGTTGACCGCCCGCGGCCTGTGCGCCGGCAGGATCTCCCCGCAGACCGGCCGCGCCGTGGCCCCCTGACGGATCGGTCCGGCGTTCTCTGTACGACCTCTGCGCACCACCCATGAGGTGTCGCCCCGGCGACATGCCCACAGCGACGGTCGGCCTCACGCCGGCCGTCGCCTCCGTGTCCGCTTCATTCAAGGTCTGCCGACTCCCGGTGACACGTCGGCCGCAGGAACCATCGCGGCTGGGAGCTGGGAATCTGGCTTTCATGGCTGACGAACCAGGGCGGCTCCAGGGCCGTACGCGGCGACGTGACAGGATCCCCCTATGTCTACCAACGTCTTCTTCGACATCAACATTGACGGCAACGCCGCGGGCCGGATCGTCTTCACGCTGTACGACGACGTCGTCCCCAAGACGACGCAGAACTTCCGTGAGCTGGCCACCGGCCAGCACGGCTTCGGATACGAGGGCTCGGGCTTCCACCGTGTCATCCCGGACTTCATGCTCCAGGGCGGCGACTTCACCCGCGGCGACGGCACCGGCGGCAAGAGCATCTACGGCCAGAAGTTCGCCGACGAGAACTTCAAGCTCAAGCACGACAAGCCGTTCCTGCTGTCCATGGCGAACTCCGGCCCCGACAGCAACGGCTCGCAGTTCTTCGTCACCACCGTGCTCACGCCGTGGCTGGACGGCAAGCACGTGGTCTTCGGCGAAGTCGTCGAGGGCCAGGACCTGGTGAGGAAGATCGAGTCCCTGGGCTCGCGTTCCGGTGCCACCCGCGGGAAGATCGAGATCGCCTCCTCGGGCATCCTGGAGAAGTAGCACCCACGCCCCGGGCTGCGGGCCGGCTCGACACAGACTGTCCGGCCGCACATCCGCCCGCTCAGCCCGGGGCCTTCACCGTGTACGGGTGCCCGCTCGCGGCCTAGTTCTGCGGTGCCAGGGTGCGCAGGACGCAGAACTCGTTGCCCTCGGGGTCTGCCATGACCACCCAGTTTCGGTCCGAGCCCTGGCCCACATCCGTCCTGGTGGCGCCGAGGCCGAGCAATCTGGTCACCTCGTCCTCGGTGCTGCAATCGATCGGGCTGACGTCGAGGTGAAGCCGGTTCTTCGCGGTCTTGCCCTCGGGCACCTGGACGAACAGCAGGGTGGGCGGCATCTGGCGGGCCTGGACATCCTCGACGGTCGGCACCCAGGAGCCGATCTCGACCTTGCCCTCGCTCCGCTCGATCACCTTGAAGTCCAGGACCTCGCACCAGAAGAGCGCGAGCCTCTCCGGATCGTGGCAGTCAACGGCCAACTCGATGAACCTACTTGTCACGACTCTCCTAGCTAGTGCGGACAGGGCTCAGAGTATTGGCCATGCCGTCCGTCCGACAGATCCGCGATCTTCCGACTGACCGGGGCCATCAGACGGTTCCGTGCGGCCCGGCGTCGCGTGCCGCATCAGGATGGATCTGCTTCATCTTGCAGATCAGCCCTAAAGGGTGGGATCCATTTTGCGGAACACTCCGACAAGGGCGCCTAGTTCATTCACTTTTGAGCGGATATCTGCCGGGATCATGTCTGAGATCTGTCCGATGTCTTCCCAACATGCAGCGGCAGTGCCATATTGGCCACGCCAATAAATCAGGTTAATCCGTGGTGCAAGACCATGCTGCAAGGGGGACGTCGCCTTGAGTGACTCAACACAGGCTTCCGGCACGGCAGATGACGCGACGTCACGTCCCTACCGTCCGGGGTATGAACTGGTCGCGGAACAACTGCTGAACCACATCGCCCAGCAGAACCTGCGGCCCGGCGACCGCCTCCCCACCGAACAGGGCCTGGCCCAGATCCTGGGAGCATCCCGCAACGTCACCCGGGAGGCCGTGAAGGTCTTGGCCGCCATCGGCCGGCTCAATGTGCGGCGAGGCGCCGGCATCTTCGTCGCCGCCTCGGTCGGCGGGCTACTGGACGACGAACTCTCGCACTTCCGGCCGACCAGCATGGACGACGTCCGAATGCTCCTGGACTACCGCAAGGTGATCGAGTCGGAGACAGCACGCCGTGCCGCCTCCCACGCCACCCCGATCGAGGTCCGGGCCATCCGGGAGAGCGCGGAGAGCTCCCTGGCAGCGGCCACGATGAACGACGTGGACACCTTCGCCAAGGCGGACGCGGCCTTCCACGACTCGGTGGGCGCCGCCTCGCACAACGTGTTCCTGAGGTCGAGTGTCGCCGGTGTGAGGCGCTTGACATCCCAGTCCGACGTGTTGCTCTTCCACGGAGACGTGCCCGGATCGCTGGAAGTCGCCGCACATCAGCATGTGGCCATAGCGGAGGCGGTCGCCGCGGGAGCGGCAGATCTCGCCGAGCGGCTGATGGTGGAACACATCGCCACCACACAGAGCCAGTTCGAGACGAAGATTCGCGACCGACTGTTCGGTCCCGGCGCTCACGCCGCCCCTGAGGGACCTCCGGGGCCCTCGTAGCCTTCGTAGCCTTCGTAGCCTTCGTAGCCTTCGGGAAGTGACAGCACCGGCCTCCACCGCACGTCCGCCGAAGCAGCAACCTCGTCAACCGGCCGACCCCGCATGTGCCGCAGCACAGCGATCGAGCCCCCCAACGCCCTGAAGTCCCGGTGGACGACCGGGACTCCCAGGTATCAACCTCCCTCAGGCGATTGGATACGTGTGTCTCATCCGTCTGCGCTCAGGCGTGCCTTCGCGCCGCTGCGAAGAAGTCTCACGGCCGCCTTCTCGGTGGCCGCGGTGGCAGCCCTGCTGACTGCCGTGCCGGTCCAGGCGGCTCCCCCGTCGCCGGACCTCTATGTCCATGTCTCTCCGTCCGGCCGGGACGTGGGCTCCGGTACCGCCGCACACCCCTTCAGGACCCTCGACCACGCGCGGGACTACGTACGCGACATCAGGCAGAAGGCCAAGGGCGACATCCATGTGCGGCTCATGTCCGGCACCTACCGACTCAGCCATACGTTCGCCCTGACCGCCCGGGACTCCGGCCGCGACGGACACAGGATCGTCTACGAGGCCGCCCCCGGCGCGCACCCGGTGATCAGCGGAGGCAAGCGGATCACCGGGTGGGTTCCCGCCGACGGAGCAGAAGGGGTCTACAAAGCCAAAGTGGGCGACATCGACACCCGCCAGCTCTACGTGGACGGCGAACTGGAGACCCGGGCGCGCAGCGCCAAGAACCCCTCCGGCTTCAGCAAGACGTCCACCGGCTACACCTTCACCGACCCCAGCCTCAACACCTACAAGCGTCCCGGGGACCTCGAAGTCGTCAGCTCCTGGGGCTGGAAGCTGATGCGCTGCCCCGTGCAGTCGATCGCCGACAGCAAGATGACCATGCGGCAGCCCTGCTGGCACAACGCCCATCTCCAGCAGGGCCAGGAGATCCAGAACCCGACCTGGCTGGAGAACGCCCGCGAACTGCTGGACACGCCCGGTGAGTGGTACCTGGACAAGGGCGCGGGCGAGATCTACTACATGCCCAAGGCCGGCCAGAACCTGTCCACCGCGACCGTCACCGTGCCGCTCGTGCAGGACCTGGTGGACGTCAACGGCACCAGGACCGACCCGGTCAACAACGTGTCCTTCCGAGGCATCACCTTCTCCTACTCCACCTGGCTCGCGCCCAGTTCCTCAGAGGGCCTCATCGAGGGCCAGGCCGGCTTCCGGATGGTGGGCAACGACCCCGACTTCGACGCGACCCGCCTGAAGTGGCAGAAGACGCCCGGCGCCGTCAATGTCAGCTACGGCCACGGCATCGACTTCGAGGGCAACACCTTCACCCATCTCGGCGCGGTCGGACTCAACCTGAACACCGGTACACAGGGCACCGACATCACGGGCAACGTGTTCCGCCAGATCGCCGCCACCGGCATCCAGATCGGCGGGGTCGAGGTGATCGACGCCCACCCCGACGGCTCCCGGGACGTCACCAAGAACACCAGGGTCGCCAACAACGTCGTCACCAAGGTCGCCGACCAGTACAACGGCTCCATCGGCATCCTGGCCGGCTACACCGACCACACCACCATCACCCACAACAAGGTGTACGACCTGCCCTACACCGGCATCTCCGTCGGCTGGGGCTGGGGCCTCACCGACCAGGGCGGCAACAGCAACTACGCCCCGGGGAATCTGGGCGTACCGATCTGGGACACCCCCACGACCAGCCGCGACACCAAGGTCACCGACAACGAGATCTACGACATCATGAAGTCGCAGGCCGACGGCGGTGCCATCTACTCGCTGAGCTCCAACCCCGGCGGCGCGGTGTCCGGCAACTACATCCACGGCATACCGTCGCCCGCCTACGGCGCGATCTACCACGACGAGGGCAGCCGGTACTGGACGAACACCGGCAACGCTCTGTGCGACGTCGCCTACCAGTGGCTGTTCCTCAACCACGGCATGGACATCAACGCCACGGGCAACTTCACCACCCAGCCCGCCTACTCCACCCAGGCCAACAGCACGGGCAGCACCATCAGCGGCACCACCGCCGTGGATTCCTGCGCCCAACTGCCTGCTTCCATCGTCAACAACGCGGGCCTGCAGCCGAGTTACCGCCACATCGATCCGGGCCCCGACGTCTCCGACCACCAGGCGCCCAGCAGGCCCGGCACTCCGGTCGCGGTCACCGATTTCCCGACGGTGGCAGACCTCACCTGGGCCGCGTCCACCGACGACACCGCGGTCACCGGCTACTCCGTCCACCGCGACGGCAAGCTGATCAGCGCCACCGGCAGGACCTCGGTGCGCCTTCCGGGCCTGACCGCCGGGAAGACGTACGCCTTCCGGATCACCGCCCGTGACGCCGCCGGCAACGAGTCCGGTCCCGGCCCGACCCTGCACGTCACCATGCCCACAGGCACGGACCTCGCCCTCAAGAAGACCGTCACCGCCTCGTCGTACTCGGAGGCCAACACCCCGGCAAAGGCGGTGGACGGAGACCTGTCCACCCGCTGGGCCCAGGGCCTCGGCCTGCCCGACCCGTCCTGGATCCAGGTCGACCTCGGTGCGTCGTACGACGTGAACGGCACGATCACGACCTTCGAGAAGGCGAGCGGGTACAAGTACCGCGTCGAGGTGTCACCCGACGAGGTCCACTGGAAGACCCTCGCGGACCGCACCGCCGCGAACACCACGGCGGCGACCGACTACGCCCACACGGACGATCCGGTCGCGGGCCGTTTCGTACGACTGACCGTCACCGGATCCAGCTGGAACGGCGGCAGCATCTACGACTTCCAGGTCTACGGCACTCCCGGGACCGTCACGGACCGTGGATGACCGGGAAAGGCGGCAGCGCCTACGGGCTCCAGGCGTACGGCGGCTTCTGAGCACTCCGCTTCCGAGCGCTCCGCTTCCAAGTTGGCACCTTTCCCACGTCTCATACGGAGAACGAAAGCCAGGATGAAGATCACCCATGTCGAAGTACACCGGATCGATGTCCCGGCAGCCAGTCCGCCCTTCCGCTGGCGCGACGGGCTGAGCGGAAGCGCTCCGGTGGGCGACGGCGCGGTCCTGCACATAGGGACGGACGAGGGAGCCGAGGGAGTGGCGCTATTCGCTCGCCCGGGCGCCTACCTCGTCCTGCAGGACCTGGTGGACCGGGTCTTCCGCGCGGAACTGGTCGGAGCCGACCCGTTCCAGCGGGAATGGCTGTGGCACCGGGTGTGGGAGCTGGACCGTATCCACGAACTCCCGCTCCCCACCCTGGGCCTCATCGACATCGCCCTGTGGGACCTGGCCGGCCGCTACCACGGCGAGCCGGTCTGGCGCCTGCTCGGCGGCTTCCGGGACGCCATCCCCGCCTACGCCTCCACCTCGACGTTCGCCGGCATCGCGGAGTTCCTCGACGTGGCGGACCAGTGCCTGGCCCTGGGGTATCGCGGTATCAAACTGCACGCCTGGGGCGACGCCCGCCGTGACGCGGAACTGTGCCTGGCCCTGCGCGACCACGTCGGTCCGAGCGTCCCTCTCATGTACGACGGATCGGCGGGCTTCGACCTGCCCGACGCGATCCGGCTGGGGCGGGCGCTCTCCGAGGCCGACTACCTCTGGTACGAGGAGCCGATGCGGGAGTTCAGCATCTCCGCGTACCAGAAGCTGGCCGAGGTCGTGGACGTACCGCTTCTGGTGGCCGAGACCTCCGACGGTGCGCACATGAACGCGGCGGACTTCATCCGGGCCGGTGCCGCAACCTTCGGTGTTCGGGCCGGCACCACTCTCCGGGGCGGTATCACCGGCGCCATGCGCACCGCGCATCTCGCCGACGCCTACCGGCTGCGGGCCGAGGTGCACGGTTCGGACATTCCCAACCACCACCTGTGCATGGCCATCTCCAACACCACCTACTACGAGTCCCTGGTGACCTCGGTGAACGTTGTCCGTGAGCGCCACGTGGACGACCAGGGCCTGGTGCACGCCCCCACGGGGCCCGGCATAGCCCTTCCCCTCGATTTCGGCTACGGCAACGAGCTCCTGCCGTTCGTCGAGCAGCCGCGCTGACCGGCACCAGAACAGAGCTGACCGGCGACCGGCGCAAGAACAGAAAGGCAAGGCAAGACAATGGAGTCTTCCCGATCTCCGAGATCCGGCCGGCGGCACTCGCTGCTCCGCACGGCGGCAGTCACGCTGTCCCTGGCCACCGCGGCCGCCCTGGCAGGCTGCGCCAGCGCCGACACCAACACCCGTTCCTCCTCCGGGCAGTCGGCGTTCAAGCCGGTCGCGCAGAAGGAGGGCTCGCGGATAACGGTGTGGGCCGACTCGACCAGGCTGCCGTCGGCGCAGGCGTACCAGAAGTCGCACCCCGACGTGAAGATGAAGATCGTCACTTACGACGGCGGAGCCGACGGATCGACGTATCTGAAGTCGAAGGTGCAGCTGTTCGACAGGACGGGCAGCGGGTGGCCGGACGTGGTGTTCGGCACGCCGACCGACGTGACCTGGGCGTCGGAGGCCACCAAGCCCGACGCGCAGCCGTTCGCCGCGCCCCTGGACGAGAAGCTCGTCCCGCAGAGCACACTCGACGGCTTCGCCAAGGGCTCCCTGACGCCCTGCCAGTTCAACGGCCACACCTACTGCATGCGCAACGACATCGCGCAGGTCGTCCTCTGGTACAACAAGTCCCTTATGGACAAGTGGGGTTACAAGGTCCCCACCACGTGGCAGGAGTACGAAGCCCTCGGCAAGCAGGTCGCCAAGGAGCACCCCGGCCACCTCGTCGGCTCGGTCGGCGACACCAACTCCCACGAGTCGTACTTCTGGTCGGGCCAGTGCCCGGCGTTCAGCCTGACGAAGCCGGACACCCTGCGCACCGACCTCCAGGACCCGAAGTGCACCCGGATGGCGAAGCTGCTGGACAACCTGATCAGCGCCAAGGCCATTGCCACGCAGGGCTTCTTCAGCCAGGGATTCGCCAAGAACAGCGGCGGCAAGGTGCTGATGGCCTACGGCCCGTCCTGGTACGGCCAGTACCTCTTCAAGGCCGGCTTCAAGACTCCCGCCAAGCAGATCGCCGCGGCGCCTCCTCTGACATGGAAGGGAGAGAGCACGACTGCCACGGGCAACGTCGGCGGCGGTGTGTGGATGGTGTCCTCGCACAGCGCCAACCTCAAGGCGTCAACGGACCTGGTCACCTGGCTGACCACCTCCGACGAGAACCAGGCCACCGCGCCCACGTATCCGGCCTACTCCCAGGCCGCGAAGGCCTGGCTGGCGAACCCGGCCAACAGGGACTACTTCGCCAATGATGTGAGCGGGCCGTTCGAGCAGGCCGCGAACGAGGTGTGGACCGGCTGGTCGAACACCAGGTTCTCGGACTCCACGGCCTGGTCCAGCGTCGTCCTTCCAGCTCTGACCTCCGGAAAGAGCCTGACGGAGACTCTGCCGGCCTGGCAGCGGGAGATCACCGACGAGGCCAGGACCCAGGGCTACAAGGTGGTCGATCAGTGACCTTGCTGGAGACAGAGCGCGTCGCCGTCTCCCCCTCGCGCCACGGCACCACGCCGCGGCGCACGGGCCGCGGTCGCGCGGGCTACTTCTTCGTCGCCGGTTACGCGCTGCTGCTGCTCGCGTTCGGCGTCTTCCCCACCGGGTACGCGTTCTTCCTCGCGTTCACCAATGACCGCGGCCAGTTCACCGGGTTCAACCAGTTCGTGAAGGTCGTCCAGGACTACCGCTTCGCCCCGGCCTTCACCCACATGCTGATCTATCTGGTCATGTGGCTGGTGTCGCTCGTGGTCCTGGTCGTGCTCACCGCTGTGATCCTGCGCAGCCGCGTGCGTCCGGGCACCTCGGCTCTCTTCCGCTTCCTCTACTACATCCCGGGCGCCCTCGCCGGAGTGGCGAGCGTTCTGGTCTGGCTGTTCATGCTGGACCCCGCCGTCAGCCCGGTGTCCTGGCTGCTCACCGCCATGGGGCTGAAGACGTTCGCCGCCGTCCTGGCGCCCGGCAACCTGCCGCTGATCCTCATGCTGATCGCCTTCTGGACCGGCGCCGGAGGCTGGATGGTCGTGATGTACGGGGCCTTGAACAACATCCCCGACGAGGTGCTGGAAGCAGCCCGCATGGACGGTGCGGGCCCGTGGCGCACCGCCTGGCACATCCAGATCCCGATGATCCGGCAGTGGATCGTCTATATGACGATCATGGCCTTCGCGACGGGCACCCAGTTGTTCGTCGAGCCCCAGCTTCTCCAGACCGCCAGCCTCGGCAGGGTGAGTCCCACCTGGTCGCCGAACCAGCTCGCCTACGTCTACGCCTTTCAGCAGGGCGACTTCAACGGCGCCGCAGCCATCTCCGTCGTCCTCCTTGTCGTAGGCCTCCTCGCTGCCGGGCTGCTGGTCGCTCGCTCGAACCTGTTCAAGTTGGACGAGAAATGACACAGACGACTCTCTCCCTGACAGCCGTAGGGCGGCGTGCCCGTCCTACCAAGGTCCTCCCCTTCCTCCTCGTGGGACTCCTCCTGGCCCTGCTGCTGGTGTTCTTCGTGCTGCCGGTGATCTGGCTGCTGCTGGCCCCGTCGAAGACCGCCGGCGAAGTGGTGCGGGACAACCCCCTCTCCTTCGGCTCGTTCCATCAGATCGCCACGGCCTGGCAGCACCTGTTCGCCTTCCAGGACGGCGCCATGACGAGGTGGCTGCGCAACTCGGCCGTCTACTCGGGCGGTTCGCTCATCCTCACGCTGGCCGTCAGCGTTCCGGCCGGTTACGCGCTCGCGCTGACGGAGTTCCGGGGACGCAGGACGCTCCTCGTGATCACCCTGGTCACCATGATCATGCCGCAGGCCACCCTGGTGCTGCCGATCTTCCTGGAGCTCAACCGCTTCCATCTGATCGGCACCATCTGGTCGGTGATACTTCCCTTCTCCTTCTATCCGTTCGGCGTGTACCTGGTCTACATCTACTTCGGGAGCAGCCTCCCCCGGGACCTGCTCTCCGCCGCGCGGATCGACGGCTGCACGGAGTGGCAGCTCTTCTCCCGCATCGCGCTCCCGCTCGCCAAGCCGGTGGTCGGACTGGTCGCGTTCTTCAGCTTCGTGGGCAACTGGAACAACTTCTTCCTGCCCTATCTCGTCCTGCCGAACAGCGAGCAGTTCCCCGTCCAGGTGGGCCTGAACCAACTGCTCACCTCGACGCCGTCCTTCAACCCCGTCGCCGGCGCCGGACTGAACGTCACCATCCCCGAACTCGCCCTGGCCATCATCATCGCCATCGTGCCCGTACTGGTGCTCTTCGTCTTCTCGCAGCGCACCCTGGTGTCCGGGATGCTCGCCGGATCGAGCAAGGAATGACCGCCTCCACTCCACCCGCTTCGCCGCCCGTGCCCATGACGCCGTCCACCCGCCCACCGCGATCGCCCATGGTCACCGCACAGGGTCAGTCGGCCGAGGGACGAAGGCCGAGGGTCACGATGTCGTAGGCGTGCACGGGCACCGTCACCACCGAACCGCGGCCGTCCCTGCGTACGGACAACTGGCCGTCGCGCCTTGGCTCTTCGGTCAGGTTCTCCAGCTGGGCGGCCGATACCGCGTAGGGCAGGCGCAACTTGACCGGGCCGTCGGTACCGACCACTTCCTGCAGGCGGACGGTCAGCGGCAGGCGTGCCTCACCCCTGTTCCCGTCGCGGTAGGCGGGTTTGACGGTCTGGACGATGGTTCCGGGGGCATCCAGGGAGAGCAGGGAGTGACTGCCCTGCGGGCGGTCCCCCCGGTGACCGGTGGCCAGGGACACGGAATGCAGCGGGTCACCGGTGCTCTCGCCGGTGCGGGTCGCGGCGGCGGCGTCGAAACCGCCTCCGTGGTTGGTCACCGTGTAGTGGTAGGTGATCGGACCGTCCTGGGACTGGCGGTAGTTGGTCCCCCAGAGGTTGTTGAACGCGTAGGAGAAGACTGATCCGTTCCTGGGCCGGACGCCGTCCAGGTCGGGATGGTCGTCGGCGGTGTCCAGCCGACCGGTCCGCCCGGTCAGTTCCATGCTGCGGATGTGGTCGAACTCCATGAGTGGTGTGTCACTGGTGGACAGGGTCACACCGCCGCCCGGGCCGGAGACGTCGGCATAGCCACGCACGGCCTGCCAGTCCATCGCCGCGCCGGGTGTCTGTCCGTCCACCAGCGCGACCGGGCCACCCGTACCGCCGTATGTGACGGTGGGGTTGTCCTGCTTGAAGGGGAAGGCGAAGTAGCCCTCCTCGGGTGTGGACACCTTGGTCTTGTCGATGGTGTCGGCGATGTCCAGGCGCCGGGTGTTCGCGTGCAGGGTGAGGGTGGCGCTTGCCGATTCAATCCCCGTGGCCTTGCCGTCGGCGTCCTTGCCGCCGGGTGTGGCGGGATAGGTGATCTTGATGGTGATGCTGAGCGGGCCGTGCTCGGCGACCGAGATCGTGGCGTCGCCCGGCGACCACTGCCGGTCAGGTGTGGTGGCGTTGTTGCGTGCGGGGTTGGGCCGGTAGACGTACTGGTTGAGCCTGAACGGCGAGGTGGCGTCCACCAGTTCGCGTCGCTCACTCCTGTCGTACACCGAGGTGACCGCACCGCTTCGGGGCGAGATCTTGACGCGGTAGTAGGAGTTCTGAAGGGCGCCGGTGTTCTGGTCCCACCGCAGATCGGGATCGGGCGCGGCGGCGGTGTTCTGCCCGACTTCGAGGGCGTAGGTGCGATAGCCGAGGGCGGGCACCCGCGCCGCCTCAAACCGGATCGTGCGCGCGCCGGTGTGCTGGTAGGGCACCTGACGGCCTGTCGAAGTGTCCACCAGGCGGCCGTTCCAGTGCCGGGGCACGGTCGCGGTGGCGATGTCGGTGCGTTCCCAGGACTGGGAGTTGAGCACGGCGATTCCCGGCGTCCTGGCCGGCGCGTCGATGCTCTGGCCCATGGCGTGCACGGCGCACCGCAGGGCCTTGGTGCTGAGTGCGCTCGCCCGGTCGGCCCGTGACTTCTTCACGGCCCACTGTGGGTCGTTCTCCATGAGGCTGGGGCTGGCCCACGTGTGTTCGGTGTAGAGGTCGGCCTCGGCGTACGCCTCGTCGGTACGGCACCGTGTGGTGGCCTTCGGCCCGGAGGCCAGGGTGGCGAGTCTTTCGGCGGCGGTGGTCCGCGACTGGGCGCGCATCGTCTCGCCGGTCTCCGCGGACGACGAACCCGCGCCGTCGGACCACCAGTCGGTGTAGTCGCCCTTCTTCACCGGCAGTTGGTCGACGTCCTTCGACGTGGGATCGGGCCGGTAGCCGGAGGGCGAGGTCCGGCCGTGTCGGGTGGTGGCGTCCTTCTGGTAACGCGAGGAGGTGGACTGGACCAACTTGGGCCAGCTGTAGGTCTGATTGAAGGAGCGCACCACGTCGGAGATGCCACTCATCGGCGGGTTGCTGTCCTGCGCGAACATCATCGGGTAGACCGACTGCGGGTAGCGGGACGCCTGGAGACCGGCCAGCTGGTTGGCCACGCCGGACGCCAGACCGGGCACGAAGGACTCGGGGTGCGTGGGTGGCGGCACGGGGGTGTAGGGCAGTGGATTTTCGCTGTTGGCCTTGTCCGCGCGGCAGGAGTCGCCCGACGGCCAGGGGGCGAGCTTGCACTTGAGGTCGGGGGCGGCGTAGTAGCCCTCGTTGTAGCTGTTGGCGCCGAAGAAGGTCAGGACCTTGCTGCCGTTGGGTGCCTGCCAGTTGAACAGGGCCGGCGCGTCCTGAGTGGTGTGCGGAACGCTCCAGCGGGTGGTGTGGTCCGGATTGGTTCCGTTGAGCAGCAGTTTGACGCCCTGCTGGGAGAGCATCTGAATGTACTGCGCGCTCACCCCCGAGATGTCGTCCTGAACCGCGGTGTCCACCGTGGCGCCGAACTTGTCCGGGAAGGTCCGGGTGCCCTGGTAGAGGGATCGGGTGAGCTGTTCGGCGCTCGCCAGGTCCTGCAGGTTGTTGTTGCGTCCGGCCGTGATCTCCAACTGCCCGGACTTCAGGCAGCCCTTGAGCTTGTCGATGGCGGCCGGGGAACGGTCCTTCAGATAGTTCTCCACCATCCACGACTGCTCGATCATCCAGCGGAAGCGGGCCGCGTCGGGATAGTCGGCCGTGGCGCGGCACTGGGCCACCGCCTGGTCGAGGTAGGCGTCCTGCAGTTGGCGCGTCGTGTCCTGGTCGTAGTGGTAGCCGATGTCCAGGTGGCTGCCGGCCACCATGTCGATCTGCCAGCGCCGCTGATAGGGCAGGGAGAACGGATAGGTGGCCGAGTCGTCGCCCAGGTCCGCCCGGATGTCCAGGCGGCCGGGGCCGGGATACGCCGTCGGCGGGACCTTGATGCGCTGGGTGGAGCGCCCGGCCGGCAGCGTGTCGATGCGGGTCGCCGTCTGCTTCCCGCCGACCGTGGCGGTCAGCGTGGCCGGTCCGGCGGCGGCGGTGTTGTCCACGGACACGCCGACGAGCTGCCGATCGGACCCCTGGTCGCGGACGAACAACGGTGTCGGCTCGGTGGCCAGGACGTGCACCGGGCCGAGCCGGTCAGGGGCCGGCGCCAGCGACAGCGCGTCGTAGACGCTCCACGAGCCCTTGACGTTGGTGAGGGTCAGGGTGTTGTCCCCGACGCGCAGATCCTGCTTCGGGACGACGAATCCCATCTGGCGCGGGTGCGTCATCGCCGAGGTGGTCCCGCTCGCGTCGCTCATGCCGTAGACGCCGGCGCCGTTGCCCTGTGGTGCGGCGGCGGTCGCGAGGTCACGGCCGTTGGACGCTACGCGGACCGACGGACTCTTCTGCGTGTCGAGCAGGTCGATCCGCAGCATCTGGTCGCGCACCTGATCACTCGTCAACCGGTAGTGCACGGTGAACGGATGGGCCTTGCCCCCGGCCCAGGCGTCGTCCGGGCCCGGCTGGACGTACGGCCAGTCGGCAGGCGTGTTCTCACCGACCGTGTAGTCGACATCCGAGGGGAATGCCTTCGGGTAGTCCTTGTAGCTGCCCGGTGCCAGGGCGAAGTCGTGGTCGGACTGGTCGGCGGCGCCGATGGTGAACACCGGCTCCGGCACACCGTCCAGCTTATGCGTGACCGGCGGCGATCCCCCGGAGACCGCGGCGGCTTGAGGCTCGGCTGCGAGTGCGAGCGTCCCGGCGGCGAGCACGGCCGACAGGGCCGTGGCCACCACCGGCATGCGGCGCCGTCTGGTGCGGTTGGCGAAAGTCATGGGCCTCCTCGTCCTGGAACCCGGATCGGTGAAGCGCGGCCCGGACGATCAGGGCGCGCCGACCGCGATGGATGTTATCGATATCTCATCCGAGTGGAACCCTCGGAAAGCGCCAACTTTCCTCGACGGCGCCAACGGGCTGCTATATGTGCAGTAGGAGGCGGATTGGAGCCGGAAGAATGGCGTCGTCGAACTATCGCTCAGGTGGTGACATGTCTGGAGCGCGCGTGTTATCGATATCAGAGCCGTCGCCATCAATGCTGGCGTCATCAGGCCGTCGTCATCAGTGCCGTCGCCGTTGCGCATCGACCAAGTCGTCTTGCAGATCCACCAAGGAGTCGCCGTGTCCGAGCCCCGCCGCTACGAACGCCACCCCCGCTACGTCGCCGTCGGCGGTGCCGTGCGTGCCGGATGGGCGTCCGCAGTCGAGGCCCTGCCGGACAGACCACTGGTCCTGGCCGTCGACGGACCGGCCGCGCTGGACTGGCCGGTCGTGGCCGAGGGCATGACCGCGGCCCTGCACGCACGAGGGGTACCGGTCGAAGTGTGTGACGTACGAGAGCAGTGGGACGAGCAGGCTGTCCAGAAGCTGTGCGTGCCCGGGCCGGATGCCGACCCGTTCTTCCTCGAACTGGCCGAGTTCACCATGGCGGACCTCTTCCCGGCGGGCATGCCCGTCATCACCCGTCCGTCGTCCGGCGTCATGCTGGCCTTCGGCCCCGGTGCCGCACTGTGCGGCGCGGACGTGCTGTGGTGGGCCGATCTGCCCAAGCGGTACGCGGAGGCCGCCGTCACCCGCGGCGAACTGCCCCTCGGCGCCAACCTCGGGCGCCCACACCAAGTCGGCGAGCTGCGCAGCCTGTTCTACACCGACTGGCCGGTCGCCGACCGTCACCGCGACGAGTGGGCCGCCCGCATCGACGGGTGGCTCGACGTCCAGGGCTCCGGCGGCCCGGCCTTCCTCGACGGCGACGCGGTGCGCGCCACCCTCGCCCACCTGGTCGCGGGGCCCGTACGCACTCGCCCCTACTTCAACTCCACCCCGTGGGGCGGCCATTGGGCCGAACAGGAACTGGGCTTCGCACCGCAGGACCGCAGCACTGCGCTGGGTTACAACACCGCGCTGGGTTACGAGCTGATCGCCCCCGAGTCGGGAGTCCTCGTCGGCGACAGTGCCGACGCGCAGGTCGAGCTGCCCTTCCAGCTGCTGTGCGTGCTGCATCCACAGCGATTCCTCGGTGCGGAGGTGCACGCGCGCTTCGGCACCTCCTTCCCGATCCGCTTCGACTACCTCGACACCGTCGGCGGTGGCAACCTCTCCCTGCACTGCCACCCGCGCGAGCGGTACATGCGCGAGCGCTTCGGCTGGCCCTACACCCAGCACGAGTCCTACTACGTGACCGCCGGCGAGCCCGGCGCACAGGTCTTTCTCGGACTGCGCCGCGACGCCGATCCCGAGGCGCTGCTCCGGGACGTGCGTACCGCCGCCGCACAGGGCACGGCGATGGACCCGTCCGAGCATGTGCAGGTGCACCCCGCCGACGTGGGACAGCTGTTCCTCATCCCGGCCGGCACCCCGCACGCGTCCGGCGCGGGCAACCTCGTCCTGGAGGTCAGCGCCACCCCCTACCTGTACTCGCTGCGCTTCTACGACTGGCAGCGCGTCTCCTCTTCCGGCGCGCCGCGGCCGCTGTCCCATGCGCACGCGTTCGCCAACCTGGACACGTCACGGCGCGGCGAGGACGTACGCAAGCAGTTGGTGCCCGAGCCGCGGCCGCTGCGGTCCGAGGACGGCTGGCGCGAAGAACTCATCGGCGGGCTGCCGGAGATGTTCTACGCCGTGCACCGCTTCGTCATCGACTCACCGCAGGCAGTGGCCGAGGACGACACCGACGGCAGGTTCCACATCCTGAACGTCGCGGCGGGCGACGGCGTCGTCATCGAGACGCAAAACGGGCGTACACATGATCTCGCGTTCGCGGAGACGATCACGGTTCCGGCCGGCGTGGGCGCCTACCGGCTGCGGCCGGTGGGCACCCGCCCGGTCACCGTGGTCAAGTCCCTGGTGACGCGGCCGTGATGACCGCGGCAGCTCACACCGTCGCGGACGAGGACACGGTGCCGGTCCTGGAAGTGGGCGGAACGCATGTGACGGCCGCTCTGGTGACGGCGGACGGCCGCATCCCCACCAGCATCCGGCAGGAGCTGAACTCACAGGCTCAGGCCGCCGACATCCTCGACACGATCGCCGGCGCGGCCCGACGCATCGGTGCACCGGCGGGCGCGCGCTGGGGGGTGGCTGTCCCGGGGCCGTTCGACTGCGTACGGGGTGTCGGGCTCTACCGTGGCATGGGCAAGTTCGAATCCCTGCACGGTGTCGACGTCGCGGCGGGCCTGCGCGCCAGGATCCGACCGGCTCCGGCACGGCTGTGTTTTCTCAATGACGCGGACGCCTTCGCCCTGGGCGAGTATCACGACGGAGCGGCGACAGGCCACGAGCGCGCGCTGTGCCTGACCCTGGGCACCGGTGTGGGATCCACCTTCCTCGTGGAAGGACACCCTCTGACGCAAGGCCACGACGTGCCGCCGGAGGGCCGCGTCCACCGGCTCACCGTCGACGGGGTTCCTCTGGAAGAAGTGGTGTCACGGCAGGCGATACGGGACCGCTACGCGCGAACGGCCGCGCTGTCCCAGGAGCATGCGGCTCCGGACGTACGGGAGATCATGGCCGCCGCCAGGGCCGGCGACGCGGCGGCGTGCGACGCCGTCGGGCACTGCTTCGGAGCCCTGGGACGGGCCCTGGCACCATGGCTGTCCCGCTTCGGCCCGCAGGTGGTCGTCATAGGCGGCTCGATGGCCGCCTCCCTCGACGTACTCGGTCCAGCTCTCTCCGCGGGCCTTTCAGGTGATGGCCGGCACGTACCGCCCCTGCGGCCCGCGCGGCGGCCCGACCAGGCTCCACTGGTCGGCGCCGCCTACTGGGCCCGCGCCACGGCCACCGAACAGCGGCCGGTGGTCCCATAGAATGGGCGAGATCCGCTCAGCCCCCGCAGGCACGCGACGTGGCGTGGGCACGGCGAGGATGCGGGGACGTGCAATGGCTCAGCCAGCCTCCAGCGGCGGCGCACCGACCATGCGGGACGTGGCCGCGCAGGCAGGTGTCAGCGCCATGACCGTGTCACGCGTCCTCAAAGGGGATCCACGGGTCAGTAGCGGCTCGCGGGCCCTGGTCCTGGCCGCTGTCGAGGAGCTGGGCTACCGGCTCAACGAGACGGCGCGCAGCCTGCGTGTGGGCGGCAGCGGCCTGATCGGTCTGGTCGTCACGAACATCGCGAACCCGTTCTACTCGCGGCTGACGCTGGGCGTGCAGGAAGTGGCGGGCGAGCACGGACTGCGTGTTCTGTTGGCCAATACGGGTGAGGACACCGACCGCGAGCGGGAGCTGGTGGACGATCTGCTGGCCCGGCAGGTCGACGGCATCGTACTGGTACCGGCGGGCACCGGACAGGGGCCGTTGGCCCTGGTGGCCGCACGCGGAATGCCGCTGGTGCTGGCATCCCGCCCGCCGTCGGACATCGACACCGACTGCGTCCTGGTCGACGACTTCGGCGGTGCACGGGAAGCCACCGCACGCCTCATCGCCGCGGGCCACCGCCGTATCGGTTTCCTGGGCAATCCCCCTGCCCTGTACACCGGAGCCGAACGTTTCCGTGGCTATTGGGCCGCGCACGAGGAAGCGGGCCTGGAGCCCGACGAACGGCTCGTACGCCGCGGTCTGCGCGACCCTGCCACAGCCCAGAAGGCGGCCGAGGAACTGCTCGACCAACCGGACGCGCCCACCGCCCTGTTCTGCACCAACAACCGGCTCACCCAGGGAGCCGTACGTGCCGTGCGAAGCTCCGCACGCACCACCGCGCTGGCGGGCTTCGACAACTTCGATCTCGCCGACGTCCTGGGCATCCCCTTGACCATCGCCGCCTACGATCCCGACGAGGTCGGACGCCGCGCGGCCCGCATGCTGATCGACCGCATCCGCCCCAGCTCCGACCGCCCCATTCCAGCACGACGCACGGTGGTCCCCACGAACGTCATCGAGTACGGGCCACGTCACGACAGTTGACCTGGGGGGCGGGACTGGGTACGAGGCCGCCAAGCCAGCCCCCAGCTGTCTACAGAGCACGGGCCAGAACGCGCGCGTTGCGGTCAGGGTCCAGGGTCCGGGCCCAGGCGGCCGGGGCCAGCCCCGGGTCGACCGGGCGGAAGCCGTGGCTCAGGAAGAGCCGGCCGCTTCCGGTCGTCGCGGTGAACAGCATGGTCAGTGCCTGGCTGCGCGCCCGGGCGAACGCGGCCTGCAACAGGCTGCCGCCCATGCCCGAGCCCTGCCGGTGGTCGGCGACGCAGAAGTTGTACAGCACTCCGACCGAAGCGTGCTCGCTCAACCCGAGACAGCCTTCCAGGTCTCCCTCGGGGGCTTGGGCGACGAGGAAGTCGAACGCCTTCGACAGATAGAGAGAGACGGGGCGATCGCGGAGCGCGCCCGTGCGGACGAACGGCCTGGAAAGCTCCGCCAGCGCAGGGCCGTCGCCTTCGCGCGCCCGCCTCACCGAGAATCCGGAAGCCCCACGCCACTCGGTGGCGGGGGCTTCGGGCGTTGGTGAAGCGACGGGCAGCGTGGCCGTGGTCAAGGCGTTCCTTTCTCAGGGCGCACCGTACGGGGGGGTGTAGAAGCTCCCGAAACGGAGCCCCAGTGGCGGCAGCTGCCGACCGCCCCTACGGGACGACTTAAGTAAGGTTAGCCTTACCAATCCTTCTGGGCCAAGTCCGCTGTTCGGACCGCAGCACACCAAGGAAGCGCGGGCAGGTCGGTGACGGACCTCCTTCCGCGTCCACTTCCGAGCTCAGCAAACGGGCGACCGTGGCGGGGAGTTCGGGGAGTTCCGGGGGCGCCCCCACATCCCCGACATCCACCCGCCGAGGGCAACGCGGGACAGCCTGAAGCCGACGTCCAGGTGAACCCGCAACCCGGACAAAACCCACCATCCGCCACAGCCGCGTAACAGCGGCCGCACAGATACAACTCCCGCCTCATCTCACCGGTCGCACCTGATGTGTCGCGCACATGCGCCGCGGCGGAACCGGTGCCGCCCGGCGCAACTCCTCCAGTCCCGAACCAAGTTGGAGTTGACCCGTGCCCAGATCGTCCCTGCCGACGCGGCTTGCCGCCACCGCCGCGCTCCTGCTCGCCGCAGGCGCCCTGTCCGCGCCCACCGCCTCGGCGAAGCCCTCGGACGCCGCCCCCGGCGACGCCTACGTACTGACCGTGAGCACCAACCCGACCAGCACCGACTACGACAACCGCCGCGTCGACGTCACCGGCACGGTCACCAAGGCCGACGGCACCCCGGCGCCCAACACCCCCGTCACCATCCAGGAGGTCGTCCGCTTCACCACCTGGAATCCATGGGGCGACCCGATCGACCCCACCTACTACGAGCCGCGCGACCTGGGCAGACCGGTCACCGACGCCGACGGGAGGTTCACCATCCCCGACGTCGACATCGACCACGTGACCGGCAGCAGTCTGCTCAACGTCCAGCACGACGTGCAGATCACGGCTCTCTACGACGAGGACGGCGACCTCAACACCCCGCAGGACGGCTAGTACGCGGACACCACCGTGGCCGCCGAGGTCAAGTCCAGCTCCGTCACCTACAAGGTCAACAGGAAGAAGGTGAAGGCGGGCGACATCCTCACCGTCCAGGGCAGGGTCACCCTCCCCAAGGGGGTCGAGCCCCAAGGCACCGAGGTCTTCCTGCAGACCTACTGGGAGCAGGAGTACGACGTGAAGACCACCGCCGAGGACGACGGCTTCTTCGTGATGTCCGTGCGCGTCTCGGGCTACGACGACACGTTCGAACTGCGCACCGCTCCGACGGACCTCTACGTGGCGGGCGCGCACCAGCCGCTCCCGATCACCAACACCTCGCTCCCCCGCACGTAGCCCTCCGGACGGCGGGACTACGGGCCCAAGAGAGCCGTAGTCCCCGGAATGAGGGCCCGCAGACTCGGTGCAGGGGGCACCCCGCGCAAGCGAGGGGTGCCCCCTGCACACTCGGCGAACTGGTTCACCGGCCGCGCAGCGTCGCGCTGATGGTCCTTGCCGTCTGCTGAACGACGCCTGCGAGCCGATCCAGGCTGTGAGCCGGATCCGTCACGACGCACAACGACGCCAGCGGGACACCCCCCGGGCCATGCAACGGCGCCGCCACACAACACACACCCGCCACCAGCTCCTCCCGGTCGAACGCAACCCCCCGGTCCCGAATCGCCGCCGCCTCCCGATGCCAGGACGCGGGCAGCGGACCCAGGGGAAGCTGAGGACTCGCCCCGGCCACCAGCACCTTGCCGGCCGCGGTGAACCATGGCCAGGTCATGTCGTTGAGCAAGGAGCCGAACACCTCATCGGTCTCGCAGGCCGTCCAGTCCAGGACCAGCGTCTGCCCTTCCCGCAGCACACTGAGCCCCACCACCGCACCCGTGGCGCGCGCCAGGCGACGCGCCGGCTCCCGCGCGGCGGATCGCAGTCCGGGATGCGGTTGCCACCCCTGCCCGAGTCGGAACAGCCGCGGGCCCATCCGGTAGCCCCCACCGCTTCGCTCCACGGCACCCAGCTCGACCAGTTGTTCCAGCAGCCGGTACGCGGTCGTCTTCGGCAGCCCGCACTTCGATGCCAGCTTGGTCAGTCCGGCCTCTCCGGCCCGTTCCACCGCTCCCAGCAGCTCGAAGGCGCCCTCCAGTACGCTGCGCCCGCTGCCGTCCGGCGAAGACGGCGATCGCTCCGCGACGTACTCGGACCCGAGTTCGGACGGCCGATCCAGCTGCCGCACCGATAACTCACCCATCTCCATTGCTGTCGCCCCCCGTTGTTCGTTCAAGCCCATCTCCCCCAATAGCAGCCTCAAGCGCGACCGCTGAGCGGACGGCCCCCGCCGCCGTGCTCGAACCGGCCGTTCTCCGTCCCGGCACTCCTGCCGCCCCACCGGGTCGTCAACATCCAGCGCGGCAGTCAGGTCCATGGGCGGCAGCCCGACAGGAGAAGGGATACGAAGGCGATCCGGGCTCGTGCGCGGATCGCCGCCCGCGCGCGGACACCGACTGGGCCCGGACACCGACTGTGCATATTCAGACTGAAGTCCGGGTGTGGGTCGGGACGTTGTCGATAGGTTGTCGCCCAGCACCGGAATGTGCGCAACAGGTGAAGCAAATCTGCACGGGGGGTGCGGGCGTCGTGGTGGAATTGCGGCTTCTCGGTCCGGTGGAACTGTCGGTACGGGGCCGCACGGCGGAGGTCGGACCCCCACAACGCCGGGCCGTGCTGGCGGCGCTGGCCGTGGACACCGGCCGACCTGTCGCGGCCGACGTACTGGTCAAACGGGTCTGGGGAACGGACCCGCCGGACGGGGCACGGCGCGCGCTGCATGCCCACATCGCCCGGATCCGCAGACTGTGCGAGCAGACCGGTGACGCGGGGGATGTCCGGTTACGACTGGCGCGCCGATCGGGAGGATACGTTCTGGAGGCCCGCCCGGACCGCGTGGACGTACATCGGTTCCGGCAGCTGGTCGGCCGGGCCAGAGCGGCGGGGCGGGCGGACGAGGCGCGGGCTGCGGCCCTGCTGCGCGAGGCGCTCGGCCTGTGGCGCGGGGAGCCACTGGCCGGACTGGGCGGGCAGTGGGCAGCACGCGTACGCGAGGCATGGCGGCGGCAACGCGTGGACGCTGTCGTCGGATGGGCCCACCTGGAGTCGCGCGTCGGCGATCCCGCCACCGTGGTCGGCCCACTGACCGAACTGCTCGGCGAGTATCCCCTGGTGGAACCCCTCACCGAGGCGCTGATGCAGGCGCTGCACGCCGCCGGACGCGGCGCGGAGGCGCTGGACTGCTACGCGACCCTCCGGCAACGGCTGGCGGAGGAACTCGGCGCCGACCCCGGTCCAGGACTGCGGCAGGTGCACCAGGCGATCCTGCGGGGAGACCTGCCCGGCCCCTCCCCCTGGCTGACGCCCCAGATACCGGTCGCTGCGGCTCCCACCGCCTCTCCCCCGCCGCGACCGCCGTCGGCGACAACACCGTGGCCCGCCGGGCCCCCCGTACAACTGCCCATGGGCGTACGCGGATTCACCGGCCGTGGTGAGGAGCTCGCCCGGCTCCAGGAGATCCTCGCCTCGTCGGCGGACCAGCCGTCGGCCGTGGTGATCTCGGCCGTGTCCGGCACTGCGGGGGTGGGCAAGACCGCGTTGGCCGTGCACTGGGCGCGCCGGGCCCAAAAGGCCTTTCCCGACGGGCAGTTGTACGTGAATCTGCGCGGGTTCGATCCCGGCGGATCGGTGGTGAGTCCGGCCGAGGCCGTGCGGGGGTTCCTGGACGCCTTCGGGGTACCGGTGTCCCGTGTCCCGACCGGCCTGGCGGCGCAGACCGGTCTGTACCGCAGCCTGCTGGCGGGACGGCGGGTGCTGGTGGTGCTGGACAACGCCCGCGATGCCGAACAGGTCCGCCCGTTGCTGCCCGGAGCGCCCGGGTGCCTGGCGCTGGTCACCAGCCGGAGCCACCTGACCGGGCTGGCCGCGACCGAAGGGGCCCAGCTGCTCACCGTCGGCCTCCTCGGCCCCGACGAGGCCCGGGACCTGCTGGCCGGGCGGCTCGGCGCGGACCAGCTGGCGGCCGAACCCGACGCCGTACGGGAGATCGTCGGCCGGTGCGCCGGGCTGCCGCTGGCCCTCGCGATCGTGGCCGCCCGGGCCTCCGCCCAGCCGAGTCTTCCGCTCGGCGCGCTCGCCGAGGAACTGCGCCGGGCCGACGGCCGCCTGGACGCCCTGGACGGCGGCGAGGCAACCAGTCAGGTGCGGGCGGTGTTCTCGTGGTCGTACCACGCGCTCAGCGCCGACGCCGCCCGGCTGTTCCGGCTGCTGGGCCTGCACCCCGGGCCCGACGCCGCGCTTCCGGTCATCGCCGCCCTGGCCGACATACCTTCGCCGCGGGCCCGTGTCCTGCTGGCCGAACTTGTCCGCGGGCACCTGCTCACCGAGCACGCCCCGGGACGCTACGCCTTCCACGACCTGCTGCGGGCCTACGCGGCCGAGCTGGTCGTCACGTACGACGGCGACGACGTCCGGCACGCCGCCGCACACCGGATGCTCGACCACTACCTGCACACCGCCCACATGGCCGATGTCCTGCTGACTCCCCGCCCCAACCCGGTCCCCCTGCCACCCGCCCGGCCGGGCGCCGCCCCCGAGGTGTTGTCGGACCACCGGCAGGCGCAGGCCTGGTTCACCGCCGAGCACCCCGTGCTCCTCGCCGCCGTGGAACAGGCCGCCATCGCCGGTTTCGACGAACACACCTGGCGGCTCGCCTCGGTGCTCACCACGTTCCTCGACCGGCACGGGTACTGGAGGGCGCTCACGACCGTCCACACCGCCGCCCTGAACGCCGCGCTGCGTCAGGGCGACAGGGCAGGACAGGCCGACGCCCACCGGGGTCTCGGACTCGCCCAGGACCGGCTGGACCGTCCCGACGACGCCCGCGCCCACTACCTGCTCGCGCTCGACCTGTTCGGCCAACTCGGCAGCCATGCCGGGCAGGCCCGCATCCACCAGCACCTGTCCCGGATGTCCGAGGCCCTGGGCCAGCACGAGCAGGCACTCGGCCACGCCCACCACAGCCTCACCCACCACCGGGCGGCCGACGACCGGGCCGGACAGTCCGCCGCCCTCAACCACATCGGCTGGATCCTCGCCCAACTCGGCGACCACGACGAGGCCCTCGCGCACTGCCACCAGGCCCTCGACCTGGCCCAGGAGACCGGAGACCTCAACGGGCAGGCCCACATCCGGGACAGCCTCGGCTACATCCACCACCACCTCGGCCGGCACCCCGAGGCGGTCGACTGCTACCGACAGGCCGTCGACCTGTTCCACCAGACCGGCGACCGCCGCAGCGAGGCCACCTGTCTCGTCTGCCTCGGCGACACCCACCACAGCGCGGGCGCCCCCGACTCGGCCCACGCCGCCTGGACCCAGGCCCTGGCCGTCATCGGCGAACTCGGCCTCCCTGACACGGATCCGCTGCGCACCGAGCTTCTCCAGCGCCTCGGCCACCCGCCCGCCGCCGAAAGCCCCGGGCCGCTCCGGGCCCGGCACCGGGCTCGTCCCGCATCGGCCTGAGACAGCACCTGGAACGCGGAGAGCCATGGTCCGGTCCGCTGAACGGAACAGGACACGACAGACGGCATCCGGCGGGCCACGCTGGCCGTCAGACAGCCCCGCATCACGGAAGGGGATGCCGGTCCGCGGTCGGCGAGTGTGTGTGCGTCGAGCAGCCTCGTAGCGAGCCGATGGTCGATGAGCGGGTGGCACTCCTCTGCCAACGGCCACGCGGTGGTGACCCGTGCGGTGCCGCGCCGCCCCTTTCCCGGTCCGGACCGCCGGGTCCGCTCGGGCCGCCGCGGAAGCGGTGAGTGTCCGTCCCACCCCACGACATGTCAGACCGCAGAAGGAGGAGGGCCGGTGGCGCAAGTCCAGAACATCGATCTTTTGCTGTTGCCGCACGCCGATCTGCACGTTGTACGCTCCGGCACGCACAAGCCGGTCCTGAAACTGGACGTGATGCTCCGTTCCCTCACCGACCCGGCCCAGAAGGCCTACACCCTGGAATCCGTCCTCGACCCCTTGAAATACGTCGCCGAATTCAAATTCTTCGCGCCGCACAAGGAACCACCGCACCGGCTCGAAAACCTACCCAAGGTCGCGCCGGACGGCACGGTCGATCTGACCGACGCGGACCTCGGCGTGTACCTGTTCCAGGTGCGGGTGGAGGCGAAGGACGCCGGGCAGAGCAAGATCGGGTCCGTGGTGGGCCGGCTTCAGGTGCACGACCAGTTCGTCGACTGGTGGTTCGGGAACAAGTCCATCACGACGGCACTGGACTCCCAGACAGGGCACGCACAGCCGTCGATCTACGCGAAGTTCACCGACGACCGGACCGGAGCGGATCTGGTCGGCGACATCACCGGTCACGACTATGTCGTGTGGAGCCCGGGCGGCACCTCCGTGAACGTCGCCCCGCGCGGTCGGCTGAAAGGGCTGGCCGAGACGACCACACCGGTGAGCCTCACCGGCACGTTCCTCGGCAAGCCCCTCACGCTTTCCGTCCATGTGGTCGACTACGCCAAGTCCCGGTCCACGCTGGAACCGGTGCGAGTCCCGGACGTGACCCACGCCGACAAGAAATCCAACATCGTCTTCCTGTCCGAGGGATTCCGCGCGACCGACCGGGCCCTCTTCGACAAGATCGTCCAGCAGACGGTCGACGAAATGTTCACCAAGCCCCGGCACGAGCCCTATGGCCTGCTGAAGGGCAGCTTCAACGTGTTCAAGGCCTTCACGCCGTCCCAGGACCAACAGGCCACCTGTGGAAACCGCGTGACGGACAACGACACCGTGTTCGGAGTCAAAGGTGTCCCCATTCCGTCCATACCGCTCTTCCGGAACCCTGCTCAGAACAGCTACAGCTTGCAGCAACTGGTCGAGCTGGTCGGCCTGCCGAAGCGAGGGGAGAACCGGGCCCCGAAGCTGTTGAGGGAACTCTGGACCCGGCAAGGCATACCTGGCCTCCTACCCGCCAGGATAGTGGACGACAGGCTGATCGAGGCGTGGAAGGCGCACCAGTCGGACGGATTCCTGCAGGCCTCGGACACCATGTTCGGCCTGCACCTCGGCGGCCGGTGGGCGGACGGCAGCAAGGTCTCGACCACCGAGACGCTGGCGGAGCCGGTTCCCGTGAAGGACAACCCGGCGGATCCGGACGACGGGCCGAAGCTGACGAAGTTCATCACTCGGTTGTACGCCTTCTACCAGATACGACCGCAGCAGGCACTGACACTCGATCCCCGTCGGCACCCTCCCGAGTTGTACGCGGGCTCCGGTCTGCCCAACCCGGGAAACTCGGTCTTGAGCTATCTGGGCGGGCTGCGGTATTCCCTGGCGCCGAACCCTCCGATCGGGAAGAACTGGCTACCGGATGCCACCTCTGTGAATCAGAGCCGGGGCCTGGTGGCGATCGTCACGTACGACGAGATCGACGCCGGCTCGGCCATCAACAATGACACTCTGACGGCGTCGACCGTGGCCTCCACACCGCGGGTCGACTTCACTCCCGACAGCGTGCGCCCGGAGTTGTTCAAGCGGACTCCTCCGCCGCCCCCGACGCCTGCGAACCCGACAGGCATCGTGGAACTCGACCCGTTCATCAACAAGGCCGCGCACGAGTTCGGCCACGTCTTCGATCTCTTCGACGAGTACGAGCTCGCCGGATTCAGCGCCGACCCGAACGAGGCTGTCGGCGCGAACAGCATCGAAGCCGACAACCTGACGTCCATCGGGTTTCTGCGAACCGCGCCCGATCCCGCCCGGACGCTCAACATCGACCGGGTGAAGTGGCTGACGCTCCCCCGCATGACCGTATCCAGCCGGCTGCTGGCACCGACGGCCCCGGACGGGCTCGACCTGACGCA
>Ga0307512_10001951_pt1 | contig 27541 bp, 22 predicted proteins | sample 14_EM_MG_FD_200267 | JGI IMG/M metagenome (GOLD analysis project Ga0307512, IMG submission 200267) | Populus trichocarpa ectomycorrhiza microbial communities from riparian zone in the Pacific Northwest, United States - 14_EM | ecosystem: Host-associated > Plants > Roots > Unclassified | place... | reverse complement strand
TCGACTCACAACCCACAGCCGCCGAAACCCCAACCAGAGACCCACAGCGCGGGCGCTCCGCAGAAACTCCACATCGCACCACCACACGATGCCCCGCAGCGGGCAGTGCATCGACTCACAACCCACAGCCGCCGAAACCCCAACCAGAGACCCACAGCGCGGGCGCTCCGCAGAAACTCCACATCGCACCACCACACGATGCCCCGCAGCGGGCAGTGCGTCGACCTAATCGATCGCGCACCGCCCGCCGCAGGCCATCCAAAATCAATCCGGGAGCGCCGCGTCCGCGGTGCTCGACGAGCGTGGGATGACCGCCGCCAGCACGGCCGCGAGAATGGCGGATCCGGCGCAGATCGCGAACAGGATGCGGTAACCGCCCAGCGACGGCAGGGCGTGCCCGGCCAGGGTGATGGTCTGCGAGGCCAGGATGGCGCCGCCGATGGCGCTGGCGAGCGAGCTGCCGATGCTTCGGAAGAGCGCGTTGAGACCGTTCGCGGCGGCCAGTTCGGAACGCGGGGTGGCGTGCATGATCAGGCCGGGCATGGCGGCGTACGCGATGCCGGTGCCCGCGCCGGCGATTGTCGCGCCGAGGATGACCTGCCAGAGGTGGTCGGTGAGCACGATGCGGGTCAGGAAGCCGGCGGCGATGATCGTCGCGCCGATGATCAGTGCGGTCCGGGGCCGCAGTTTCGCCGAGACCGGTGACAGCAGCAGCATTGCGATGCCGCCGGGCAGCATGCACAGGCCGCCGACGAGGATCGACGCGCCGAATCCGTAGCCGGTGGCGGCCGGCGACTGCACATATGAGGCCGTGCCGATCAGGGTGGCGAACAAGGCGAATCCGACGCACAGCGACGCCAGGTTGGTCAGCAGGACCGCCGGGCGGGCGCTGGTTCGCACGTCCACGAGCGGGGACTGCAGGCGCAGCTCAACCACGACGAAGACCACCAGCAGCACGGCGGCCGCGACGAGTAGCCCGATGGTCCACGGGTCGCTCCAGCCCCAGGATCCGCCCTGGGCCAGGGGCAGCAGCAGGGCCAGCATCGCGGCGGCGAGCAGGATCGTGCCGGGGAAGTCCATGCTGCCATGTGCCGCGCGCTCGGGGGCCGGCACGAGCTTCACCAGGCCGGGGACCGCGAGGATGCCGCCGACGACGCAAATCCAGAAGAGCAGGTGGTAGTCCGCATATTGGGCGATCACGCCGGCTAGGGGCAGGCCGAGGGCGCCGCCGACGCCCAGCATCGCGCTGATCAGTGCGATGCCCGCGGCGGAGCGTTCCCGGGGCAGGGTCACGCCGATCAGGCTGATGCTCAGCGGAACCGTCGCGACCGACAGTCCGACCACCGCCCGGCCGACGATCATCATGGCCAGGTTGTCGGAAAGCGCGCAGATCAGCGAGCCGACCACCAAGGCGGCAAGGGCAACAAGCAACATGCGGCGTACGCCGTAAAGGTCGCCGAGTCGGCCGAAGGTCGGTACCGCGACGGCGCCGACCAGCAGGGTCGAGGTGAAGATCCAGGCCACGCCGTCGGCGGAGGCGTTCAGATCGATCGTCAGTTCGGACATGACCGGGATCAGCAGCGACTGGGTGAGCGACACCATCAACGCGGCCACACCGATCACCAGCACGATGGCCAGTTGCCGGCCGGTCCAGGTTCGGGCGGGCGGCGCGGCCTCCGGCGGCGCGACCGGGTCGGCGGTTTGCGTCATGAGCGGGCTCCATCAGATGAGTGCGGATCAGCGACAAGGCCGACGTCTTCGTGGCAGAATCTGCCACTAGGCAGATCGTGCCACCCGATTGTTGCGGACCGGTCGCAGGACGGGTGTTTGAGAGTGGGGTCACATTCGGTGACTCGGCAGCATCGATGGCCGCGCAGGTGAGGAGCGGACAGATCATCAGTCGCCGAGACCGCAAGCGCGAGCAGAACCGGTCCTCCACCGCGGAGGCCGCCTGGCGCCTGTTCATCGACCACGGTTACGACCACGTCACCGTCACCGACATCTGCACCGCCGCCGACATCGCGCCGCGTACCTTCCACCGGTACTTCGCCAGCAAGGAGGACGTGGTGGCCGAGGTGGTCCGGCGGATGACCCGGGTGGTCGTCGAGCACATCGCCGCCGCGCCGCCGGCAACCGACAACGCCGAGGTCATCCGGCAAGCCATGGTGGAGCTGGGCCGCTTCGTCATCGCCCATCGTGACCGCCTGCTCGGCCTGCGCGCCGTCGTCCAGCAGTCACACCATTTAAAAGCCACCCAGGTAGCGGTACGCCCGGATCAGGAGGCCGAGATCGCCACGCTCCTGGCCGCCCGCCGGGTCGGCGCGGAACCGACCGATTGGCGGCTACGACTCACGGTCGCCTGCGCGACCGCAGCCTTCCGAGTCTGGTACGACGACTACTTCCGCGGTTCCCCGCCCGACCCGATCGGGCACCTGGGCACGATCCTGCTGGCCGCGACCACCGCACCCCAGCAACTCACCCCGGCGCACGCCAGCCAACACTCCTAGGTCTAGGCGCCACCCGCGAACGCAAACCAAACCACCGAGCCAACAACGGAAACCCACCGACACCAGCCAACCCGGACCGGCCGACGCCCCAAGGCCCTACACCACCAACCGACCAACGGCCTACCCGGCGGCGTGGCCGAGCCAGTACCCGAACCCCCGCCGGGTATGGATCAACGCCGGCTCGTCCGCTTCCAGGTCAACCTTGTGCCGCAGGCGGGAGACGAGCTTCTCGATCGCGTTGTCGGCCCGGAACTCGCCCCAGACGTGCCGGCTGATCTGCTCCTTCGAGAGCACGCATTCCGGGTTGACCAGCAGGTGGCGCAGCAGCCGATACTCCGCCGGGGTGAGGTCGAGCGGCCGTGGCCCGCGCCGCGCCGCGCAGGTAGCGTCGTCCAGCACCAGGTCGCGGTAGCAGGGCGCGCCGTTGCGCCGCGCCGGGCTCCGGCCGCGCAGCAGCACGTTCATCCGGGCGAGGACCTCGGCGATCCGGACGGGCTTGGTGACGTAGTCCCGCTCGCCCAGACCAAGCTCGGGAACGATGTCTTCCAAGGACTCGTAGGCGGTCAGGAACAGCACGGGCGGCAGGTCGGCCGCGGCCAGGCGCCGGCCCTGGGCCAGGCCCGCCAGGTCGGGCAGCGTGGCGTCGAGGACCACCAGGTCAAACCGATCCTGGGCGAGCCGCACGCTCGCCTCTGTGCCGGTGCCTGCCGTGCCGGGCTGGTAGCCCGCCAATTCCAGGGTTGTGGTGAGCAGCTCGGCCACGCCGGGGTCGTCGACGACGACCAGGACGTGTTGCCCGTCTCCGCGCGGTGGCGAGGGTCGCTCGCGAATGCTGCCGTACATGTTATGCCGACACAGCCGTGTGCTCAGAGTCGTCGTCGACCGCGTGCACCACGAAGTCGTCGACCATCCGGCGGAACAGGTTGGCGAGCTGCCGCAACTCCTGCGGCGACCAGCTCGCCAACGCCATCTGCATGCCTCGGCAGCCGGCCTCGCGGATCCGTTTGACCGCCGCGCGGCCCGGCTCCGTAAGCTCGATGCGCTGCGCCCGGCGGTCGTCCGGATCCGGGACCCGGCGCACGAAGCCGGCCTTTTCCAGGTGGTGCACCTGCCGGGTGACGTGCGAGGCCTCCACGCCGAGCCGCAGCGCCAGCTCGCCGGGGCGCATGGATTCCGACTCGGCGATCTGGCGTAGCAGCGCGGTGGCGGCCCGGTCCAGAGCCACTCCGGCCAGCGCCACCAGGCGGTCGTGCTGGCGGATCCGGCTGCTCAGGTAGGCGATGCGGTCGAGGGATCGCTCAATCTCGACGACGTCGGCCGTGACGGCGGCGGCGGGCGGTGGGGTGAGCATCCCGGCACCGTACCATTCCTTGCTTGACTCAAGTAACAAAGCTGGGGAACCTGAGCTACCTGGCTTCCCTAGCGGAAACGACCCGGCATAGGCTTTGCCTTGTGCGAGACCGGATAATCCTGGTCGTCGGGTACGACCGGGCAGACTTGCTGGACATCGCCTGCGTGACCACAACCCTGGGCACGGCGAACCAATTGGGCGCCCGGGAGCCGGCGTACCGCGTGCTGTTCGCCACGCCCGGCGGCCGGTCGATCAATTGCACCTTCGGCCTCACCCTGACCGGCCAGCTGCCTCTCGAACGATGCACCGGCCCGGTGGACACGCTGATCGTCTCCGGCGGCCCCGGCCACGACGACGCCGCCGCCGACCCGCGGATAGTCGGCCACATCCGGCGCCTGGCCCGGGAAAGCCGGCGGGTGGCGTCGGTGTGCACCGGCGCGGCCATCCTCGCCGCCGCGGGCCTGCTCGACGGCCGGCGCGCCACAACCCATTGGAAGTACGCCGGCCAGCTCGCCGCCCGCTACCCGAAGGTCACTGTGGACGCCCGCCCGATCTACATCCGCGACGGCAACGTCGCCACGGCCGCGGGCGCCACCAGCGCGCTGGATCTGACGCTCGCGTTCGTCGAGGAGGACCACGGTGCGGAGGTGGCCCGCCGGGTGTCGCGGCACCTCGTGACCTATCTCCAGCGGCCGGGCAACCAGGCCCAGATGAGCATGTTCGCCGCGACCCCGCCGCCCGAGCACGACCTGGTCCGCCGGGCCGTCGACCACGTGACGAGCCACGTCGGCGAAAACCTTTCCGCCGCCGCGCTCGCCGCCTGGGTCGGCGTCGACGAGCGGCGCCTCACCCGGCTGTTTGTCGACCACATCGGACAGACGCCGGGCCGCTACGTCCGACGGGTCCGCACCGAGGCCGCCGCCAACCTGCTCACCACCACGTCATTGCCGGTCGCCGGGGTGGCCCGGCGCTGCGGGTTCGGCTCGGCCGAGACGCTGCGGCAGGCATTCCTACACCAGTACGGGACGTCGCCGTCACGCTACCGAGCAACGCAGGCCCGAGCCACCGGATCCTGACCACGGCCACCACGCGCGTTGGCGCTCAGTAGACCCAGCGCAGGGCGGCGGCCACGTCGGCCGGCTCGGCGCCCTGGAACCGTTCCGCCTCGGCTCGGCGCACGGCCAGCACCGCGTCGGTGAGCATGTCCCCCATCGCCGCGCGCAGCACCTCCGCCGCCGCGAGCGCATACGTCGCCTCGCCCAGAGTCGTCGGCAGCCGGTGGATGTCGCGCTCGGCCAACTCGTCGGCGGAGAAGCGGGCCGGGTCGCCGGTGATCGGCGGCGGCAGCCGGCGTTCGTTGCGCAGCCCGTCGAGCGCCGCGGCCACCAGGGCACCCACCAGCAGGTACGGGTTGGCCGCCAGGTCGAAGCATTTGACCTCGAGGTTGGCCGCGGCGTTTTCGGCGCCGGCGTCGCCGGTTACCAGGCGCAGCGCGGCCTCCCGGGTCTCGTGGCCCCAGCACGCGAACGCCCCGGCCCAGTGCGACGGCACCAGCCGCAGGTAGCTCGCGACCGACGGCGCCCCGATCGCGAGCAGGGCGGGCAGCAGGTCGAGGATGCCGGCGGTCATCGCCTCGCCCTCGGCGGTCAGCCCGTGCGGGCCGTCGCCGCCGGTGAACAGGTTGCGCCCGGCGCGCTGGGCGGACAGGTGCACGTGGCCGCCGTTGCCGACGTGGCCGGCCAGCACGGCCGGGGCGAACGAGGTTTTCAACCCGTGGCGCTGGGCGACGGCCCGGATCGTCTGGCGCACCAGGACACTGTCGTCGGCCGCGCGCACCGGATCCCGCGCGGCGATGGAGATTTCGAATTGGCCGTCGGAATACTCGGGGTGCAACTGGTCGACCTCGACACCCTGGTCGTCGAGGGCGGCGAGGAGGTCGCGGGCGTAGTCGCTCAGCTCGATCAGCCGGGTCATCCCGTACGCGGGGCCGGTGCACGCCGGGGTGAATCCGTCGGCGTCGCCGCGGCCGAGCGCCCATTCGATCTCGATCGCCATGCTGAAGGTGAGCCCGGCCGCGGCGGCGCGGTCGACCATCGAGCGGGCGAAGCCACGCTGGCAGGCGGCCCAGACGTCACCGGCCTGGGTGTACCGGTCGGTCGGCGCCCAGGCCCAGCCGGGTTGGCCGGCCAGCACGACCAGCCGGTCCAGGTCGGGCACCAGCCGCAGGTCCCCGTCGGGGCTGCCAAGCTGGGCCGTACTCGTCATCAGGTCGTTGGAGAGGAAGACGTCGAACACAGTGGACATGCCGACGCCCCAGCGCACGGCGCGGGCGAGCCGGGCCACCGGAACCGTCTTGATCCGGGCGATCCCGGCGGTGTCGACATAGGACAGAATCACGCCGCGAACGCCGTCCTCGCGCAGCTTGCCGGCGAGTTTCTCGGCGCGTGCGGCTTGCTCCTCGGGGTCTTTGGGCATTCCGTCACCGAACACTGCGGGCTCCTGACTGGGACTAGCGGCAAGCCACAATACCGCGTAAATCGCCTAAGACAGGCTATAGACGCGCTCGGCGTTTTCGGCGCCGACCATCCGGGCCACGCGTCGCGCGTCCGGCGCCGACCACAGCCCGGCGCCGACCCACTCCCCGGCCACCTCGTCGAAGGCGCGCCGGAACAGCACCGCGCCGAGGTAGTGCAACTCGGCGAGGCCGAACGCGTCGGAGGAGTACAGCACCTTGTGGAACGGCGCGAGTTCCAACGACTCGGCGACCACGGCGGCGGCCCGGGCCCCGGCGAAGTTCACCGCCAACCCGACGTCGAGGTAGACGTGCGGGAAGGCGTGGGCCAGATAACCCGCCTGGCGGTGGAAGGGGTAGCAGTGCAGCAGCAGGATGGCCACGCCGCGATCCCGCACGGCGCGCAGGAAGCCGGTCATCCGGGTGGGGTCGCACCGGTCGAGGTCCAGATCGGGGTCGCCGAAACCAACGTGGAACTGGATCGGCAGCCCACGGTCGACGCCGGCCCACAGCACGTGCCGCAGCAGCACCGGGTCGTCCAGCCGGGCCGTTGCGGTGCCCTCGACCCGGCGCAGCCAGCGGCCGGCGGCCTCGGTGACCTCCCGCGCGGCGGGCCGCTCGGGCGCAAAATCGAGGCCGTGCCGATAAGCCATGATCGATTTCAGGCCGACCGCGTCGGTGGTCACGGCGTCGAGCATTTCCGCGTACGCCGAAGCGAAGCCCGCAGCGCTCGCACCGCCGAGCGCGACCTGCTCGGCGACCGCCTCCAGCCGGACCACCTCGGCGGCGGCCGACCCGGTGACCTCGGCCAGTTCGCCCGGCCCGAGCAGGTCATCGGCCTGGTAACCGGTGTCCACGAGGAACGTGCCGACGCCGGCCGCGCCCAGCAGCCGGCGGTTCACCTCGCCGGCGCCGAGCCGGGCCCGCTGGGCCAGGTAGTCCTCCGGTGACGCGTGCGGCTCCAGCCCCAGGATCGGCGCGCACCAGCGCCGGATCGCGAACCCGACCTGCGAGTCGAAGCCGGTACACCCGGCCGGCGCGGGCCAATCCGACTCGGTAGCCAACAACTCGAACCGCTCCCGGCCGAGGTCGGAACGCACAACCCCGTGACAGTGGTGATCGACCAACCGCACGCCGCCAAGCAGCCCCTCGGACGAAGACATCGCGCGCACCTCCGGAATCGTCGAGCACGCCCTACCGTAGACGGCCGGACACCGGGATCGAGGCCGACAACGGAAGCGGCGGAAACGCGATTGCCCCGCCGCCTACCGAATAGCCCCAGCCCGCCACCACTCACCGCGCCGACAGCAACCGCCAAAGCCGGCCAACGGTCAGGATGCCAGAATCAAGGACGCGGCGAGGACACGATTGCCCCGCGGCGCACCCGAATACCACCGCTCACAGCAACGCTGCGGCCCACGCCACGCCACGCCGACAGCAACCCAAAGCCGGCCACCGGTCAGGACGCCGGGATGAAGGCCGACAACAGAGCGACTAGGACACGACTGCCCGGCGCCCACCGAATAGCCCCAGCCCGCCACCGCTCATCGCAGCTCGGCGGCCCGCCCGCGCCGCGCCGGCAGCAACCGCCAGAGCCGCCCGGCGAGCAGGGTGCCGACGAGCCACAACGCGTAGGTCATCGGGGTCCAAGCACCGCCGACGGTACTGCTGGTGCCGTCCACGAACGTGTACGTGATAGCCGACTGCAGGAACCCGACGCCGTCCCAGGTGAAGACCCCGGTCGCGTGCGGGTCCACCGCGGTGATCCCGTCCCCGTACGCCGAAGCGGTCTCGCCGAAGGCGAAGTTGAGCACCAGCGGGACGAGGGTGCAGAAGTAGGCGGCCGCGACCCACGAGTGCCGGGGACTGTCGCCGAACTCGGCGGTCAGGTATTCCCTGGCCAGCCGGCGGCTGCCGCCCAGGCGACGCAGGGCCTCGGCGGTCCCCACATCCCGGGCCGCCGCGAGCAGGTTGTCGCGGACTTCCCGGCGCTTGGCGATCCGCGATGCCCGCGGCAGGTCGTAGAGCTGCTGGTCGAGGGCCCACACTAGGCGCTCGATGCGGAGCCGGCTGAGCCAGGTGATGGAGTGTGGCATGTCGTTACCTCAGTTCGCTGGCGCGGGTGCGGTGGGCACGGGGCTGGTCAGGACGGTGTTGACGATCGCGGTGTGGCGGGCCCAGGTCGCCGTCCCGATCGCCAGGGCCTCGTAGCCCGCGGGTGTCGGCCGGTAGTACTTGCGGGCTGGGCCACTGGTGGAGGAGACGAGCCGGGCGCTCACCCGGCCCTCGCGTTCCAGCCGGGCCAGGGCGGGATAGACCGTGCCTTCGAGTACGTCGGGGAGCCCGGCCGCCTGCAGCCGCTGGACCACCTCGTACCCGTAGGACTCCCGCTCGGCCAGCAGGTGCAGCAGCAGCAGCGACAGGACGCCCTTGAGCAGTTGCGGGTCATGGGTGACGGTCATGCCACTAGACTCCGCCCAGTACCTGGCAAAGTCAAGTACTAGGCAATGCCTGTCGGATCGCCGGGCCAGTTCTTTGTGAAGATCCAGTCGAGGCCGTCGTCGCCGTCGGTGTCCAGGTGCTCGGCGCGGCGCAGCCCGGCTCGGGTCGCGACCTTGGCGGAGGCGACGTTGTCGGGGCGGACCCGGGCGATGACCGGGTGGTCCGGCCGGTTCCCGGTGGCCCAGTCGACGACGGCGGTCGCGGCTTCGGTCGCCACGCCGGCGCCCCAGGCCGCGGGATCGAGGCGGTAGAAGAGGTTGAGCACCTCCCGCTCCGCCAGCCGCATCACCTTCAGCCCGCAGAAACCCAGGCCGCGTTCTTCATCGCGCGGGCGAACGACCCAGTAGCCGAAGCCGTACCGCTGCCAATGCTGATCCCACCGGCGAAAGCGGATCTCGGCCTCGGCCCGGGTGGCCAGCAGGTCGGCGGGATTGTGCGCACACGCCCGAGGATCGTGGTGGATCCGGTAGACGGCGTCGATGTCGGCGGGGACCGGCCGCCGCAAGGACAGCCGGTCGGTCAGCAACTCCTGATCGCCGAACCGGCGCACGCCCATCGCGTCTAGGCCGCGCGGGAGCGCAAGATCCGCCGCAGCGCGTCGGATCGCGCCAGCACCACCTTGCCGACGACCGGCGCCGCCTGCCGCGCCGCGACCTGCGCCCGATCCAGAAAATCAAGGTCGATCGCGTACGTCGGGAACAGCCGGCTGGTGAAGATCATCGCCGGGATCATTCCGCCGCGGTGCAGGCCCGGCAGCAATTCCAGATACCGCTGCGCGTACGGGGCCAGCAGCTCGTCTTGGCCCGGGCGCCAGAAGGCCGTCGCCACCCGCTGCAGGAAGGCGATCGGCACCCGGCGCTCGGCCATCTCCGGCCAGATCGCGGCCTTCTCCTCGGCCGCCGGCGTGGCCGCCCGCACCGCCAGGAGCCAGAGCCCCGCGTCGGGATCGGGGTCGCGCTCCAGCAGCCGGGCGGCCTCGGCGACGGTGTCGCCGCCGAGCTCCGCCTTGCGAATCAGCGCGCGCCACCCCAGGTCCACGTCGTCGCCGGCCTCGGCCTGCAGCCGGGCCACCCCGTCGAGGTCGCCGACCGTGCGGGCCAGCGCGCGCAACGCCACCAGCCGGCGGTCAGGCTGCCGCGCGAGCTCCGTGCAGGCCGCCGCCGCCGCGGCCATCAGAGCGGGGCGCACGGCGTCGCCCGCCCACTGCTCCGCGACGTCGACCGCGAACCGCAGATACGGCTCGATCACCGAATCCGCGGTTTCGGCCGCGAGCACGGCGGTCAGGCAATCCGCCACCTCGGCGGCGGTGGCCTCGCCGGTCTCGAGCATGTCCCACACCGTGGCCACGGCGACGCCCCGGGAGATCGCCGTGGGCAGCGCCGCGGCGGCCTTGAACAAGGCGTCCCGGGTGCCGGCGTCGGGCCGGGTGGTGGCGAAGGTGAGATCGTCGTCGTTGACCAGATAGACGTCCGCCCCGCCGGGCAGGTCAACGGGCGTACGCGGGCCGGTCACCTCGATGCTCGCCAGCGCTGAGCGCTCCAAGCCGTCGCCCCGGCTGTGATAGGCGCCCACCGCCAGCACCTGCGGTCGCGGCGGTCCGCCGGGCCCGCTGGCCACCACGACCAGGCCGTCCCCGTCCCGCTCGAGGATGAGCCGGTCGGTGCCCGCCGTCTCGAGCCACCCGGCGCGCCAGGCCTCCAGGTCGCGCCCGCTGGTGGCGGCGAGCGCGTCGGTCAGGTCCCGCAGCGTCGTGTTGCCCCACGCGTGCCGGGCGAAGTACCCCTTCATCCCCGCGATGAAGTTTTCCTCGCCCACGTAGATCATGAGCTGGAGCAGCACCGAAGCGCCCTTGGGATAGGTGATGTTGTCGAAGGTCGCGGCCGCCGCCGCGACGTCGCTCACCGGCTGGCGGATCGGGTGCGACGTCGGCCCCTGATCGGTGAGATACGCGCTGATCTTGCCGGTGGCGAGGTGACTCGCCCACACGTCCCGGTACGCCGTCGCCCGCTCGGCGGACCAGTTGCAGGCGAACTCGGCGAACGCCTCGTTCAGCCACAGGTCGTCCCACCAGCGCATCGTGACGATGTTGCCGAACCACATGTGCGCCATCTCGTGCAGCAGCGTGGTGGCGACGGATTCCCGCTCGGCCGGGGTCGGCGCGACCCGGGTCAGGGCACCGTCGGTCCAGGTGACGCAGCCGTAGTTTTCCATGGCCCCGCCGAACTCCGGCATGAAGACCTGGTCGTACTTGTGCTGCGGGAACGGCATGCCGAACACGTCGCCGAAGAAGCCGAGGCCCTGCGCGGTCACCGTGAACAGCTCGTCCGCTTCGCGTTCGAGGACGGCGGCCAGCGACCGGCGGGCGTAGAGGCCGAGGTCGTAGCCGCCGGCCTCGCGGCGGATCTCGTGCAGCGGCCCACCGTTGACAACCGCGTTGTAGGTCGACAATGGCGGCGTTGCCGGGAACGTCCACCGGCGCGCCGTACCCAGCGTCTCGATCTGCGGATCGCCGCTGTTGCTGGTGACCGTCCACTGCTCCGGGGCGGTCACGGTGAACACGTGCGGGGCCTTGAGGTCGGGCTGATCGAAGCAGGCCCAGACGAAGCGGGCCTGGTCGGGCTCGAAGGAGGTCCAGACGTACACCTCGCCGTCCGCCGGGTCGACGGCCTTGTGCACGCCCTCGCCGCTGGTCGTGTTCGCCTGCACGCTCTGCACCCGCAGCACGTTGCGCTCGGCCAGGCCGGGCAGGGTGATCCGGCCGGCCACCGGCGGGGCGAGCGGCTCGCCGTTGAGGGTGGCGCTGACGACCTCCGCCGCGCAGTCGACGAAGGTTTCCGCGCCGGGCTGGCGGCAGGTGAACGTCACGGTCGACACGCACCTCACCTCCGGGCCGGTGGGCAGGGCCGTGAAGTCGACGGCCACGTCGTATCGCTGAACCGCGAGCAACGCGGCGCGGCCTTCCGCTTCAGCCTGGCTGAGACTGGGCGTGCTCATCGGTCCTCCTCGAAGTGGTGAACCGATCTTAAGGACTCCGAGGGCCCGAGCGCCGCCCCCACCCCGTCCTGAATGGTCATTCAGTTGCCCGGCCCGGCCCCGCCGGTACCCGGATCGTCGAACAGGTAGTGCGTCTTGCCGCCGGTCGCGGTGACCGCGAACCACTTGCCCGACAGGCCCTGACCGTGGAAATCGCCGGGCTTCTCGTCGCCGGCGAAGTAGTAGACCGGCCAGCCGTTGATCGTCACCTGGCAGTGCCCGTCGGCGCGTTCCACGTACCCGAGAATCTGGGGGTCGATGCCGGTGGGGAAGATTTTGCCGGGAGATTTGATCAGCAGGGGCGGCCAGGTTTTCGCGCAGTCACCGTTGCAGGTGGACTTCGGCGGCTTCGCCGAATCGTTGTCGAATCGGTAGAGGGTGCGCCCGGCGCCGTCGGAGACGTAGTCGCCGATCTGGTCCGACGGGGTGACGTTCAGCTCGACGTTGTGGCTTCCGCTCGTCGTGGACTTCGGCGGGGTGATGGTCGCCGCCGAGGGCCCGCTGTAGATCTTCACCCACTTCTGCTTCTTCGCGACCGTCGGCTCCGGGATCGGCTCGCTCGTCGCCGGCGCGTCGGCCGCCTGACCGGAGGGCGCCGGGGTGGCGCTCGGCTCGGCCGGGCCCAGTTGCTGCCCCGGCGTGTCGCCCTGGGCGCCACTGGTCGCGGCGGCCGGCCCGCCGAACGCGGAAACCAGGGTCGCGGACTTGCCACAGGCGGCCACGCTCGCCACGGCGGCCAGCGTGATCGCGACGTACCCGAGCCTGCCGTGCATCTTCATGACTGACCTCGCCTCGCCGGCTTGCCGGCCCGGCGGATCCGGGCCTGACATCCACACGGGCGCCTTTGCGGGCCGGTTCACCGGCGCCGAACCGGATCCCCGCACCGGCGCTGAACCGAATCCGTGAAACGCTCGTGTACCCGACGACAGCATTGAACCCAGGACGTAGCGTGCCCGTAGTCCGTGAGGCCACTGGCACACTGTGTACATCGATGTCCCCGTCGGGCCGGTCCGAGGCGGCGCGATGAGTGCCGCGAGGGGTGGAAGGCGATGCCGTTACCGAGGAAACAACCTCGCCGGGAGGTGGCAGATGAAGCACTGGTCAGATCGCTGTTTCAAGAACACGGACGGGCCATGCTTGCGTACGCGACACAGCTGACCCGGGACCGGGCCGCGGCCGAGGACGTCGTGCAGGAGGCGCTGGTGCGCGCCTGGCGGCATGCCGACAGCCTGTCCAACGGCAAGGGCTCGGTCCGCGGCTGGCTGCTCACGGTCGTGCGCAACATCGTCACCGACCAGATCCGGGCTCGCAAGGCACGCCCGACCGAGGTGCCGGAAGGCCCGGTGGAGACGGCGATCGAAGCCGATCACGCCGAACGGGTGGTGAACTCGATGGTGGTGGTCGACGAGCTCAGTCGCCTCTCCCCCGAGCACCGCGACGTCCTGGAACAGATCTACCTGCTCGGCGGCACCGTCGCCGAGGCCGCCAAGGCATTGGGCATCCCGCCGGGCACGGTCAAATCGCGCTGCTTCTACGCGCTCCGGGCGTTGCGCGACGCCCACCCGCAGGGCCCCGCCCGGATGGAACGGTTCGCCTCATGATGCCCTCGGACAACGTGAACTCGACCGGCGACCACGTCGACATCTCCGGCTACCTGCTGCAGGTGCTCAGCCCGGCGGAGGCCCACCAGGTCGAGGAACACCTCGCCGACTGCGCGCAATGCCGCGACGAGGTCGAGTCGCTACGCGAATGGACGGCAGCTTTGGAAGCCGTGCCCGAGGCCATGCTGCTGGACGGCCCGCCCGAGGACGCCGACCTGCTGCTGCAGCGCACCCTGCGGCAGGTCCGCAACGAGACCGCGGGGCGGCGAAATCGGCGGTTGGCGCTCGTCACCGCGGCCGCGGCCGTCGTGCTGGCTGGTGCGCTCGCCGGCGGCGTCGCGGTGGGCCGCGGCACCGCCCAGACCCCGACGCTGGCGCAGCCCACGGCGCCCGGGTCGGCGGCGCCGAGCAACCCGCCGGGGACCAAGCTGGCCGCCGCGACGGACGCCACCACCGGCGCGAAGATCAGCGTCGCGGTGCTGCCCGCCGCGGGCTGGGTAAAGGTCAACGCCACGGTGGTGGGCGTCCCGGCCGGCGAGCGGTGCCGCCTCGAGGTGGTCGGCAAGGACGGCACGCCGATCCTGGCGGGCAGCTGGCTGGTGTCGAAGGAGGGCTCGACCGCCGGCACCACGCTGAACGGCAGCGCCCTGATCGACCCCACCCAGGTGGCGGCCGTCCGGGTGGTCAACGAGACGGGTCGGGTGTTCACCAGCGTCAACGTCTGACAGCAGATTCTGCCCGTTCCGTTATCGGCGGGTAATGGGTAGGTTGCCATCAGTGTCGATCGACATTCCTGGATGGCTGCCATGCTGGATGAATTCCGGATCGTGACCGAACCCGTCGGCGACTCCCTGGCGCTGTCGGCCGCCTTCGCGGTGCTGCCGCTGCTCACCCTGTTCGTGCTGCTCGGCGCCGTACGCATGCGGGCCTGGCTGGCCGGGCTGATCGCGCTCGCCGTGGCGCTGGTGGTGGCCGTGGCGGTCTACTCGATGCCGGTCGGCCAGGCGCTGCTGTCGGCCGGCGAGGGGGCCGCGTTCGGGTTCTTCCCCATCCTCTGGATCGTGCTCAACGCCATCTGGGTCTACAACCTGACCGTGGTGAGCGGCCACTTCGACGTGCTGCGCCGCTCGATGGAACGGGTCAGCCCGGACATGCGGATCCAGGCCATCATCGTCGCGTTCTGCTTCGGCGCCCTGCTGGAGGCCCTCGCCGGCTTCGGCACGCCGGTCGCGGTGACCGTGGTCATGCTGATGGCGCTGGGGTTCCCGCCGGTCCGGGCGGCCTCGGTCGCGCTGATCGCCAATACCGCCCCGGTGGCGTTCGGGGCGCTGGCCACCCCGATCGTCACGCTCGGCACCGTCACCTCCGGGGTGGCCGACGATCCCCGGCTCACCACCGACACGCTCGGCGCGATGGTCGGCCGGCAGACCCCGTTGCTGGCTTTGGTCGTGCCCCTGGTGCTGGTCGCCGTGATCGACGGCCGGCGCGGGGTCCGGCAGACCTGGCCGGCGGCCCTGGTGGCCGGCGTGGTCTTCGGCGCCGGCCAGTTCTTCGCGTCCAACTTCGTCTCCGTGCCGCTGACCGACATCATCGCGGCGCTGCTGGCCGCCGCCGCGGTCGTCGTCCTGCTCCGGCTGTGGCACCCGGTCGAGTCGCCGGACCTGCACGCGGATGCGGGTGGTTCGTCCGCGCCGGTGGACGGCTTGACGGCAGGCGGCGGCAGCCTCGGCACCATCGCGCGGCGCGACAGCGGCGTCGAGGTGCTCCGGGCGTACGCGCCGTATCTGATCATCATCGTGATCTTCTCGATCGCCAACGTCGGCGCGCTCAAGGCCGCGCTCGCCAAGCATCCCTGGACGGTGGCCTTCCACTGGCCCGGCCTGCACGTCCTCGGCGCCAACGGCAAACCCCTCGCATCGAGCACGTTCACGCTCGGCTGGCTGTCCGCCGCGGGCACCCTGATGATCCTTGCCGGGCTGCTGACCACGATCGTGCTGCGGATCCGGCCGGGCCGGGCCCTGCGCGCCTACCTCGACACCTATGTGGGCCTGCGGCACGCGATCGTCACCGTGATGGCGGTCCTGGCGCTGGCCTATGTGCTCAACCAGTCCGGCCAGACCACCACGCTGGGCGAGTTCCTGGCCGCCGCCGGTGGGCTGTTCCTCGTCCTGTCCTCGATCCTCGGCTGGATCGGCGTCGCCGTGACCGGCTCCGACACCTCGGCAAACGCGCTCTTCGGCGCCCTGCAGGTGCAGACCGCGGCCCGGGCCGGCCTCGACCCGGTGCTGCTCGCCGCGGCGAACTCCTCGGGCGGCGTACTCGGCAAGATGATCAGCCCGCAGAACCTGGCGATCGCCGCCTCCGCCGTCGGCATGGCCGGCCGCGAGGGCGACATCTTCCGCCGCGTGGTGGGCTGGAGCCTGGCCCTGCTGGCGATCATGTGCCTGTTGGTGACGCTGCAGGGCACCCCCGTGCTCGACTGGATGGTCCCCTGAGCAAACCTGCGGTTCGGGACCATCCAGACTTCACGGTCTCGTCGCCCGGCGGACATCCGGCCGTGGCGCGGATACTCGACCGTTCGCCTCGTGCGGACAGTGCATTTCACCGATACGTACCTGCCCCGGCGCGATGGCGTCGTCACCTCGCTACGCACCCTGGTGGCGCAGCTGTCGGCCACCGGCTGCCCGGCCCTGACCGTCGTGCCCCGACACCCCGGCCAGTCCGGCCACGACGGCCTGCTCCGGCTGCCGGCCGTGCCCTGCGGCATCGCCGACCTGCGGATGTCCCGGTGGCCGTTACGCGGCTCCTGGGCGGCCGCGCCGCTGGCCGAGATCGCCGCCGCCGACCCGGAGATCGTCCACGTGCACACGCCGGGCCCGGTCGGCCTGCTCGGGGTGCTCGCCGCCCGCACCCTGGGCGTGCCGCTCGTGCAGACCTACCACACCGACCTGCACGCGTACGCCGACGCGTACCGGGTGCCGCGGGCCGCGCTCAGCGCCGCCGTGCGCCTCTACGCCCACCGCCTCGGCACACCGCGGCCGGCGGTCCCCCGCCCGGCCACCGGCCCCGGACGCCGGGCGCTCGCCGCGGGCCGCCGGCAGACCGTCCTCGACGCCACCAACACGCTGCTGCTGGCCGAGGCCGCCGCGCTGATCGTGCCGACCCGCTCGGTGCTGGCCCGGCTGGAGTTGCCGGTGCCCGCGGACCGCGTCTTCGTCATCCCGACCGGGGTGCGGCACCGCAGCGCCGACCCCGCGACCGTCGAGGCGTTCCGCACCGAGCACGCCATCTCGCCGGCCGCCCGGATGATCCTCTTCGTCGGCCGGGTCAGCCGGGAAAAGGGCGTTGAGCTGCTGATCAACGCCTTCGCCCGGCTCGCCGCCGAGGCCGGCGACGTCCAGTTGGTGCTCGTCGGCGCCGTCTACGACCCGCGCTGGCTGGCCGGGCTGCTGCGCCGCGCGGGTGTCACGGACCGGGTCGTCGTCACCGGCCAGCAGCCGCCCGCGGTGGTGGCGGCCGCCTACGCCTGCGCGGAGGTCTTCGCGTTCCCGTCGACGACCGACACGCAGGCGCTGGTGCTGCAGGAGGCCGCGCACGCCGGCGTACCCGTGGTGATGGTCGACGCGGCGCTGCACCGGGACGGTCCGCTGGCCGGCGCGGCGGTCCTGACCGGCCACGACGCGAACGAGTTCGGCTCCGGCATCCGGTCGCTGCTCGACGACCCGGCCGGGGCCCGGTCGCTGGCCGACCACGCCGCCCGGAACGCGGCCGGGCACACCCCCGAGGCCTACGCGGCGGCCATCACGGCCGTCTACAACTGGTGCGCCTCGTCGAGGCGCGTACGCTGAGCCCGAGGCTCCGGCACCGATGACTACGAACGGGGCACCGCAATGAGCGACGTCGTCGATGTGCTGATCACCCAGCACAACCGGATGCGACAGCTGTGCGACGACGTCCAGGCCGCCGCGGGCGCCGACCGGGCGCGGCTTTTCGACCAGCTCAACGAGCTGGTCAACCGGCACGAACGCGGCGACCGCAAGCTGGTGCACCCCGCCGCGCGCGACGCCACGCCGGCCGGCGCCGCGATCGGCATGGCCTGCCTGGTGGCCGAGGGCAACATCGAGCGTGCCCTCGCCGAGCTGCACGCGGCCGGTGTCGACGACGCCGCCTTCGACGCCAATTTCGCGCTCCTGCGGCGCAGCATCCTCGAGCACGACGAGCACGAGGAAAGCGCCGAGTTTCCGCTACTGCGGCTGTTCGTCAACACCCAGCGCCTGCACATGATGGTCGGCCAGCTGCACGATATCCAGGTGATGGGCGCCGGCTGAGCGGATTACTCGGCCCAGGAGCGGAGGCACCCGTCGATGAGCTCCACCCGTTCCTCGACGGTTCCGGCGGGCACGTCGACCAGTTCAAAGCCGTGCTTACGGTACGCCTGCTCATGGAAACGCTCGAAGGTGACCGACTGCGCGAGGCTGATCCGGCGCACCGCCGTCGGCGTGACGAAGCCGAGCAGATGAACGAAGAAGACCCGGGGTTGATAGCTCGCCTCGGCGGCCACCCGGTCAACTTCCCTCGCCAGGATCGGCGTTACCGGCAAGCCGAGGTAGTGGGTCAGCGCCAGCGTGCAGATCGGCGACCGGTCGAAGATCTGGACCGCGGTTGCCGGCGGCACCGGCTGCTCCAGACGCTCCCGCTGCAGGAGCGTGATCGCGTCGATAAACTCCCGATCGCGCCACGCCTCGTCGCAGCCCGCGGCCTGCAAGCGGAGGTTGACATCGGTCGCCGCCTCGTCGACCACGGCGTATCCGCGGCCCCGCAGCGCCGCCAGGATCGTCGTCTTGCCGGCGCCCGGCGCGCCGGTGATGATGTATCGCCGCATGGGGCAACTCCTCCTGGGCATGGTTTCGGGCCGGCTCACTCGTTGAGCCGGGGAACAGAGCGATGGGGATAGCCGCAGCGGGGCGGCGAAACAATCCGGGGACCTGCGCGTGCTTGCCGGGTCTTTCTTCACCGGAGGGTGCGCGGCCGAAGGGCGCACCGTCGGGTCACGGCCGAGGCGCGCCACCATCATAGGGCAGGGTCATGCCGTTCGCGGTCCGAAGTGTAATGACTGGGACTGTCTGGTCGACTCGTTCGACTGGGCTTGGTAGAAATTAGGCATGTCCTCGGGGGTGGAGCGGGCACCGCAGGGTGCCGAGGTCGGGCAGGACGTCGCCACCCGGCCGCCGCCGCCGTCGCCGGAGGCCGTCGCGAGGCCGGCCGAGTTGTCGGCGGTCGCCGGCAACCAGGCGGTGGTCCGCCTGCTCCGCGACGAGGGCCGCGGCTCGCCCGACACCGGCGGCCACGTCGCTGCGGCGGGCGTCGAGACGTATGCCGGATCGTCCGCCCCGGGCGTGGCCGGGCAGCTGCCGGGGTTGCTGGGTGCGGCCGGTAACCGGGCCGTGGTCCGGCTGTTGCATGACGGGAACGACGGCGCGCGCGACGAGGCCACCCCGGGCGACGCCTCGACAGCGGCGGCGATCCGCGGCCGCCAGGGTCTCGGTCAGCCACTCGACACGCCGCTGCGCGAGGAGCTGTCGAGCGGTTTCGGGCGGGAACTAGGCGCGGTGCAGGTTCATCGTGACGCCACGGCCGACACGCTCGCCACCAGCCTGGGCGCGACCGCGTTCACCAGCGGCACCGACATCTTCTTCCGCCGCGGGGCGTACAACCCGGACTCGCCTTCGGGGTACGCGACGATCGCGCACGAGATCGCCCACACCTTCCAGCAGTCCGCCGGGCCCGTCCCGGCCAGGGCGCCGCTGGTGGTCAGCCGGCCCGGGGACCCCGACGAGCGGGCGGCCGAGGCGGTCGCCGACCGGGTGAGCGCCGCGCGCGGCGTTCCGGCCGCCGGTCCGGCATCGCCCGGTCCGGCCCCGCAGCGCGCGCCCGACGCCGGAGCGGTGATCGTGGGTCGGCAACCGGCGGGTGCCGCCCCGACGACCGAGCCCGCCGCCGACCAGGACAGCCCGGCGGCCAAGGTCATCGACGCGCTTATCCGCCGCGACGACCGGGAGCAGGTGCTGCGTGCCTGCCTGGCCGCCGGCGGCCAGTGGAACCAGGTCAACGAGCTATGGCGCGGGCGCTCGTATCCGGTGTCGCTGCTCCAGGCGGCGCTGAGCCTCCCGCAGGGCAGCGCCGACGCTGCCCGCGTCTACGCCTATCTGCGCTTCGGCCGGCTACGCCTGGCCGACAAGCTCTTCCTCGCCGGTATCGGCGCCTTCACCGACAACGAGACCGTCTTTCGCCTGCTGCCCATGATCCGCAGCCAGCTCTCCGCGACCGAGGCCGATTTCACCCAGAGCTATTCGCGCGACGGCGACGACGCCTTCGGCGCCGAGTACACCTCCACCGCGACCCTGTACGACGGGACGGCGAGCGCGGTCGCCGGGTTCCTCGACGACGAGATGTCCGGCGCCGACCTGATCCGGGCGACCGCGTTGCTCACCTTCGGCGAGCTGCGCCCAGTGGACGAGGTCCAGATCGCCGTGCGGTCGGTGCACATCCTGGCCGGCGACATCATGGCCGCCATGGACAAGGTCCACCGCGCGACGCCCGACGGCACCAAACCCCCCGCCGAAAACCAGTACACGCAGAGCTACCAGGCCAACCTGCGCGACGTGCTCGGCGCCGAGCTCGGGGACCGCAGCGACAACTTCCGGCGCGTACGCATGATCCTCGACGGTGATTTCACCCCGCTCAACCGGATCAGGCTGGCCTGCGACGCCTGGGTGGTCGACACCGCCGAGATCTTCACCGCCCTGACCGACGCCACCCCGGCTCAGCTGAGCGAGCTACGCCGGCAGTGGGATGCCGGCGGCGAGGTCAAGAAGCTGATCGAGGACAAGCTGACGATCTCGGCGGACGAGGGCCGCCGGGTGGCCGCTCTCCTGCGGCAGGGTACGTCCATGGACGAACGGCTCCTGCAGGCCGGCGTGGAGATCGACGACACCGAGGCCGTGGTGACGACGGCGCTAGAGCATCCGCAGGTCCTGTCCGCGTTCCGCGCCGAGTATCCGCAGCGCGGCTCGTTCTACTCCGCGTTCACCGCCGACGATCGCATCGTCATGGCGACTCTGTGGGGCAACCAGTTGGTCTCCGCGGACTGGCACGACACGTTGCGCCTGGCCCTGCAGCTCGACAGCGAGGCCGGCGTCCTGGCCGTCATCACCACGGCGGTGACCACCGACGAGCTGCGCGCCCAGGTACGCGGCGACCCGCAGGTGATCGGCCAGCTGAAAGACCTCGGCAACTGGGCCCGGATCGAGCCGCTGATCGAGCCCCGCGACGACCTTCAGGCCCGCTCGCAGTGGTTGGCGGTGCGGTTCGACCGGGAGAAGGGGTGGTGGGGCGGCATCGCGTCGGCCGCCGCGTACCAGGACGAGAAGCGCGAGCTCGACGCGGCGCTCGCCACGGCGGCCGACCCGGCTCACCTCACCGACGAGGAGCGCCTGCGGATCGCTCCGCTGCTGGGCCAGGCCGAGTCCGCGCTGGACACGTTCATCCAGGTCCGCGACCAGCTCGACGCGTACGCGATCCAGGTCCTGGGTATTGTCGCCGGGCTCGCGGTGACTGCTCTGACCGGTGGTGCCGCCGGGCCGATGACCGCGTCCCTGCTCGCCCGCGTCGCGCTCGCCCAGGCCTGCGCGAGTGTCGCCACGGTGTGGGCCGTGAAGGGCGAGCGGGTGACCGGCGGGGAGGCCGCTCGGGCATTCGCGGTGGGCGCCGCCTCGGGCGCGGCGGGCGTCTTGGCGAGTGGCCCGGTGATGAGCGCGCTGTCGCCCGCCTACGCCAAGGCGGCCGCCACCGAGACCGCGGAGGTCGCCGCGGCCGTCGCCCAGCGGGAGTTCGCCGACACCGGCCTGTCAACGTTGAAGAACGCGTTCGAGGGGGCCGCCGGCGGCGCCGCGGGCAGTGCGATGGATGCCGGTACCCGCTCGGAGACGTGGCGGCAGGGCTTCCTGTCCGGTTTGTCCGCAACGTTCGAGCATGCCGCGCTCGGCGGTGCGCAGGGCGCCGCGACCGGCGCGGCGTTCGAGGCGGTGCGCGGCACGCTGTTCGGCAGCGCGGCGACGCCCGGCGCGGGCGGCCAGGGTGGGCCGGGCGGCGCGGTGGCGGACGCGGCGATGGTTGCGCGCGCCCGGCAGATCCTGGAACTCGGGGACGCGATCACCTGGCAACGGTGGAACAGCGAGATCCTGCCATCCTTCGGCGCCGACGAGGCGGCCGCCCGGCAAGCTCTGGGCCTGGCCCGCCAGGCGATCCTGCGTGACCTCGTCGCCCGGGTCCAGCCCCAGCTGGAGCCGCTCGGGGTCGTCGCCGAGGCACCCGTCACGGCACACTTCGACGGCGCCGCGGAGATCACGGTCCGCCCGGCCGGGAGCGGCGACGCGGCGGCCACGGAAGCGGCGCTGACCCAGGCGGTCGCGGCGATTCAGCGTGAGGTGTCGGCGACGGCGGCCGGGCGGCTGGGCACCGAGGTGGCGGCCGGTGGGGTACGCGGCACCGACGTCTACCAGATGGGCACCGAGGCGATGACGCCGCTCCAGCTGGACAAGGCGATCCAGCGCCAGGTGCTCGGCGACGGCAACTGGGCGGCGCCCGGCACGAAGGCGGTCCGGGCCGACGTCAACCAGCTCACCCTGACCGTACCGGCGGAGGCGACCGGCGCGGCGGCGCACACCATCGAAGTCGCCGTCAACCTGGTGGACAGCGCCGGGCTGCCCGGCGGAGCCCACCCGAGCGCGGGCGGCAGCGAAGCCGGTTCGGCCCGGGTGCGGCTGGTACCCCCCACCCCGCCGAAGGTCGAATGGACCGCCACGATCTGGGTCGACTCGGCGCTGCTGCCGGAGAACGTCCGCTTCGTCGTCGGCCACGAGCTGGACGAGATCGCAATTACCGTACGCCGGCTCGCCCCCTCGGGAACGGCCACCGAAGCCGACGTCGCCGCCCAGGCCCTCGCCGGGATCTTCACCCGCACTCCCGCCGCCAACGCGCAACCCACCGCACACGACATCGCCCACGCGGTGGAGTTATTCGAGGTGCATCAGCAGCAGATGGAAATGGTGAAGTCCCTGCGTAGGGCGGCGGGCAAACCGGAGGCGGAGGGTTTCGCCGGCAAGGCCCGCCGGCACACCGAGAGCCTGGAACGGCTCCTGCACTGGATGGCCCTGGACGATCCCACGAACATGGACGCCAAGTTGCGAGTGCTGCAGCAGCAGGGCAGCGGCGGCGAGTGGGCCGAGTTCATCGAAGTGCTGCGCGAGGTCGGCGGCAGCGCGGCCCACGCCCAGCTGGCCGCTGCCACCGCCCCGGCCGGCAGGGCACCCATCGTCGACGCCGCGCTGCTCGGCCACCTCATGTTCCCGGTGGGACGCTCCGGCGGGCAGTTCACCGCCAAGGGCATCGACGGTGGACACAGCGACCCGGCCCTGCACGCGCTCGTCGACCAGCCGGGGTCGGTGCTGCGGGTGGTCGAGGAGGGACAGCGGACCGCGGGCGGCAACGTTTTCCGCCGCTACGCCCAATACGAATGGACCGGCACGGGCCCGGCCCCCGCGGTCGGCGACCCGGCCGCGCCCGCCCCCGGCGCGCCCACGCCGGCCGGTTGGCGGCGCAGCACCCAGTGGAAGACCACCGCGCAGGACTTCCCGACCTTCATCGCTACGGCCGACGCGGCGCTGGCCGGGTACGGACCCCTGCCGGGGCAGGGCACCATTACCCTGACCACGGCCGACAACGTCCCCATCGTCGTCCTCGTGCGCGACGGCGTCGTCAAGACCGTCTTCATCGACGAGAGCTGGTTCTGAGCCCATGGCGACAAACGTCGATCAATTGGTCGCCGGCGGCCTGGTACTTCCGGTGAAGGACACCGGGCAGGGCCCGTTCCTGCTCGCCGACGGACCGGCCGGCCCGCTGGCCCGCGTCGCGAACGCGGCCGTGACCGGAGAACTGCCGGGATTGGTGGCCGCCCTGGACGACGGCGTCAACGCCCGCGGCCCCGGCGAGTTCGCGATCCGGCCCCAGCCCGATGCGGATTTCACCGCGGAACGCTCGGCGTGGCGTGCGTTGTCCGGCAGCGATCCCGGCGACGACACGTACCTGGTGGGCACCACCTACGAACCGGAGATGCTCGCCGTTCCGCGGGCGGTCCTGCGGGCGGTCGTGAGCGCCCTGGCCGCCCGCCGCGCCGCCGCCCCGCCGGAACAGGCAACCGCGCGGGAACTCGAACTAAGTGCCCAGGAATTGGACGTCCTCACCCTGAAGGCGGCCACCCCGCAGGCGGTTGCCCAGCAACACCTGCGCCGCCGGATGCTGCTCGCCGACCTCGCCGCGGCCGGGCTGCTCGCCGAGCCGGTCCCGGTAGGCTGGCGCACCACGTTGTCCCGGCTGAATTGCCCGGCCCTGATCGGCTATCTGGACGCGGCGGCCGCCCTCAGCGCGTACGCGAAAAGCGACGCCCGACGCGCAAGCGGGCTGTCGGGCCCGGCCCGGGTGTCGCTCGATTGGTTCCGGCTGGCCTCGCCGGTCGCGCCCGGTCAGGACCCGCACGAATGGCTGGCCCGATGGGAACGGGTGCTGACCGACAGCGCGCTCGGTCCGGGGCCGGACGGCTTCTTGCTGGAACGCACCGACGGCTGGTACCGCGTGGAATGGCGCCGCGACGACGGCGAGACGCCGGTCCTGCTGCGGGTGGCGCCGCCTCCCGCGTGAGCACATGATCTCGTCCGGCCGGCCGGCTCGGCAGTTCACTCGACCTCCCGCTGCCGACTCACCAGCTCGTTCTGCAGGGAGAAGCTGAGGAAGGTCCGGACCGCCACGATGACGGCCAGATGGTTCGACCATGGTGCCCACCGTGCGGCAGGAGCCGGGCCGCTCGCATCGGCGACCATCGCCTAGGCCGTACTCCTCGGCCCGGTAGGCGGTTCCTACCGACCCGGCGAAGCAGCCACCGAGCGCCGCGGTAGGCGACTTTCGCCTACCGACGGCCCGGCGGGCACCTAGGCGATTTCCGCCGACGCGAGGTCGGCCGGGCGATGCGAGCGTGGCGGCAGCGGTCGAGATCAACCGCCTGCCGAAGGAGCGTCCACCCGTGAGCACCAGCCGCGCTACCACGACGGTTTCGCCGACCCGCACGCTCGCCGTGCTGGCCACCGCCCAGTTCCTCGTCGTGCTGACGACGTCGATCGTGAACGTCGCCCTGCCCCAGGTCCGCGACGGGCTGCGGCTGTCCCCGGCCGGTCTCTCCTGGGTCGTGAACGCCTATGTCCTGCTCTTCGGCGCGCTGCTGCTGCTCGGCGGGCGGCTGGGCGACGTCTACGGACTACGCCGGGTCTTCCTGACCGGGCTCGCCCTGTTCACCGTCTCGACGTTGATCGCCGGCCTGGCCGGCAACGCGGTGGTGCTGATCGGCGCGCGGGCCGTTCAGGGCGTGGGCGCCGCCCTGCTGGCGCCGACCGCGCTGGCGCTCGTCCTCCGGCTTTTCCCGGCCGGGCCGAGCCGGGGCACCGCACTCGGGGTGTGGGGCGCGGTCTCCGGGGCCGGCGGCGCCGCTGGCGTGCTGCTCGGCGGCCTGCTGAGCGGGCCGTTCGGCTGGCGTGCAGTGTTCTTCGCCACGCTGCCGGTGGCCCTCGCGTTGTTTCCCGCCGTCCGGTGGTGGGTCCCCGCCGACCAACCCCGCGGCGGTACCGTCGATGTTCCCGGCGCGCTAAGCGTCACCACCGGCCTCGTCGCGACCATCTACGGGGTCTCCGCCTGGGGCAAGACGAGCTCCTGGGTGTCGCTGGCCGCGGGAGCCCTTCTGCTCGGCGCCTTCCTCGTCAGTCAGCGGCGGACGGCCGATCCGCTAGTGCCGTCGCGGATTCTGGCTACCGGACAGGTCGGTGCCGCCAACGTCCTGATGAGCCTGGTCGGCGCGGTGTGGGTGGGCCTGTTCTTCTTCCTGCCGCTCTACCAGCAGCGGACGCTGGGCTACAGCCCGGTCCAGGCCGGCGTGACCCAGCTTCCCCTGGCGGTGAGCATCACGGCGCTGTCCTGGGTCACGCCGCGGCTCGACCGGGTCCTGCCACACCGGGTAGTCCTCGTCGCCGGCCTTGCCGTCCTCACCGCAGGTCTGGCCTGGTTGTCCCGGACGCCCGCCGACGGCACCTTCCTCGCCGACCTGCTCGGCCCGTCACTGCTGACCGGCGCCGGCCTGGGTGTGGCGTTCGTCGAGCTCACCACCTTGTCCTCCGCCGGTGTACCGGCCGGCGACATCGGGCTCGCCAGCGGACTGATCAACGCGACCCGCCAGGTCGGCGGCGCGTGCGGGCTCGCAGCGCTCACCGCTGTCGCGGCCGGCGGCCACTACGGCGCGGCGTTCCTCGCGGCGGCGGCGATCGCGGTGACGACCACCCTGCTCGCCCTGCTGGTCGTTCGTTCCTGATCACGGCGGCAGCACCGTTCCCGCAACACCCCACAAACAAAAAGATCCTAAGGAAAGGACTACCTCGTGAACGAGTTCACCAAGCCCTACATCAGCGGGCACTACACCCCGGTCACCGACGAGATCTCCGCGACCGGCCTGACCGTGCGGGGTTCGATCCCCCCGGAGTTGGACGGGCGCTACATCCGCAACGGGCACAACCCGAAGCCCGGCGTCGTGCCGACGCACTGGTTCCGCGGCAGCGGCATGCTGCACGGCGTACGCCTGCGTGGCGGCAAGGCCGAGTGGTACCGCAACCGGTGGGTGCACACCACCGCCCTCGACGAGGACGCGCCGTTGTTCCGCGCGGACGGGTCGATGGACCTGGCCGCCAGCGCCGCCGCCACCCACCTGATCGAGTTCGGTGGCCGGCTGCTCGCCCTCCAGGAGGTGAACCTGCCCTGGCAGGTCACCCCCGAGCTGGACACCGTCGGCGTGTTCGACTTCCACGGCGGCCTGAAGACACCGATGACCGCGCACACCAAGGAAGACCCGATCACCGGCGAGCTGCACTTCCTGTGCTACTCGCCTTTCCCGCCACACCTGATCTACTACACCGCCTCGCCCGCCGGGCACATCACCCGTTCCGAGGTGATCGAGGGCGCCGGGCCGTCGCTGATGCACGACTTCGCCATCACCACCGACCACGTGCTCTTCTTCGACCTGCCCGTGGTGTTCAACCCCGCCGAGCAGTCCGGGATCCCGTACCGGTGGAGCGACACCTACCAGCCCCGCATCGGCGTCCTGCCGCGGACCGGGCCGGCCGTGGTGCAGTGGTTCGACGTCGAGCCGAGCGCCCTGCTGCACAGCGCCAACGCCTACGTGGACGAGTCCGGCCGGATCGTGCTCGACGGTCCGCGCTACGACCGCGCGTCGTGGGAGTCGACCTGGAAATGGTGGGTGGGCGCCCCGGGGTACGGCACGGTACCCGGCGTCGGCATGACCGGATATCGGTGGATTCTCGACCCGGCCACCGGCAAGGCCACCGAGGAGACGACCGACGACCTGGTCACCGAATTCCCCACCATCGACAACCGGCTCGTCGGCCTACCGAACCGGCACTCGTACGCACTGGCGTTCCCCGGCAGCGGCCGCAACGACTGGGCGATCGTCAAATACGACAACAAGACCGGGCAGCGGCGCCTCGCCGAGCTGGGCAGCGACCGGCTACCCGGGGAACCCTATTTCGTACCCGCCGACGGCGGCACCGCCGACGACCACGGCTACCTGCTCAGCGTGGTCAGCGACCTGGGCTCCAACTCCGCCGAGTTGCTCATCCTCGACGCCGGTGACCTCGCCACCGTCGCCGCAATCGAGCTGCCCCGCCGCGTGCCGGCCGGTATCCACGGCTCCTGGATCCCCGACGCCGACCTGGTCGGCTGACCGTGATCAGGACCATCGATCCCGACGCCGCCGTCGTCGTCCGCCGCGGCATCCGCATCGCCGCACCGATCGAGCGGGTCTGGCGGCTGCACACCGACATCGACGGATGGACCACCTGGCAAAGCGACATCGACTCCGCCTACGCCG
>Ga0307512_10001950_pt1 | contig 27556 bp, 27 predicted proteins | sample 14_EM_MG_FD_200267 | JGI IMG/M metagenome (GOLD analysis project Ga0307512, IMG submission 200267) | Populus trichocarpa ectomycorrhiza microbial communities from riparian zone in the Pacific Northwest, United States - 14_EM | ecosystem: Host-associated > Plants > Roots > Unclassified | place... | reverse complement strand
AGCATCTGGTAAGATCCCATATCCGCAAGCCGAAATCGCGGATGCTGATGGAATAAAGAACGTCCCAGAGACAAAGGAGTCCATGCAATATAATGATGACGCCCATCCTCACCAGGTAAACCGCTTTCACTCCAACTATAGTGGTAAGCTAAGAGTATTGTGAAGACATACCACGGTAATGGTGCAGGTGTATACCAGTCCGGGACAGAACCGCAGGAGTTCATCCAACCGACTGCCGGCGCAATCATCAACACCACTCCCAGGGCTGTTCACAACCCTCCCACTGAAAACATCAACATTGCGATGCAGTTGGGGCCTGTAACCCCCGTCGGCCAAGCCCACGCCGTACGTTTTAGTCCCCCCTGTTCCACGCTGAAATGATCCATAACCTCATAACCTTAGTCTCCGCCCCACGAACTCCTTCCCATAAAACGCACCCCGCAGCGCGGCTGGAAAAACATCCGAAACCGCGGAACAGTTTTCCAATGGCTTAAGTCACCGCACTTATTCATGGCCCCCACAGCCTCCCACATGCTATCACACGAGCTGCGCTACCGCGACCCCGCAGGCAGGGTCAAAAAAGGCCGACTCGACGTCGATCGGTACCCCCAGGTCGGTTGGGCCCGTGTCAAAGTCCTCGTCGTTATCACAACCGACGACATCTACGCCTCGCCGACGGCACTGACTCCCGGCGTCCACAGCTGGCGGTGAGATCTTTGACATTCGTTGTTAACATACACTGACGTTTGTAGTCGTACCTGGATCAACAATGCGGGCCCGCTGCTTATGCGGCTCGCATACTGGCCGGTGAACCATGTGAAGAATCTGGACGACGAGATGTCGCGGGAAGACCTCAAGCTACTCATCATGAAGTGGATCCCCGCGTGTCTTGGCCTCGCAATACTTCTCCCATTGCCAACAGATGCGTATATCCCCCCTTACCACGGAAAATACGCGCCATTCCCATACCGCTTCTACCACCACCCCAAGTTCTACGTCAACAAGAACGAGAACCGGCTTGGCTCTACGGTGGAGGTAGACCTGATCAAGGAGCGGCTTCTCCGGCCAAGCCGGCTTATCTATCTGGAAGACCAGGCGGGGGTCATCGCCGGCGAGGGCGACAAGCATCCGATAGACGGGAACGTGTTTACGAAGTATATTTTTGTGGCGTATTCAACGGCACAGTTCCTTCACAGCTCGGTGGCAGATATGGAGATGTTGCTGAAGGTAGCGGAAGGCGCGGCTAGGAGCGCGGGGGTGGATGCGTTCTGGTGCGCCGCGTTTTGTATGCAGGGTGAGGCTTTGGAAGCGGACATGTACCGCATGAGCGACATTATCCGGGGGTCAGACTCGCTGGTAATTGCGCTAAAGCCGTCGGATGACCCTCATGTTCTGAAAGACGCTGGCTCTTCCGACCCGCTCGTGCAGTGGGGAAAACGGATGTGGACGTTCCCAGAAGCACTGCTGAGTCCATCCCACAAGGACATCCACGTCTACACCGTCGAGACCTTGCATACTAAGCCAGAAGCCGGCGCAGTCTCCACGACACTAGAAGTCATTGCAAAACGAGACTTCGCACTACGGGTATGGAGCGATGCCCCAGAGGCCCGGCAGCTGATGGATCACTACCTCGGCACCCAGCTCCTGAGCAGACTTGAGCTTTCGGTCATCGCCTTCCGCTGTCTTTTTACCCGCCGGATGAGGGATCAGTACCACCAAGGAGATCTGGCATACGCACTATCCGGGTTGTTGCGCCGCCGCCCAATAATCGACACCACCGACTCCGAGTTCGAAGCTTTCGCTAGACTCTCAATGGCAAACGACTCCGACTGTCTACTGGAGCGGCTAATCTGCACGCTTCCGAAGGAGTACGGACAGCACTGGCTAGCCTCCGACGACGCATGGGGCGCAAGCCCCTGGCTCATCGAGCCGATGTGTCAGGTCGCGGGTATCGCAGCGGACGACACCGTCGTTATTGACGGGTGTTTTTCCGCCGGTATCGAGTGGGGTGGGTTCACACAAATTGCATATTCGCGACGGAAAACGATTGTTCGGACTACAGCCGAGGTGCTGTTACTTCGAGCGAGTACCTTGAGTCTGGCCACATTCTCAGTCTTGGCCCTCACCAACCTCGCCTTTATCCCGCTTGTACTCATCTTCGTTGCCGTGATTTTTGCGTCCCCGTACCTGCTGCGGATCACGTACGGCGGTAAGTTTTGGTCGTCGGAGGCTCGGTTGTTTGGGTTCGAGGGGTATATGGATGCGGACACGATTGAGAAGCATATTTTTGGGTATTCACTTGGACGGTTTTCGTGGAGTGCTGCTGGGAGCCCGCTTTCGAGACATGTTACGAATGAGTATGAAGAGCGGATTGGGAGGGATCCTACGGAGGACCCCAGGATTAGACGGATAGTTGATGAGGCGAGGAATAATGCTTTTGGGAAGCAGAAGATTTTTACTATCGTTGATACGTTGACTATGGTTTGTTTTCACGTTGATGTGGTGATGATATTCCTAACTGACGAATATAGACTCTGCATCTTGTCCCGGCGGTTCGTCCACCGGTTGTGGCACTGGTTTGTGGGAAGGAAGGAGGGATGTTGAGAGCTGTCCTGTGCTCGTATGACTGGAAGACACAGACTCTGACACGACAGTCGGTTTTGCGGATGGAGACACCATCTATTGACTACATGTATCGTATCTCGAGGGTTAGGTTTGGGTTTGAGCGACCTGTTGAAATTGGTGAGTCTGAAAAATAATGGAATGGATAGGAGACTAACGAGTTGCAGAGCACAAGATGGAGCAGTTGAAGATGGAGGGGGAAGGGATGGTTTGAGGAGCGGCAGGGAAGGATCAAAAATATGTCACGGAGTTCGGGAGTACAAGAGCATTTCATGTTAAGTTGGAAAATGGGTTTTTGTCTAGATGGCTTGTGCGAATGCGTATTTTCTCTACTTACTTAAGAAGACGAAGGTCTTAAATACTGGAGGTGGAAGAAATTACTTACCTTGAGGTCTTAGGCGTACTGGAAATGAACTTTATTATCCTTTCGTTGCATACCTTCAGCTACTATACCTGAAACACGCTGAAATCCCTGCTATGGTACATATTTTCAAATGAATATGTATCTTATAAAATGCAGACTCCGGAATCTCCAATGATGGACTTCATAGGAACCAGCTTTCTGTGAAAGAATAGGGTAAGAATCTTGAAGACTAGAGAGTTGTTTAAGTATTTACAAATCTCCGCGTCAGCGTATCCTCCAACCGTAGCTACTAGCCCCTATCGGCCCCCCCGTCCCCCATCGGCCTTCCATCACCCTCAACCCCTCCCACCTATACCCCTCCACCACCTCCCATTCCTCTTAACTTCCCTCATAGCCTCTTCAAAACACTCTGCCTCTCCCGCCTCCCTCCAAATCCTCACCCAAACCCCGGCCACCCAAACCAGCAAGCTAACACCCAGAAGCGGCCTCGTAACTCTCCGCCACCCCGGAACCTTCCTTTCAAAATCCCACACGCAAGCCCCCACCACAACCGGAAACGCCCACCACTCGCCGAACATCTCCGCGACAGGGTCAAGGAACGAGTACGAAGCCCACCGCCACCCCGAGAACCGTGCGCGCGTGCAGGCGTCATAGTGGGAATCACCGGGAGGGTAGTAGAAGCGTGACGGTGAAGGACGGCCGAAGATGGTTGCGCATTCGGGGTTTTGGGAGACGGTGGGGTGGCGGCAGTAGGAGTGTTGTGTGTGGTGGAGGTGGCTGCGGGTGGTGATGAAGGTGTGGAGGGTATGCGTGAGGAAGAGGGCAGTGAGGATGGTGAGGAGGGTTAAGAGAAGGTATTTAATACTTTGCCTCGATAGGATGGCGCGGGCGGAAGAGATGGCAGGTGAGTTGGGCATAATGAGTGTGGGGAAATTATGTGCAACCGACAGGATATTTATCGATGGCATAGGCGCAAGGCTGAGGTGGAGCTGCGACCCCGCAGTTGTGGATCAATGCGATTTTGTGGCCGGACACCCACAGGAAATTTCCAAGTCGGGATCGGAAGTTCCACCCGAAGTTCTCTTGTGGAAGCTCTTGGCATTGATACTTCCACAGCCGCGGCTTCTCTTATCAACCACTCCACTCTGGCAAGAGGCGTGAACCAATAGCTCAGCGAATAATTGGTTTTGTATATAAAGAGCTGCTACTATATCGTGTATTTGACTCTTCATAAGCAGAACCAAAATTTGCACAAGTCGATAGGAAGACCAAAAGTTTGGAACCGGGGTTGAAAGGTGAATGGGCCCAATTAAATCGCGGTAGCGGGCAAAGAAAAGTCCATATGGTTTCTCCGAATGCTCGCGTAAGCTTCGCGAGTTCGGGCCGAAAAAAGAACACCGTACTTGGTTAATCGTAGCTTGACAAATTCAGTTCCCAAAGAAAGCCGCCGTTTACATAACGTTTGGTACACGACCACTCAAACCCCACGCGGCTGTCATACTCTAGTAAGAGTGCATACAGTATGAATAAACAAAAAGCAACAACCCCACGCGGGGTAATAGGAGTGATACTGTGTGCATATTGTGTAACATTGTCTATTTGTCCGGGACCCGGTCCCTCGTCTACGCACAGAGCTATTGACCCTCCCAGCTCGCTCTTTTGACACCACATTCATCGTAGTTCATCCTATACCACGATTTGTCGCTTCGGTGTCCGACATTATATCCGACGGTGAGTGTATAAGGGAGTGCAGCTCCATGCTTTGCTACACAGACGTCAGGCAAAAGGTAGCGCTGACCCGCAATGTTAACAGCAGAAATGATGATTTGCTCACACAGCGTACACTTCATGAAGCCTGTATACGGCGCTCCAATCTGCCAGGCACTTGACAAGAGGTCTACCGATGGAAGCCAGGGCGGCAGTGGAGGAGAAATCGCCGGCCTTGTTGTGGGCGTAATCGGAGTGCTGCTCACCGCAGTAACTGTGTTCAAAGGCTGGGAATGTTGGAAGTTGAGAAGAGTAAGTAACAAGATCTCAGTTGATGAATCTCGCACTTACAGTTTCTCCCGGCTAGGATCAAAGGGATTTGGGTGCTACGCAGGATGACCACCCACACCCGCCTGCTTCTACCAACTCACACCCGCCTACTACTACGGTCACAGTAAACTTCAACTATTACTTGACACCATCGCATCTACATCCTGAGATCCCAGCCTCTCATCCCAGGCAGGACATTCCGCTGCAACCAAGTACCCCGCAACTGCGCCCGTCTCCACCGCCGGTGCCGTCATTGATGCCCTTCTCTCATGAGAAAGGGCAGACGGGGGCTCACGAATCCGAGCATCTATCTGGCCACATGATATGACTCCTGCTTCGGGAGTGGGTCGATTCGAGTAGATGGACATTATGGTGTCGGGTAAGTAAGGGATGTTGGAATTAGACATGAGGATTCTTTTCGGTATTCTATGGGGGATATTGGTCACTATTTGGTCGTGTGCACGAGCTTATGAATAACGATGATTGATGATCCAAAATAATTCGGTTTCACGGATCATGAATTGTTGCTGCCAAGCCTCAACTTATACTTTGGGGGCTTCCAGGTTGCGAACTTTGTGTCTGCACCGAACTGCACAGTAATAGCCTTGGATGTGGCAAATATACGGGCACTCTGTACGGGTGCCGTAATAAGGTTACCGAGGTTCAAAGTAATCGCGGAATAGGAATCATACCGATCTCAGTTACTATTCATGAGTTTGCTTCGAGCTCTCACCACTCTGCTCGATGTCTCCATCTCCATAAGTGAAATGACAAGAAGCTATCGACAGAAAAGCCTGAATGTTTACTCGCATACGTGATATGGCAGGCCTCGATCTCGGCATCTCTTCACGGAATGGTACGTACTGTCTGTCCTCACTCGAGAAGACAAAGGTCTTAAATACTGGAGGAGGAGGATATCACACCGTGCCGCGTGGGCGGTCGGCCCTAGCTCCTCTTAGTACATTTCCTTGGTTCCTACACTTGAAGTATATCGCTAGATGACTGACTCATCGAAACGAGATAAAACACCTCCATCATAATGACAGTCATTGACAGACAGATGTCTGGACACAGAAGTATAATGAGAAGACGTTCCCTCTGATTTAAAGCGCCCTTCTTTGTTCCGACTGCTCTGGCTCCCGCCAGCAGTATTCCGAGCCCATTCGGACCTCCGCAAACACCACACATATTTGAACCCATCCCAACCACAGCTGATTCCCGCAAAGTACGCAAGCCGTTACAGCCTGATCTTTCGGCACCGAATCCATCACAGTTCGGCCAAAAACTACAACCTGCCGAGATAGCGTTCATCGTGTGCAAAGGTATGACTGTAGTTCCTGTTGTGACGAACCTGTCGAGACGATTGATTGAGTCTAAGTCTAAGATGACACGTAGCCTATATAGTAGCTGCCAGCCCTAACCCAAAGCCGCGTGATGACATACTCTACAAAGACTCGGTCTAGCAGTTCCAGGTCAAAGGGTAATGCTGAACCACAGCCCATTAGAAATGCTTTCTCCAAGCAAGATATATTTCTAAAATTGAATTAGGCACCCTAGTCCTGCTAGTAATTGGTAGGTCCACCGATGGAAGCCAAGGCTGAGTGGAGGAGAAATTTCCGGCCTAGTTGTGGGAGAAATTTGGTCCTGCTCACAGCAGTTACGTTGTTCAAGGACTGGAAATTGCTTCGTGCCCCGATTGCTAGTCTCGCTAGACTCGCCGAATTTCTTTTGCAGGTTGAGAATGTTGGAAGTCGCGAAGTCAGTTTATGAATCTAGTACTCATAGTTACCCCATTCGGGTATCTCACGCAAGGCCACCTATTTGCACCTAATGTTCCCCGAAGGTAGGATGCCAAGCATCGGAGTAGCCTTGCCTAATTAAGTACTTAAATACTTAGGTACTCGTACTGGAGCATGTGCACTATTGAAGTAACTTTCTACTGTAATACCACATAGTGGTGACTTACTGCTTCTGCTCTAAAGCACTAGTAGTAAGTACTTAACATGCATGAACAGGGAACATGCATGAATATATTCCTTAATTGGGACAGAGCATTTCCTTCTTGAGGCGCATAGTGAAGCTTTTCCCAGATTGGCAAGGATGATAGCGTTCTGATCTAACTGGCGTTGACGCGGAGTATCCGGATCGCCCCTCCGCGCTTCCTTCATCAACAACAGCTACACACAAGCAAAAGCCGGGACGGGGGCGAAGGGGTAGTCCTTTCTTGGGTAGGATAATATTCAGCTCGTGTGCAATAATAATCTTGGGGAGTGGAAGTTGCCCTCGTTCCAAAGGTAGGCAGGTAGATAGTACTTCCCTCCTCGTTTTTTTCCTTCTTCGTCGTCTCGTCGTCTCTCGACTCTATTTCTCTAGGCTGCACTGCACTTTCGGATTCATCTTCACTTTCTGGCAGGAGCAGCAGGAGCAGGCAGCAGCGCGCATAAACCACATCGCACTTTTAACATAGACCCGGCAGTACGGTTATACCCTGCATATTCTCGTACCCCTGCCCTGGTAACTTGCGCTCTGCCTCATTCTCGAGGTTTTCCCACACTTGCAGCAAGTCAGCTCTCTTCCCATCGATATTATTGAAGCTGAAGAGTATATTACTTCTCTCCCCTCCCACCTACTTTCTTCTAGAGACACCACAAGTTAGAAAGTCGCCACCAGTTCAATCAAAACCACGATCTGTCGTCTCAGCACCCGTATCCAACACCAGTTTAACACATCCAACGATAGGTTAGGTTAGGCCCCACATTTCTGGCCAAAAAGGTTCCAGACAAGGGATAGCGCTGATCCACGAGACGTTAGACATATTGTTCCCGCGCAGAGTACTTTCCCCGATGCTTGTATACGGCACTTCGATTTCCCGGAGGTCTACAGATGAAAGCGGACGTCTTGGTGGAGGAGATATTGCCGGGCTTGTTATTGGAGTAACTGGGGTCCTGCTCACTGCATTGACAGTGTTCAAAGGCTGGCAATGTTGGAAGTTGAGAAGAGTTAGTTTAAGATCTCAATTAACGACTCTAGCACTGATAATTGCTCCTTTTCAGAATCAAGCAAATTCCGGTGCCACAGAAGGCCTCTTACCCCAGCCTACTACTGCGGTCACAGTCAACTTCAACTATTACTTGACGCCATCACACCTTCGCCCCGAGATCCCAGCCTCTCCACTCGGGCAAGACATCCCTCTGCAACCAATAACTCTCAGCTATCGTTCTGGCTAACTACGGATGACTGATTGATGGATTGAGTGTTTTTTTTACCCCAAAAAGTGTTGCAGCTTGAGCCGAGGAGTACAAAAAGATCAAGGTTATACCTCGCTAGGGGTTGCACACACGGGTGTTTGTTTTGATTACTTGCATCGCGGCAGAGTTTCTTACCTACTGGAGAAGATGACGGTCTTAAGGATATTATCAGAAAAGTCATAATCAGGCCCTCAAATGGGCGGCCAACCCAATCCTTTCGCGAGCTATTTACATATTCAGTGACCTCCGGTTCTTTCCTGCAAATACCTTAAAATCACACAGAACCTTGAAACTTGTAATGGCGTGTTTAAGTTTGTCATCGAATTCATGCGAAGTGGCATTTACCTCACTCTCAATCAGAGAAATTTTTCGGAGCAAAACAGTGTGTTTTCCATATTGTCGAGCTGTATCAGTCGGCGTTTGTTGCTACTCAGTGTATTACTACGGACGAATTCCAATTACAGACGGACACTCCTACACTAGCTTGAGTCAGCCCATAAGTAACGATATACCTCTATTGAGGTTTGATCATGGCTATGCAATGGACCGTCTTTGTAAACGCATTTCGCACTAAACTTAAACATGTCTTCTCTGCGATGTTAATATGCCTCTCTGCTCGCAAATCTACTCGCCAATTTATCAAGTAACTCTTAGGGTTAGGTTTTGTTCGGTTATGTGGTGGATGCCTACGTTATTTTCAAGTTCAGCATGCGCACACGCATATGAAGCTCAGAGGACAGGCGACTTTTGGGAGACCCACAAATTTAAAAGAATCTTAAATCTGCAGCTAGCTATGGGGTATATCTGTAGGCCTTAAGAGATAATGAAGCGGCGATATATTTTGTGCGGTTATGTGGTGGATGAATGAATGCCAACGTTATGTTTTGTTTTAATCATACTGCATTCACTCTATCTAGAGGATGGCAGTGCCCACTTTCCATCCCCCTCCGGATGATCGGATAGATGGGGGAGATCTCCTTCCGCTACCCTTCTTCTCTACGTTAAATTCCAGTTGATAGAAACCTAGTAGCGGGTGGCCCGTAAAATATTGTCTTCCTCTTTCCCCGCTTTCAGCCATTTGAAGAGACTACCCATTCTTGAGTCGTTTTCGCCCTTTTTTCAGCACCATATCCGTCGCGGTTCAGTATAAATACATTCTGTTGCTTCAGCGCCCGAACCCATTAATCACGTGCTATAGTGGCTGCTGCTTCATATTTCTGGTAGTCTGGCTACAGTCCCAGGTCCAAGGATAGCGCTGATCCACGATGTTCACACACCAGGAATGCTTTCACTACACAGTGCAGTTTTTCTGAAGCTCATATATAGCACTTCGATCACCCAGACGCTTGATAAGAGGTCTGCTGATGACAGCGAAGGACTCAGTGGAGCAGAAATTGCCTGCCTAGTTATGGGTTCTGCTCACTGCTTTGACCGTGTTGAAAGGATTGGATGTCGAGAAGAGTCAGTACCAAAACCTCGTTAACAAATCCAGCACTGTCCATGTGAAACGCTCATAGTTACTCCGTTACAGACTCAAACGAACTCGCAGGGTCCTACATCGGTCATAAACAACTTCAATGTTTATATATCCCCGACATCGCATCTTGGCTCCGGTAACACGACCTCTCCTCCTAGACAGGACGCCCCGCTACAATCAATCACACCCCAGACCCCACCATCGTAGCAACCACTCCCCGGTATCAAGACTTCCTCTCCTGGACAGGATGTTTCGCTGCAATCAATCACAGCCCAGCCACCATCACTGTCGTCGCCGTCATTGATGCCCTCTAATCCAGAGCTAAGACCAGTACCAAAATAAACGAGCCGAGTATCTACCTGGCCGAATTCAATGACATCCGCTTCCACGACGGATTGATCGAGAGTGGTGGACATTTGAAGTTTCGGTTGTGTCATGAATGTTATTGGATATTATGGTCTATTGGTAATGGATATTAGGAGTGTATTTAATTTTTTATCTGGGGTTGGGCTTATGTACCAACGTAATGAATAAAGACGATTGCTGTTCCAATTGTTCTATGGAGAAGTGTAAAAAATTTGGCACTTTTTTGTGACTAGATTCGTAAATGTTCCCAGATTCTGGGAAATCTTAGCTACTTATACTTAAAAATATTAAGACTGCGGATGTGGAGGCCTAGTAGCTAAAGATTGGCAATTGCCATCGAAAGGATGTGGTGTTTTATATTATTTCCCCAACCTAACTTTCTCACAACAGCGGGCAGAAGAATAGTGATTTATTAGAGATGATTATGCACAGTCGCGTCAAATAAGTCTTGGGACGCCTCACCAACTCTTGCAATGATGCTAAAACCCAGTATCTATCAACAGTGATTCCAAATAGGCAATTAAGACTAGTGCATATTCAAGAAGATGTGCTGAGAGATATGCTAGTGTCCAATATATTCACCATCTATATCTATCAGAGTCTACAACATCTTCAGTATCCTCTCTATCAGATTACCATTCTGTGGCAGCATTTTGGTTTCCTACATTTGGGGCCATCATGGGAAATACTCCTCTACTAGTCGAAATATTGCCCCACAGGTAATTTATATCCTCCTGTATTCCTGTTTTAAACAGCTAATTTTGTTGTAGTATAATTCAAGATACTGTAAAATGACCTGAAATCCCATACAAATTTACTAATTATTTGCATATTCAGCTCTTTATCCACAAGGTGGATTGGCACAGGCTCTCCACAGTGGTGTTCTGGGATCTTCTAAAGATGCATCAGGAGAAAGAATTGTTCTTTCTTATGCAATTGTGGCTCATGAGTAAAATAATTGGTTGTACATATCTACCATATTGAGGTGAATTTGACCAACCCTAGCCCAATGATAATTTTTCCCATTCTAGAAATATACAGGAAGGCTCGTTACATGTCATCATCATTTTCTATCATTTTCGGCGTCAAGTTTAGTTCATTGGTGGGGAGGTGGCTGAAATCGTCTGGGGTGCCAGGATTTATTGGACGTGACTGTACAACCACGGTTGTATTAACTACGCTATAGTTGGTTATGAGCTCGTTGATCTTCGAAAACTTCGGTTAATGGCACTTTAGACTAGGCATCTCAATAGTCCGTCCCGTCCAGGCAACGCTCTGCCCGGGACTGGACTATGATTTTCTGGGCAGAGAATTCTGGACCGTTTGAGACCAAGGCAAATGGTTCTTGGACTAAATACCTACAGGGCCCTGTAGCCTCTATGATGTCATGACATACAAAAGCTAACTATGGGAAGCGGTGGAAAACATGTTACTTTATACCGCTTTTTCTACTCAGACCCTCTACTGGCATTGCCGCACCTAAACCGCTCGCTTTAAGGCCTACTGTCACTAGTTTTACCGCATTATGGCACCCCTGCGGCTAATTTAAGGCCACATTTGGCATAAACACTTCCACCACCATCGAATGCCTACTCCCGGTAGCCGCCAGTCCCCCCTATAGATACCTGTGTGGGTCCCTAGGGTAACCGACAGCTGCCCCAGACGGACCAGTCCACCGAAGTGAGGACTGGGACGGGACGGCGATGTCGGGCCCCGAAAGACTATAGTCGCCCCAGACCGTTGAGACCCCTGCTTCAGACGCCATGTCATGTAGTGAACCGGGGTTCGGTGGGAGATGATATTCCATAAGATTCAGTGAATCTAATTTAATCTCGGTACTATGTCTAGAGCCTGTCACTTTGACCCGTACCAACCTCATTATAATGTTGTGGGTTAGGGGTAATCGGTCCGAGCATTAAATGCTTACAGTTACGATACCCCGCTTTGTGGAGCCGCTTTCAAGCGTCCTGCATGACGCGGCTGAGAGGCCTCCAATTTCAACGAAGTCGTCCCTTCCAGTTCCAATCCCCGGCGGCCAGCTGCATATCGGAGAACGCCATGGTGGCGGTCGAGATATTCGGGCTAAGGAAATGCGGCCAACTAGAAAATGAGGATGAACGGCACGTCATCTCTCGAGATCTTCCCTTGGACACCGAGATTTCCCAGATCTTTCGTAATTGCTTCTCAGGTGAGCAAGACTCCTCCCGCCTACTAAATGTATGTAGCTGTTCTGATGTATGTGGTATCTTAGGATATACCCAACCAGATACTGTCGTTCGTCCCGCAGATGGTAACCGCCCAAAAATAAGCTTCTCTAAGCATTCCGAAGTCTCGGAAGAACACCCAGGTCAAAATATCGAGGTCGTTACCCAGATACCATCCAATTTCGCCGCCGGCGTCATCAACATCGACGATACACTACTTCATTTCATCAATCTTGAAGATGGGAATGACAAGGCTCTAACAGCCGGTCTCGGCGTTCCTACCTTTAGCTCCGGATCCGAAGAACTCATTGTCGATGGAACCCTACACATTAAATTCCACCGTACCATCCGAATGCCTGACGACAACCGTCTCCATCAACTCCCAAAGTCACTTGGTTCGTTTCCCCTCTACAATGTTGGCGCTTTTCCGAGCAGGTTTCCAGAATATATTTCTCATACTGGGGGCGTGTTTTTTCCAATGTGGCAAAGAGAGGCGATGTGGATTCAGTTTGAAAGCGTGGATAAAATGAGAACATTTGCTGTGAGAGTTAATATCGGGAAGGTCAACGCGATTAGTGGGTTGACACTGCTGGAGAAATCGACCACGCAGGACTACGTACGGAAAGAAACGTAAGTTCCTCACTTTAGGGCCATGACTGACGGACGATCCAGATCGTTGTTCCCGGCCAACCTTGGATTGATGAAATCGCAATTGAACCAGGTGTTGTACGCCAGTTCGTCGCCATGCCATGTAAGTATCTGCATCATTAATGCGCTCGGTACCGCAATATCTTACGAAGATGTTCCCGCAATCAGTGGGATCCGGATATACAGTTGAAGGTCAAGTGACCGGCATAGAAGCGTTTGGTGGCTTTCAGATTGAAGTGACGCCAGCATATCCAAAACAAGGCACTAGAGTGTTCTGGTATAACGACCGTAACGGAAAAGCAATCCGTATAGCGGAGCAGCATACGCCTAGAGATTGCGGGCTTGTGACGGCGCAGGTCATCATCATGGCTCCTAATCCACTGACGCTGTTGCACCCGGCCAAACTCCGCGACTTTTTGGGTCACGAAGTTTTGGGAGAGTTAGACAGTCTTGAGTTAAAGGTAATCAACCGGCTAATAGTTAGTGTTCTCGGTAACAACTAATAAATATTGCATACAGGTGGAGTACTTTACGTCTTGCTCTGCCGCGGATTTAACTGAAGAGCCAATAATCGTCGCCACTCATCTACCACTATTGGGAGGAACTATCCAGTCACCTCTGCCACGAGAAACAGGATCATCAACTATATCTACCGAGACCGCCGATAGTAAGCTGGTTTCAGGCGTGTCGGTGATGGAACTGCAACCCGAATCGCCCGAAGAGCACAAACGGCGCGCCAATAGGCAGGAAGCAGTAGCAGAAAAGCGCCACCATCGGCATCACCACAAGCACAACCATGAACAGGCTGAAGAGAACGAAGCAGGAGAAGTGCGCCACCATCGGCGGCACCACAAACACAACTCCGAGCAGGCTGAAGAGAGAATGTCTTGCAAAGCCAAGAAATTACACGAACAAGAGGATTCCAGGCCGAACGGGAGGAAAAGTAAAAAAATGGAGTACGTTTCCGGAGAGAAAGGGGAAAATCACGACCAAGTGGAGCTCAAAGCAAGTGGATCCAAGAGCAAGAATACGGGGCAGACGAACGAAGAGAGGAAAGACAAGCATGATAATAAGGAGTCCAAGGAAACCGGAAAGAAGAATAAGAAAGCGGAACACGTGCCCGGAGAGAAGGGGGGCAAGCACGAACATGATGAGCATAGGACGAATGAGAAGGAGGTCAAGAAGGCGGAGCAGGGGCTTGGACAGAAGGGGGGCAAAAAAGGGCGTAAGTATCATGAGGAACCCCCTATGCCATTTGTGATGCCGGAGCCTGTGCATATCCCAGACGACATGCTTGATATTATTGGCGTAGCAGTCGACACAGCCCCGCAAAACGATGTACCCACCACAGCCCTACAGAACGATACGTCCCCGGCGCAGCAAATGGACGTGCCGGATGTAGATCCTCCCGCACCCGAAAAGGAGGACAAGGAGAAGAAAAGCGGCCAGAGACACAGCAAACACAACGAAGCTGGAGAGGAGGTTGAAGAGGGTAAACGGAGAAGGCGACACCATGACGATGAAGCGGCAAAGAAACTACGCGAGCTAGAGGAGGAAGCACGTGCGTTGAAACAGCGACAGGAAGAAGTGCAAAAACAAAGAGAGGAAGAATGGCGATTACGAGAGGAGGAAGAGAGAAAGAAGTGGGAAGAGGAGGAGGAGGGGATACGCCAGGAAGAAGGGGCTGCCAATGCAGCCAAAGCACCAAAAGAAGCTACAGCCGATACTCTCAAGATCCTAGCCAACGGTAATCGTCAAGTGAGGAAGTCGCGCAAACTCTCCGGGGCCCGTTCCAGACCCCTCTACCTCCCTCTCGAAGAGCTCGCAGAACCTCGACAACGTCGCCGTCACCGAGAAAACGATGGTGAAGTCTTCGAGCCACGCCGCCACCACCACCGTAGCACTACACGCAAAAACTCCGATCGTGGAACCGAAGAAACGGACGACGGGGAAGAGGCTGGAGAGCGTCACTGCCATCACATCAAGGAAAAGGATAAGGGGGGTAAGGAGAAATCGCACTCCAAATCCAGACCTCACGACGACCGCGAAACCCGCAAGTCTCGTATATCCTCCTCTCGCAAAGATGGCCCAGTCCCCATTCCATCCTCTTCTCAGCAATCCGTCACAGAGCCACAACCCGACCTTGAGGGGGGTATACAGAAGGATGCACCGCAAATGCTTGCATTCCCCTTGGATGTACCCTCGGCGCAAGAGTTCGAGATGTCGGCAAACTTGCATAAACAACAGCGAGCAGAGCGTAGAGCGCGAAAGGAAGACTCGGGTCACTCGTTAGCGTTGGAGGGGAAGCGAGATATGGACCGTTGGAGTAAGAAGGGCAAGAAAGACAAAGGGAGAGCCTTTGCGACACCAGAGGAGGAGGAGACATACAGACTCAAAAAGGAGAAGAGGCGACCTGCGAGGCGACAGGAACCCGGAGTAGAGGTGGTGGAGAGAACTATTGAGGGGAACATGGATGGGAACACGGAGGCGCTTGTTGATGTTTCGGTTGAGGAGGTGAGGAAGCATAAAGAGAAGCGGGAAAAGCACGACAAGGGTGAGAAAAAGGAAAAACGCGACAAGAGTGAGAAAAAGGAAAGGCAGGATAAATGCGAGAAACGTGAGAAGCGGGACAAAGGGGAGAAGCGTGAGAATCGCGACGAGAAGGGCGAGAAAAAAGTGAAAAAGGAGAAGAGGGAGAAGAGGGAGAAGAAGGAGAAGAGGGAGAAGAGAGAGAAGAGAGAGAAGAAGGAGAAGGGTGAAAAGCGCGAAAAGAATGAAAAGAGTGAGAGGGGGGAAAAGAAAGAGAAGCAAAGGAAGGGGGATCAGGGTCAAATGAAGCCTAGGACGAAGAGCCCACAACGTGCCTCATCACCTCCACACGAGTTCACAACCATGGGTATTGCTGCCGGCGGAAAGCTCATACAGGACATTTTGGCAGACTCCAGCCCGAGCTACATATGGAACACCTCCCGTACTAGCCTCATCAACGTCCATGTTGTCTCTCCAACATCCTTCGAATCAGTTACCCATATCGTTCCCCACGAGGTTCCGATCACCGCAAAAGATTATACGGATGCTGGTTTACCTTTCTTTGTTGTAGAGGAAGATACTGAAAACCGAATCAGTAGCTCAGAGACGCTCAATGCAGTCAAATCCGTGAGCCAGATGGATAAACAAATTGGTGTTGACACCACTGAAGGTTCTTCACTAGATACAAAACGTCAGAGAAAATGTGGGGTTTGTAAAACAAGGCTGTGTGACTGCATGTAAGCTTTCTCCTTTCTTTGTTTGCACCCTCACCGCTGATGGTTGAACAGAGTCAGGCCTTGCAACCATCAGTTTTGCTTTTCCTGTGTGGGTTTGGTAGAAGAACGCCCAGGACAGCAGTGGAGATGTCCAGCCCAAGACTGTGGCGCCGGGATTATTCGGATTTCGGGGTTCTCCGCACCAATGAATTTGCCTGGCGAAGAAGCGTTTAAAGTTGATGTTCCGGTGGTGTTGTTAAAGGTGGAGGATGGGAGGACAAGATTTGAAAATGTTCTTAAGATGAGAATTTAAGGATCCGAACTCGTGATTCGTGCGTTTGAATTTCAACCAGATTTTACAGATAAATAATATTCCGGTGAAGCAACGTCGTTAGCATTAGAGGAGAGTTCCGAATCGCTGCCTGTGATACATAAGAATTTCCAACTTAATGTTACAATTCTGCTGTTTTTTCGACTTGGCCCGTTTCGCATCGCGGAAGTTTCCGGTAAGAGGTCTCGCCTTGGTATAGAAAAACTGACATGCTCCAAACTATGGTACCCGGATATAGGGCTAACACCCAGCAGAGATGGAAGTTGAATCGGACCTGACATCGCGATTGTCGAATCGCTCATAATCAGAATTAATCACTCGTTTTACTGACTAACTACCAGGTTATTGGTGTCGAGTTTACACTGTCTAGAGCAATTAACTGGTTTTCTGTGCCATGCACTTGATAGACCAGGATTTTGGACCTATTTGACGGATGGAAGGGGCAATTTTTACCTCTGCAGCTAGTGATTGCTAGCTGTCACATGTTAGATATGGCCGCTATGCATACCTTTATTTAACGTTAACCCGGGAGATGACCCAAGTACGAAATTGTACGCACTAGCATCTATTTGTGTCACCACATGCGCTTTAACTTTAAAAACGCTCGTTAAATATTTTTTGCCATTCATGACTGGAATAAGAAGTACGATTACAAAAGGTGGCACGGAAAACGTCATTATCAATTCTACCGTACGTACTATAAGAAAGACGCTATTCGGTCTAATCAGATGGAGCCCCGCATAGATGATGCATAACAAAAAAAGAACTGGCGAAGAGACCAAGCCATCCTGGGTGAAAAATTTGGGTGGGGACATGGGCAGTGTTCCTAAGCGGCCCGGCCGACTGCCCGGCTTTTTAGTGGCCTCCATTCTGAAAGCCTGTGCGAGCGGCGGCCCGGCCCGGCCTGAACCAAAAGCCGGCCACCCGGCCGCCCGGCCAACATGTGATTTAATGTGCCTGAGCCGGGCCAGTCGGCCGGCCTGCAGATATATGAAAAGCCTGCATCTGCCTGCCTAAGCCCACATAAGCCTGCATACATCTCTAGATATTAATTACAATATTAAAAGAGCCCGCAGAAGCATGCAGTGGCCGGTATACATCTATCGTTATTTGAATGGCCTGCAGATGCCTGCAGATGACTGCAGAAGCCGGCGATAGCCTGCAGAAGCCTGCAAAAGCCGGCAGAAGCCTAATGAAATGAAATAAATCTATGAGTGTAGACAAAGCCTACAGGCTTTAGGCGGCTTTCATGTTGTATATCAGAGCAGTTTATTCTCTAATTTCTACAGCCAGTCAGTGAGCTAGTCCAGTCCAGTCAGCCCATGCCATAGGTCTGTCTACAAGCAACAATCGAATCATAACTTTTAGTGAAGACCAGGCTTCCCAACGGTCCGGGGCGACTGGCGTCTTTCGGGGCCCCGAATGACGGTCCCGTCCGGGGCATGCATTTCGGAGGCCTGGTCCGTCCCGGTACGGAATCTGAATACTTAGGGCCCGATATAGATGACTGTAGTTTTAGGATACGCTTTTAGGATACGGTTTTAGGATACGAAGCTAGGGTCTATACGAACTCCAAATGCTGGATGCGTCTGAATGCTGCGGCTGGGTGCCTGAAGATGCAAGGGTCCACATGCAGACGGAAGCGGAGGAGCTACAGTCGTGAATGGAGGAGGCTTGGTAGTGAGCAGAGGGTCTTGTTTGTTTGTATGTTATCATGTTTGTATTATAGAATCGCCGTGCGCAGTGCGCAGAGCTAGACTGCGGGGCCCTACAGTCTTTTCGTCCGTGGCTCTGCTGCCCTAGTCCTAAACAGTCCTTAGTTTGCTTGCCCCGAAAATTGCCGTCTGGTCCGGGGTTTACTTTTGCCCGGACGGGACGGACTATTGGGAAGCCTGGTGAAGACCTTACCCCACACGAGTCTGCTTGCCAGCAAGATACACCTTCTATGATTGAGTTTGAAATAGATGATGATAGCCTTTTGAGCTTGGTTCCGGGCAGTCTCTTTACTAAAATAATGTGCTGTAACCCAGGTGATGCCGGTAGTGATGAATCAAAACCATTGATTGTTCCTCTATTACTAATAAATGTGATGATCAATTAGACATGTCTATCCCCGAAATTCCTGCCGCATGTCTTCCAATTAACCAATGCTATGGTGGCTATTATTGGTGGTCATACAATAAGATTGAATTTCAATATTTGAAACGCATCTCTTGCTGGCGGTGTGCTTAATGCAATCAAGTTGTCTCACTAATACTAAGATGGCTCTATTCACAATATGAATACGCATCATGTTGCTTCACATGTCATTAACACCGATAATCCCAGTCATGCAGTAACTATGCCAGCCGATGGCACACTGCATATGGCAGTTTCAAAGGCAATTCACAAAATTCTGTTCCATGGAGAATTCTTTAAAGCGCTACAGATCCAATGGATTGTGTCAAACGACATTAGCTGTTGTATAGTTGAGCAGTGTAGCTTTTGTCTTCAACTATATTACTTGATGGCCTATGTATATTAAATACCATTGTATAATTATAGTCATTGTCATATGAGCTAAATATTATTCTTAAGACTTCTTCATTAACAGCTATTCCAGAAGCACTTCCAGTCATTGGCGACACCATACGAAATTAGATAATTGCACAATATCACCAAGGACAGATGGAGATGGTGGCTCGACGCAGCAGCCATCATGGTCGACAGAGCGCACTCAGCATGGAAGGAAGACAACATCACGGGTGTCTTCCTAATGGATATCAAGGCAGCTTTTCCAAGCGTAGCGAGAGGGAGGCTGATCCACGCAATGAAATCCAAGCGGATAGATGGAGACCTCATACGATGGACCAAAAGCTTCCTCTCAGAAAGGACAGTGGAGATGGTAATCGAGGGCAATGTCCTGCAGAGCCACCCCATGGAAGCAGGCGTCCCACAGGGCTCACCAGTGTCGCCAATCCTTTTCGCAATACACAGCGCTGGGCTAATAAAGTGGGTGGAAGAGAGAGTCCAAGCTGAAGGCCTCTCCTTCGTAGAAGACCTTGGATGGATAGCAACCAGAAATGATGTGAATCAGGTGGTCAGGAAAATCGAAGCTTGTGCAGTGGACAGCATCGAGTGGGCAAGCAGGCAAGACCTCCAGTTTGACACTGTGAAGATGGAAGCAGCACTCTTCACACGCAGAAGAGGCCACAAGCAGCACCTTCGGCTAAAACTCACAGCCAAAATCAAAGTGGGAGACGGCTTCGTCCGGTTCATCAATGAAGCCACACGGTGGCTGGGAGTATGGATGGATGCCCACCTAATGTTCAAAGAGCATCACAACCGCTGCATGAAGAAGGCCAGGGCAGCAGAAGCCTGACTGCACATACTGACGAGGATGCACGGAATCGTCACAGAGTGGGTAAGGGCCGTTCAAATAGCTTGCGTCCAAGCGGTTGCACTATACGGCTGCAAATTATGGTGGGACCCGAAAGAAATCGGCAGATGACAGGATCTTCAACTCCTCCTGAATCGGCAAGCCAGGTCAACCCTGGGCGCTCTGCCCATGACGCCACTAGGTCCACTCATGAGAGATTCAGGACTGACACCTGCGCCATTAGCCCTCGACTCCAGGCAGCAACGATTTGCGGCGAGGCTCGCAAGTGCATGCGAACGCTGGAAGCACAAGGAGACGTACAACCACCCCACGTCTGGTGCACCAATATGCAGAGTCATCAAGAAAGAGCACAAACGAGGCCGGGAGGCAGAGACGATGGGCTGGCCCTGCCCGGACAAAGAACCGGCGGTCAAGACGGTCATACTGAGCGATGACACGGCGGCAAAGAGAGAAGCGAAACGCTGGGCGAGAGAGAGGGAGGGCAAGGTGGGTGCGGGGGTCTGGATGTGGTGGACGGATGGATCTTGATCTGATGACGGCAGAGTGGGAGCTGCGGCAGTGTGCAATCACAGAGACCGCTGGAGAGCGTTCCGCAGCCACCTCGGCACCGGACGAATGGAGGTCTACGATGCAGAACTGTGGGTCATAAGACTCCCACTCCGGGAGTCAGTGAAGAAAAGGGACATACTGCAGACACATGGAGTAACGACGATAGCCGTCTTGAGCGACTTGCAAGCAGCCATTTGATGAACGGAGCACCTGGAACCTGAGCCAGGGCAACACCTAGCCAGGTGGATTAGCCAATGCGCAAGGAATCTCCGCGAAGCTGGCATTGAGACAGAAATCCACTGGGTCCCAGGACACACTGGCATCCCCGGAAATGAGGAAGCAGATTGCCAAGCGAATCTAGCGAGAGAGGGCGGCAGAGCAGGCACAGTAAGAGAACGAATATACACCTCGGCGGCCAACAGGACCGGACGAATCTTAGAAGCAAAGACGGCGGCGCAGGCTGAGCGGGAGGCCGACAAATGCAGTAAGCACCACGGCTAGTGACTGAAAGGCAAAGCTGGAAGCAAGACACTCATTCCAATGAATAGTGTGAAGGCTCTGGCAGCCAGGTTCTACTGACTGAAGTCCGGACATGCGACAGTGGGGAGGTTACTAAAATGGTTCGGTCCCAGAGACGACGACAAGTGCTGGTCGTGCGGCGGCAAAGGCACGACGGCAGCCCAGACGCGGGAGCATCTCTTCCGCCACTGCAGCCGATGGAAAGACCAGCAGAGAACGCTCTGGAAGAAGGTTGGGAAGGCAACGGGATGGAGAGCGGGCAGATGCCGACACATGCAAGTCTCTGAGCTGCTCTCGGTGGAGAAGTGCAATAATGCGGTGATGGACTTCCTGGCGGCCACTGATGTCGGGAAGTTCCCACCCAAGATGGACGGGGGAGAAAGAGCCGGCGGGCAACGGGCGGAGGAATAGGAGCCGGCGGGCAACGGGCGGAGGAATAAGAGCTGGCGAGGTCTCCTTGATATCATCCCTTTTCCTTTGTATTCTATGGTGACGTTCTTTTCTTTTCTTTTCTTTCTTGCATCAAAAAGGGGACAACGGGTAGCAGGAGGGGAGCTCCGCCATCTAGCTGGCTAGCCCGGAGGCGGAGGGAATAAAGGGACTGTCATACTCTAAGTAGAGTGAATACAGTATGATTAAAACAAAAATGGAGATGGTGGCACCTTTGCAAGAGACTGATTTCTGAGTATACTTCAGTTTTGATCTCAGGACAATACCAAATGACTGTACATTCTGCGGTGTGATGGGCCATTGGATTAGTGCTATAGGTGATTTGGTCCCTCCTCTGTTGAAATGGAATGCTTTTGTGAACCTCATACCAGTGCAAATCAGGCCAAGATTATCGATCATTATCTTGACATGTACAGATTACGATACAAAGTAGACTACTTTATCACCCAAAATTCAACTTACAATTACAAAGAAATAGGTCAACTCAGGAAGCTTTGCAGTACGAATAACATTGCCATCGATGATGTTTGTTCTCACATGCTCATTTTCCGAAATGCTGTCAATCTTGTGGCACAGGTGTTTCATTTGGGATCAAAATGCAAAATTAGTTGTACAATAGCTTCGGGCTTCAGATGATAATGGGGATGCAGAGATTAAGCTACAGCTCTGCTGGAAAGGAGCAATGATTCCACCAGTCCGGACGGACCCAGTCTGGGGTAGGGCTCAGTCCAGTCCAGTCCAAACTGAAGGTTAGACTGGACTTGACCGCAGACTGCCAGGCTTGGACAGGACGGGCTTGGTCTGGACCAGTCCACACATTATTACAATTTCGACATTGTTTCATAACCAAGTATCACTGAATACATGACTCATCCTCACATTTGAAAACCATTCACCTCTGAATACCCACTCTGGGTGAAATCATGACAGTTCTGTCTGTTTATTTGGTACCAGCAAGATATATTTCTCCCATTGAAAGACCGATACAGTTAGAAATATACTCTAACCCTGAACACAGCGCTGGACTGATCCACACCAGTCCAGTCCAGTGCAGTCCTGGTCCAACAGAATTGGGGATTGGTCTGATCCCGGTCCAAAATTTACTCGGACTGGGCTGGACTGGACTTGGACGGCCGCTGTCCGGACTGGTCCATTGGTGGCCTGGTGGAATCATTGGAACTGATGATCTATGCATTGTCTGTACAATTTCTACAAGTGGATTCACATTGCCCTCAATACTGTCATCATTTCAATGAAAAAGCTAAACAGATTGTTTCGGATGCTACTGTACATCAGGCTTCTCAATTGTCCGTCCCATCCGGGCAAATGTAAGCCCCGAACCTGAGGACAATTTTTGGGGCGAGCAAACGAAGGACTGTGTAAGACAGGGGCAGCAGAGCCATGGACGAAACGACTGTAGCGCCATGCAGTCTAGCGCTGCGCACTTTGCACAGTGATTCTATAATACAAACATGATAACATACGAACAAACAAGACTCTCAGCTCACTACCAAGCCTCGTCCATTCACAACTGTAGCTCATGAGCTTGCGGCTGCATGTCTACCAACATCCTCCCAGATCTCTGTATATGCAACATCCTTCGAAATACCACACCATATCGCCCCCCTCAACCAAGATTTCAATCACTCAATAGACTTAATAATATCATCCACCAAGCCTGCTTGGTGATCTGACATTGTGTAGCGTCCATTGTTTCCTGGGCCATTAACGTTGGATCTCACATGTAAGTGGAGAAGGGTATATGCAGACCTTCTAAATGTCGGGGCAAACAGTGATGGAGTCTAGAAAATCTGAATCGTTCCATTAAGAGCCCCCGTATTAGAGGAATTACGTTTCGAGTGTGATGCTCGATTAGAGTTCTGGAGGGGATGTAGCATACTTCTTATATCCAAGAATATGTCTACTCTGGCTCACTCAGGGAGTTTGGCTGCTTGCCCATACAGATGAATATCATTCAGACCGCATAGAGCTTGCATACTTCAATTTGTATTCATTGGCTTGATTCATCCATATCATCACATTGACACCACAATTACCATTCAGGCAGCCCACAGTTTCATAGTATAATTAATCATTCTTTTCGGCGTCTAGCTGCAGACTGCATGTGGACCCTTCCATCTTCAACACACCCAGCCACAGCATTCAGACACATCCAGGATTTGGAGTTTGTATAGACCTTTGCTCGGTATTCTAAAACAGTATTGGAAATCAACAGTACTCAATATCGGGCCTTAGGTATGGAGATTCCGTACCGGGATGGAACAGGCCTTGAAAATGCATTCCCCAGATGGGACCGTCATTCAGGGCCCTGAAAGACGCCAGTCACCCCGGAGCGTTGGGCAGCCTGCTGTACATATCCCACTCTCGAGATGCATTCCATACTCACAAGGTAAGGTGAATGTAATTGAAGTGCATTTATTTGGTGGACTCCTTCAGATGAATTTGTATTCACAGCTATCCTGGAGGATCAACAAATGCAGAAAAGCATATAACCCAACAGTATAACTGATGATATGATGGATCCTGAGCTCATTGTCACAGCTTAAATGTTCAAGGATAACAGGGAGTGCTTGAAAGTCGATTATAATATACTTAGTCCATTCCAAGTGTGATCACTGAAGCTTCAAGTGCTCTGTTCACCGAATAATCATCCAAATGGCATTGTCACCAATGTTATTCCAGCAATAAATGAGCTCCTATCCCATTTTACAGAAACAAAGCTAATTTACTCAGAACAATTAGTATACAGCTGCCATATCATCTCATCTATTCACATCGCCTGCTTGTTTCTCAATATGTACTATACTCTGGTAGATAATCAGGATGCACTGTATGTGGCAGTGGCATTACGTCCAGATATGTAGTTGGAGTAGTTTTGAGACTTTCTTAGTAGAGGCAGCAGAGAAACTTTCGAACAAAATATCCTGTTTAGGCTTAGTCCGCCAAGAAAAAGCCGCCAGGCCGGCCGGAAAAGCCTGCAGGCCCGGCCCTTATTTAAAAGCCACCGCTAAGGGCGGCCCGGCCCGGCCTATGCAAAACCGGCCTGGCCTGGCCGCTTAGGAACACTGATATTATAGAATACCAAGTACAATCAACTCCCAGGATTGTGTGAGGTATCGTCATCCCAACCTACAACTATGGGGCGAATTAAACTGCCTCCACTACCAGAGCGTATCCGTTCCACAATGGTGGTGAAAGCGGGTGCAACTGAGGATGGAAGATGTAGATATCGATCAAATGCTGGAGTTTCAAACAACACCAGAGTCTGAAGATGTACCAGATCTCAAACAGTCCTGGGCGATGAGATTGAATTTACCCCAATTGTCCCAGCTAGCGAATATGGCTCTTACTATCCATTTCATTCCAGCGATGTCATCTGAAGTAGAAAGAGTATTTAGTGGTTCAAAGTTATTGATATCTGATGGTTACAATCATCTGGGGGATACTGTAATATCTGCAGTCGAATGTTTAAAGTCCTGGGAGAGGGCATGATTAATTGAGTTGAAAGATATCCGGCAGCTGGAGGACGGACTGGTTGCAGGCCCGGTCCGGCCCTCATTTAAAAGCTGCTGCTAAGGCCTGCTAGGTCCGGCCTATGCAAAGCCGGGCCAGTCTGGCCGCTTAGGAACACTGGACTTGGATAAGCACTCACACGTGCACTTGTCTCGACTGTTACATATCCTGTGGTAGGTGACTCAGAGTGGCAAGTGGCGAAGCATCAAAGTTTTCTCTCATAATTCTCTGTATATAAATCGAGTGTTTCTCCTTCTCTGCTTCTCTTCACTATATCATAGAATCAACACATGGTTCTCCCCTAAGTACTATAGTAACATCGACACACTTAATATTAGAGAGGGAACGGAGTCACTCTGTCAGTAGCAGGGCACAGTAGTGCGGTAGTTAATGTATACATATAAGCCGAACCTTTGAATAATTGCACTGGCTACGCCAACCCAGTGGACGAGACATTGAATGATCCCGTTCAAAGGGACCGAATAGAGTCCGGTGTAACCACGGAGCCCAATGTATAAACCCTCTCTATTTCCCATTAACTCCTCGTTCGCACCATCACCTCCCACCAAACTGGCCTCATCACAACCACATCTTCAACTTTTTCTACAACTATAACCAAACCTCGAACAGTAATATATGCGCTATGTCTTGGTTGTGCATCCATTGCGGCACTACTAACTCAACTTCGCAGGCCTACTGCATTATATGCGGTAGATCTAAGAGCTGCCAGGGATACCAGAAGCCCGGAGATATGATACATCGCCCTTCCTGTCTCGAAATCTTAGTTAGAGTGGATTCGGATATGGCCACCTCCCCCAGCGGCAGTGTGGACGGGCATCTTGATTAGCCGCAAATTAGGAACTGGTAACTGGGAACTTTGTTTTTTAATCGTGCATATGTATTTGTGTGATTCCCGGCATTATTGTTTTTGTATTTAGATAGCCTTCATTATTCCAAAGAAACCCCCGCCCAATCCCGACGTAAAGCTGCATGTGGCAGCAAGATAGGATTGTGACTGAAGAAATTTTCAATCCGACAATTGTCCCCCATGTTGTGCGACATCCTCTGTTGCTCCTACATTCCTACATATATTCATCCTCCACTTGGTGTCGGTACCTTACCTTTTTTATGATAATGAGCAAGATTCGTCGAGCTCATCACGATTCTGTGTAGCCTATACGATTAATGACCAGTGCTAGCTTCGGAGCTACCCCTCCGTCACTTGCGTGTCCTGCCGTACCCAATGTTCTCAACGGTCCGTACGGACCCGGTCTCATGTAGGGATCAGTATAGTCCAGTCTAGCAGCGAGGATAGACTGAACTGGACCAAAGACTGGAAGTCTTGCACTTGACTGTACTGGTCTGCACCAGTCCATTTTCTGCAAATGTTACTTATCGAGATTCGGGGTAACTCCAAGCATGCGGCCTACAAAATCACGATTATTCCCCACTTTTAAGCTGCGAACACGCACATATAGACGATTATGTCCAGTATAGTATGAGTTTCCAGTCAAAATGGGCAAATTTATCCCATTATCAACCCGATTCCAGCAATTTTAAACCTAACCCTACACTGAAGTCCGGGACCAGTCCAGGCTGAGTCTAAACCGGTCTGATGAAATGCTAAACTGATCCGATTCCAGTCCAAAATGATCCCGCACTGAACTAGACTATACCTAGACTATTCTAGTCAAGACTGGTCCACCCCCGGACCGTTGAGAACTTTAGCCGTACCTTGCTTTTTTCTCATAATGACCGCAACCATTGGGCTCATCTAGTGTTCTCAATAGTCTAGTCCGGCATTTTAAGCCGGCCTGCCAACTCATGAGGTTGGGCCGGGCCGGACTGAATAAATACAGGTACCTGTTTCATGGGCTGTCGGTGCCTGGCAGCTTTCCCCTGATACACCACGGAAACTACAGAATGTATTGATTAACAATATAACCTGAGATCAGTAGGGAAAAGCAGCTCTCTTTATTCAAAGCGAGCTTCCAGATACCCGCCAGATGCCTTTACGCACATTCATTATCATATAGTCCAAACGGGTAACCTATAGGCTTCTGCCGTTGCCAAATTTTTATGCAGTCCTAGGAAGCACGTACATGACGGACTGTATCCGTAAATCTCTGGACTTGCCTAACCGGACGATCAGTCCACACAGTGATCTCAACCGTCCCGTCCTAGCTTATGAATGACGGCTGGACGGCCGTTGTCTGCCGATGACGGTGTTTTCGTCGTCCCCGGCTGTCATTGGGCGGTTACAGAATATACAAAATATATTTAGATGATTTTCAATCATGATTGATCAGATGAACCAGAGCATGTATTCAGCAGTGCAAAATTGCTTATCAGTGACCTAAGAAACCGCTTGGGAGATGACATTATACAGGCCTCCGAATGTCTGAAATCGTGGATACAGCAGGGCTTGGTCTTTGGAGCAATGGAATCGGACATAGTACGGATGGAGCAGATGCTACAGGATCTTGCTTCAAGGTCAGGATAATTGTAATGAGTTTAATATGATTATGTTTTATGTACACTGAGAAATCAACATCCATGGATGTCGGCAGTTGACGGCCGGGG
>Ga0307512_10001949_pt1 | contig 27569 bp, 31 predicted proteins | sample 14_EM_MG_FD_200267 | JGI IMG/M metagenome (GOLD analysis project Ga0307512, IMG submission 200267) | Populus trichocarpa ectomycorrhiza microbial communities from riparian zone in the Pacific Northwest, United States - 14_EM | ecosystem: Host-associated > Plants > Roots > Unclassified | place... | reverse complement strand
TTCCTATATCAACCTGATAGCGAGATCTTTCGTACCGGTAGCTTCATCCAAGATCAACACCTTCGCGTCCTTCACCATAGCCCTGGCCAGGGAGACCAACGAACGCTGACCAACAGACAAATTGCTCCCCTCGTCCTCGATAACGGTATCAAGGGTGAATCTGCCGGAAACAGCGGCCTCCGGTTCTCCCCCTTCTGTCGCATCTTGTTTCGTGGGATCCACAAGATGCGACCGTTTAAGAGCATCCCAGAGCGTAGCGTCGTCGAATTGATTGAAAGGATCCAAGTTTGACCGCAACGTGCCGGAGAACAACAGCTACAAACGTAGGTGGATCAGTAAACTGGTCCTGAAAGACTGGGGAAATATTACATACCGGATCCTGGGGGATAATGGCCAACGCGCTCCTGAGGTCCTTCAAACCGATCGTGGAGATATCAACACCGTCGATGAGAATAGACCCGCCAGTCAACTCCACAAGCCGGTACAGAGCCGTCATAATCGACGACTTCCCTGCGCCTGTCCTTCCAACAATACCGATCTTCTCTCTTGGAGCCACATCCATACTCAACCCCTTCAGAACATCCGGCAACTCAGGACGATATTTCATGACCACGTTCTTGATCTCGACGCGTCCCTCAGCAGGCCAAGACGCCTCGGGCTTCCTCTCTGGAATCTCGTGCGGAGGCTCCTGCTCGAGGTTCTTCGCATAGTGGATGACACGCTCGACCGAGTTCATGTCGTTCTCCAATTCGGCGACTTGACGAATTAACCATCCGAGGGATTGTTGGACACCAATGATGTAACTGAGCGTCACACCGGTTTGAGAAGGGGAGATGGTGAATCGGGCGACGACAGTGAGGATGGCGACGAGGAAAGTGAGGAGTAGACCGAGCATATCGATCCGGATACCCATCCAACGTTGATTCGTGACCGTTAGCCAGTAAGCCCTGGAGCAGGATGGTCAGTATATCGTACACCATTTGACAGAGATCAAACAAACCTGTTCTCGATGTTCATTCGGTCCTCACTCTCCTTTCGGAACCGCCCAGTTTCACCATATGCTCGGATGGTAGCCAGACCAGTGAGGGATTCCGAGAAATGGGCATATAACGAAGACCGCAGGATGGCATCCAGCCGTTTCAACTCTCTCGCGCTGGCCCTATAGTACAACGCAAAAGCGTAGTACGCGACAAGGATGACTGCGACTGCGACCAAGAACCACGGGATAATGATCGCAATCAACACAAAGGATCCAATAACGTTCGCAAGTGTCATCAAGAGCATTCGCAATGAATCCGATACGGTGTTGTCGACAGTATCGATATCCTTGGAGAACCTGTTTATGATTCGCCCGAGAGGGGTGGTCTCGAAGAAGCTCATGGGAGCGTGCATGACGGTGGTGATCGTTTTACGATGGATGGTTTTCGACGCGAAGTACGTGAGGAAACCGACGGCCGTTCCGGAGGTAAAGAGCGTGATGGTCAAGCCGACTCCCAAAGCGGCATAAATCCCCATCTAATGAAGCATATCAGGATAAGCAACTCAAAGAAAAGAAGAGATGAAATCGCGTACGTAGAATCCGGTTGGTTGGTTGAACTGTTGTTGTTGCCAGAACACGAGCCAATAACTGGACGTGACCTGAGCAACCTGGACCAGTAAGAGAGAGAGCAGGAGAGCGGGGACTAGGATGTGTCCTTTTCCGGCGGCGAGGTACGACTTGTAGACCTTCCAATTGACAGCACCAACGTTCCTTTCTTCCTCTTGCATGATTGTCTCGCCCTTCTCGTACTGCTCCTTGAGTACAGCAACCGCGTCAGGGCCCTTGTCTCCCTTCCTTTTTGTCTCTGCCTCAATTTCACCCACGATTTCGTCGGCATCTTCGTTCTCTTTCTCTTGCTGCTTCGAGCCGAATTCTTTTACGAATCTCGAGAAGACCCCGCGGTTGGCCATGAGCTCGGTATAGGTTCCGCGCTCCTTGATCTGGCCGTCGGCAATCGTATAAATATAGTCGACTTGGGGAAGGAAGTGGAGAGCGTGGGTGACAAGGATCTTGGTTTGGCCTTGGATGTTGTTCATGAAAACCTGCTGGAACACCGTCTTTCCGACATGGGCATCCAGAGCGGAGAGAGGATCCTGAATGCTTTCCGTCAGTCACTCGCAGAGGACGGACTAAAGAGGTACTCACGTCAAAAATCTGAATGTCGGCACCGCAGTAGATAGCTCGGCAAACGTTGATACGTTGTTTCTGACCACCAGACAAGGAGATACCACGTTCACCAACCTCTGTGAGGTCACCGTTGGGGAAGAGCTTCAAGTCTGCGTCCAGGCACGAGTCGGAAATAGCTTGCCAATATCTGTCAGAATCGAAAGGCCGACCGAAGCAAATGTTCTCGCGGATGGTGGCGTTCTGGGATCCATTTAGTAAAGTTGAAACTGCTGTACAGCGTGAGAGAACAAATACCTGAATCCATGCATTTTGGGGACAGTAGGAAACCGAACCACCAAACCGGACCGAACCAGTCTCCTTCCTCATCTCTCCGATCAACCCCTGAAGGAATGAAGACTTGCCGGAACCGACGGGACCGACAATGGCAACGACCCGCCCCTTTGGGATCTTCAAGCTAGTCTTCTGGATCTTGAATACCTTTTCAATTTTATCCACCTCCGAGGAGCTGGAGGCTGGGGAAGAACCAGCAACAAAACTGGACGCAGAAGCGACGGTTGGGGGAATGGCGGACTTCCTCTTGGCTGCCTTGCTCTTTTTCTTTCCCTTGCCTTTTTCACCCTCTGGTTCCGGAGGAGGGGCATCCCAGGTGAAGGAAACGTCATCCAACTCTAGAGCGTTTTTAAGCTCGACGTCGGTGACCTGTTCATCAGGTAAGGATTCGGCCTCGAATACTTCTTGAATGCGACCGAAAGCATTGTAGGCATCGGCACCTGTGCTCAAGGCAGCGGCTGTTGGGGATCGAGATTAGATTGAACAGAAGTCAAATGCGAAAGGGTGAGAGCTTACGGAATAACATGAGAGGCATACGAAGCATGTTGAACAAAGTCAATGAAGTGAAGATAGTTGCGGGGTCGAGTGAATGGTTGATTCCGTAGACAACGAAGGCGAGGACACTGGCCAGGACGGGTAATGAGATGGCAATAGAAGTAATGGCTGCTCGGAGGATAACAAGTGAGCGGATATTCCTAATGGAGTTATTAGTGCTTGTTACTTGACGTCTGGGTTGGGAGGTACGCACTTGATCTCTGAATCTCGAACTTGATGGATCCTAGCTAGGTAGGGTTCCTCCCAGGCGAAGAATTTAATAATCTTGATACTGGAAAGAAGCTCCTGGAGAAGTTTAGCCCGCTTATCGGTGAAAACCATAGTCTTCCGGCGGAAACGAAGCAAGAATCGCATGAGCCTGGTTTGTATCGGTAGTATGAAGAAGAAGATGGAGAAACCAGCCAAGGCGCTGGGGCCCAAGTTGACCAAAAGGATGATCAAACAGATGATCAACTGAATCGGAGCGGTCCATCCTATGTGGAAGAACTGGGAAGCGAAGTCGATACGAGAAACGTCAGTGGAGATATGGTTGACCAATTTTCCATTGGGATGGGTATGGCGAGCCCGAGTAGAGAGAGTAAGAGCTTTGTTGTAGATCGCGGTGGTCAATCCTCCGCGTAACAAGACACCGGTACCCATGGCGCGGTAGAAAAAGTGGTTCAGGGTTAAAGAGGCGAGAGTCTGAAGGAAGAAGAGACCGAGGGCGAGACCTAGACCGTTCTTGAATGGAGGGGGTACCTGTCCGGTCTGGTGGGCGAGATAGGAACCTTGGGCAAACTGGATGAGAGCCTAACGGAAAGGTAAGATTCTGTAAGACAAGGAGAAGGAACGGGAATTTACCTTGACAAGCAGAGGACTGGTAATGAGGGCAACGTCGGAGATAAGGCGGAAAATACCAGCGGTCCAGAAAAACCAGAAAACGCTGTCATTGGCGGCTAATGTAAGACTGGGCTTTTTCTTGCCCGTTTTCTCTCTCCATTCCTTCTCGCGTTGTTGCCGTTGACCTCTGATCGACCACCAGATACCCTTGAGACCAGGTGAGATTTCGCCATTGGCAAGTCTGGAGTTGTATTCGGCGGCCTTTCTCTGGCGTTCCTCGAAGGAACGAACGATTTTCTCCGCGATGGCACCAGAGGAACGATCGTCTTGTAACTTGTAGAGATCAGTCGCTTCGAGCGGACGCGAATATCCGAGCCGCATGAGGGGGCTGATCCATTCGAAAGTGAGGAGACTCAGCCAATTTGCGTTGGCCTCGGGGATGATTTCCGCCTCATCTAATGAGGCTTTGGGGGGTGGAGGATTGCGGTAGCCAAGATATAAGAAGCTGAACTTTGAGAAAGCACTGGAATAAGAAGAGTCAGCTGTGTTTCGAAACGAAGCATTGTGGTTCGAACGCTTGCCTCTCGTGAGTCCCGTCCTTGGGGGAGACTTGAGGTTTTACCTGTGTGGTCGACTGTTTCTCGACGTCGTTGGTGGAGTCTCGGTCCATGGTGGTCGGGTGGGGGGGAAGTGGAGGAAGACTCACCAGGTTGCTGGTGGTGAAATGCGAGAAGAGAGGGGAATACCCTGACACTTTATAACGGCGTGCACGCTGGTCAATCAATAGTGTCTATAAGAGTCATTGTGAATGGGTGGAGGTGCGTGCTCCCTCTGCCGAAATCTAATCACAAGCCGGGACGGGGCCCCGAACCCACCAATCACACATTTAGGCTTACTCACTGCTTATGTATATGAGTCAAAGAATGTCAAATAATCATTTTTGGGCGTCGTTTGTACTGATCCTGCGCGCAGGCCACGTCCATCCCGACAGTGGCGGGTTTCTTGAGAAGCAGACAGTCCTTGGGTTCAGACAAAGCATCGCATCTCTCTGCCCGTGATAGAGTTTCGCTTATTCACTCGATCAGGTCATCGGATCGGATCTGTCCTCAACCCGAAATTTTACATCAAAGCGGCACCCGAAAGTAATCAAGCCGGTGGTATACCTAATCTCATTGCCGAAAATTAGCGGAACCGTTGCTGAACCTGGGTTCCACACGCTCGAGCGACGGCAGGATGCGCAAGTTAGCCAACTGTGGGATAGATTGCCATTGGGCACCATCCGGAAATGAAGGGGTGCGTACGCAGTCACCTCGTATTCATCGGCTTGCCTCGAGGACTCTCACGGTTTCGTCCGTAGTTATAATTAGGAACATTTGTAAGCAGTAAACCATGCCTCCTGCAGTACCCACTCGACCCACTCGGCCAACACAAAGATGACGGCAGACCCCTTAATCGTCAGTGGGTCATATATCATTGATGCGATTCGGAAAACTCGGTGCCTTGACCCAGGAACCACAACCTCGAAAAATGCGAGACGTAGCAAGCGTGGGAATTCTAGGGATAAGCAGAGAAGCACCCCCAAAGTCGAACGTTGTCGACCTGTCATCCCACAGTCATTCTCGTTACCATGGCCTCCGCCCAGCCTCAAACAAAAACTGAGCCCACGAATGAAGCAGCGAACATAATCTCTGCCTTGGGAAAGGCGTTCAAGGGCCAGAATGGTGCCCCATTAACCGGCGATCAGCTTGCTCAGTGGTTACACCAAAACATGGCTCAACTCGGTATGCTCGTCAAAGAGGGGAAGCTCACCCAGGGTCAGATACTCGCTGTACGTAACCGGGTCGATTATTGCCACTCCGCGAGTCCAGTTCCGTTCGGACCTTGACTCGTGGCCGTGGATCGTTGTGTTTCTCCTTTGTTTCTTTGTTCTAGCTTGGCTATTAGCTGACACACTGCATTTTGTCTTCCACTCTACCCCTTCCGCGATTCCAGCTTAAAGACTTCGCCGACAAACATAAAACACCCAATCCGGACCCCTCAAACCAGGCCGGTCCTTCCACAACTACGACCACGACGGCCGTAAGCACTCTTGTCATCCTTCGCCACTGATCGACCACACGTTCCAACACCCATATCATTAGAACGCGACTACACCGGTTCAAAACTATCAAGCCAACACCGCTTACAAGAACTCAACTACGCTGCCCCTCCTGAGCGAAATTCCCGCCGCGATCGGTACATTCCCAATCAGTCAAACCCTGGCCACCCAAAGTACAGGCGCTGGAACCTGGCCACAGGTCAGTCGTCCGACGCTGACGGGTGGCGTAGCCGGAGGAAGAATCGCTGGTACGGCCTATCTTTGGACAAGTCGGACGGTCGATGGAGGTTGTTCACCCGTATCTCACAGGCTCACCCGCCCAAATGACAAGAGGAACAGAGGAGACGTTGAACCTCGATGACAGTCGCGCACCCCGTAGGAAAAATTCTCCGGGGGATCAGAGCATGCGGAGGTCCATTCAGGATTTAGTGTCGAGCATCGATCCAAGTGTAAAGATCGAACCAGATGTAGAAGATGTGAGTCCCCACACTGCGCAGCGGTCCACCCATGAATGCTCTCTGATGCGGCGTTCTCCCAGCTGTTGCTCGACATAGCCGACGAGTTTATTGACTCGGTCACAAACTTTGCATGTCGTCTAGCCAAACACCGCGGCGGTGACACGCTAGAAGTCCGAGATCTCCAGCTCCACCTTGAACGAAATCACAACATTCGTATTCCTGGTTTCCAATCTGACGAAACCAGGCTATCGATGTCACAAACGACGATCACACCGGCACCACCTCCCACCACGGGAACAGGCGGCACAAAGAAGAGTGGTGGCCAAGCAACGCATAGTATGACACTGAGGAGCCAGAGGCTCGCTCAGGTTCAGCAAGCGAAGCGGGAGTCCAAGTTACTCTAAGGCTTAAGTAACGTATGACTTCTTGCTTTTACTCCGCCGACCTCGCCATGCCGTTCGCAGATGTCACTTTACCACCATTCTGCTTCCGAGTTACCGTACCTGTATTTTTTCTGTATCGCTTTCTATCACGAATATCCGTCGAGCTGTTGAATCGCCCTACCTCATGGACAATATTTGTAGTGCGAGGCCGGCAAGACCCGCCAACCCATTTCCCTATACCCGAATGTCATCTTCTCCAGAATCAGAAACAACGTCCATTTTCTCACCCCCTGTGACCCGCGCGACTTCTACAACGACTCGTTACTCGGATACGTTTGCAGATAAGACATTCTCGAACCACTCTTCTCGGAATGAACTGGTTGGGCCTCGGAGGATGGGACGAGTACAAACTACCTCCACATTGCTTCAATCACGAACAAGTACCCAGTCTACGAGGCAACGACCACATACTTTGGACCCTCCGCTCCTTCAGAGAAACAAGTCTACGAAGGAACTCATTAACAAGTTTGAATCCCTCACGAAACCCCAAACTCTGGCTACTTCTGATACCGCTCGTGGACAACTTGACGAATCTCAGAGTACGATATTCAAGCCTAAAGTTCGAAACCCACTCCGACGATCTTTTGGGAATCTTCTGGCGGCCTTTTCGAAAAAGCTTAAGCCCCAAGTGCGAGAAAAGCCCTCTCCATCGCCCTCTATCTCAAAGGAACTGCCTTCACCACCACCAGCAAACGCGAAGATTGCTCCCTCTTGCACTCACCCCAGCTATCGAGATCTTGCATCCCTGGCGGACAACTCAATAATCTCAGGACCAGCGCTATATCTCTCAACGCACACCACCACCGAGAACACGCTACCCGTCTGGACAGAGTGCAACATAGCGCTGTACCCCACTCACGTCCTCGTCACTTGGCATACAACCTACGGGAACCCTATCTCACACATGATAAAGCTCGAATCTTGTGTCGATGCCAGGTCTATCCCGCTTGATGAACTGGGCGAATTTGAGCTTGCGCTGTTACCTGATCTAGATCGGAAAGCGTTTTTCTTGTCGTTCGAAGGCGCCCCTCGGGAAAAATTCCTTGTTCCGTCGATCTCTGAACGCGCCAAGTGGGTCAGCGCCGTCTGGTTAGTGGTTCATGATCTTGTCAATACGTACAGGCGGCCTTACTGTGCACCCTCAGGAGCGCAATTCTAGGAGATGAACGTAACCGACTCGAGCAAGCCCCAAACCAACCCGTTGCTACACGGAAGTCCTCTCCTCCACCAGTTTCCCGTGTCTCTAATTTCTCAGCCGACTCAACTTCCAAAGTCACCGTACTCTCCGCCTCTGAATACTACGCGGACAGGGATCTTCCACCGACCCCTTCGATCTATAGCCCTGACCGTACTGTGTTTGCCAACTCCTTTTCCCATCATGGTATATCGTTGTCTCGCTCCCGACCCGAAAGCCCGAGGAGTGCCTCTATATTCAACTTGGACAGAAAAGCGATGGTAAAAAGAAGAATCAGCCAACTGGAGCCTCACCACAAAGATACACAATCGGGTAAGCCAAGGAGCCGTGCTGGATCTGACCTTCGGCGTCGTGGGAGCGCTCGCTCTGCCGATTCTGATTCTTTGCTCGAGTTGTATACCGTCGAATATGCGGCATCTGAAACTGACCCGTATACTCGATCGGCTTGGCCTGCCCCTAGTCTCGCTCTGATTCCCGAGGTCGCTTCTGTGTCTCAGACGTCTGAACCGCATGGGCTTTCCGTGTCTCCTTCGTTGGATCACCCTACTCCGAGCGTCGATACGGATGGTCGGCTTGCGCCTCTCGTGGAACTCCTTCAGGACCAAGCTACGAAACACTACTACCACACGAACGATCTGAAGGACCAAATCGCCTCCCTCAACAGTGAAATGCACACGATGTTCCAGGAGTTGAAAGTCGTGATTGGCGAACAACCTGTGCCGGACGTGAATATGTCAAAGTTTGAGGAAGCTCTGGACAGGTCCTTCGCGGCGCTTGAAACGACTGTTGGAAATCTGCAAGGGAGAGATGATGGTACGGCTGATTTGAGGCAGAAGTTGGATGCCATCCGCGATCAGGTCAAGTCTTTGGAGGTCCAGGGGAGGGCTGCTACCCCCTCAAACTTGGATGCTAACCCTATTGGCGAGGCTGTTTTGGATAAGCTTGAGACATTGCGGATGGAGATCAAGGACCAGAAGGGATTGCCGGAAGATGTCATGGCCGAAATCACGAAGCTTCGAGAGGTGTTGGATCGCCTACCGCCTGGAGAGATCGTAGCACTGAGGAATGTTGGGAAGTCACAGGAATCAACTACGGAAGAAACAGCTTCGGCTCCCATTGTGGACTTGGCAGAGGTTCATGCAAAGCTGGATGGACTCATCGAGAATTTGAAGTCGCAGTTGGCAAAGGAGCCTGCCGCATCGAAGATCGAAATCCCTGAAGTACGGTTTGCGGTTTTGCGCTATCGTGACTCGGTTACTTTAACACTCTTGCAGTTACAGGATATTATGAAGATCCTGGTCGAGACGAGAGACCAGCAGGCGACGCAGAACGATCGCCAAGCCGACTCCGCGCGATACCTCAGCGAATTGAATTCTGTACGTCATCGTGTGTTTCACGAAAGCCCTCATCGCAAATCCTCACCGGTTGTACCGCTTATTTCTAGTGGCTCGATGCGTTCGTAAAGGACGGAACATCCAAGATCGATACCGTCGCCACAGCAGTGACCCAACTTTCCAGAGACGTTTCTCCCGGTGTCGACCAGTTTGGGAACCCGACAGGAACGCTGTTTGATGGCCTCCAGACCCTCCTTGCTGAAAGCAGAGCGAGAGACCTGACGATTCACGCGCTCCAAGCGTCGGTCAACACCCTATTCGCTGCGATCAACGAACGGTTGCCTACCGGAGGAACGAACGGTACCTTAAGTGATTGGTTCTATAGGTCGACCGTGTCTCTGGTTTTGCTGACCAGAGACTCTTTTTTTCTTTTCTTCTTTTTGTAGCGACGGAAGCGGTGGAGAATTTATTCGATAAACAGCGTCAGGAACAGGAACAGGTTTTGAGGGCTGTCGCTGCCGGTAAGTCGCCCTTTGTGTTTTGATTCAGAAAACGACGGGGGGTCCCTTACCATCCTCCACCACCACTCGTCGGATAGACCTCTCAGATGACATAAAAGGCGAGAGGCTCAGGTTCATCGAAGCCATGAAAGAAGCCACAGCTATCAACATCCAAAGTAAGCTCACCCCCACCACCCCGTCACATCCCCATATCAAAACATAAACGAGCTGGAATTAACCACCCGTGTCATTCGCAACGTATATAACACAGATCACGTCGAAGAGTTCAAAAAGCAGCTCACGCGAGAAGTGATGATTATGACCGGGGAAGTTGGGAGATTGCAGAAGGAGAGGCAAGCCCTCGAACAGCAGATCGGTGATCTGTTCACGTTTTACGCTAAACAGAAGAGCCTAACGGCAGGACTGGTAAGGCGGAAAGTTGGTATCTTGTGGTTTTACGATCACTGACTGCTCCACCGTTTCTAAAGTTGACCATGTCCGGCCATCAAGGACCGTCTGGTTCCCCACAAGCCCCAAGTGGGTGACCCGTGGATGGAAGATCCTACGTCTCGCTGCGTCATCCCATTTCGCTTGGTCCAAGGACCACAGATTGTAACACACAAGATTATATTCGATGACGAGTTGCACAACAAGGATAACACAATGAATCGACTATTGATGGTATATAAGGGAAAACCTTGACACACTCGTTCACCGAAAACCAAGAAATTCGTAGCTTAGGGTGTCCATTTAAGCCAGAGCACCCATAGGATCCCAAGCAGGCAAGACATGAGGATTGCCGTTCTCGAACACCTTGACGAGCTCCTTGGGAGCATAGGCCTTGGGGACGACAATTTGGAAAACGTATTCGGAGAACCACTCGTCGGTCATCATGAACCAGCCCTTCTCCCCAGGCCTCTCGCCCCACGAGTTCTCGACCTTATATCTGACGGGCTTGCCGGTCTCAGGATCAACGTGTACACCACAAATAACCATCGCGTGCGTCATGGCCGACTCATTAACTTGGAGACGCTGCTTCTTTGTCATGCCGAGTTTAACGTCGAAAGCGGTCTGTGAAGTTGATATCAAGATATGTCCGCATGAGGCGAGGGGGGATACGAACCTCGTAGTCAAACAACTTGAGATCCATGACACCGAGGGCAGAGTCCGAGTGCTTCCCGACATCACAACCGAAGAAAACGGGAATGCCAGCCTTGATCAACTTGACAATGGTTGCCTTCAAATTGTCGATTTCGGTATTCACGTCTGACGGGATGGTGAATCACTCCCCCCCTTGGATACGAACAGGCAATGACGTACAGAGCACAGATCGTCCACCCCAGACATTCCCGAGCTTATCGACGGTGTAGAGTCTGCCGTACTCGTTCCTTGGGTCGTTGATGAGGGAGAATGAATCCGAAGGAGGATACTTTCCGGAGGCGACGTTCTACGGTGCCCTTGATCCATGAGCCACTGAGGAAATCCCGGGTCTCCAAGACACACCTTGTAGAATTCAATGGGAGTTCCTTCCCACCTTCCTGGCCTACCGTCCTTGTCACAGTAATCGAACACGAACTTCTTGTTAGCTGGCGGCGGTGGGCCAAGAGCGGCAGTCATGATAGTGTACACCTCCTTCATCAAATCCTCTTTCTTGGCACGGACCGCCCTTAAGATGGTTTCCTGGGTCAGGTTGGTGGCCTTGAGAGAGGCATAGAGTTCTCGAAGGATGACCGCGTGTTCACGAAGCTTGGTCCGGAGTAACTGGTTCAGAACGCCAGAGGATGACGAGGAGTAAGATTCAGGGTAGAGGGCCTTGGGGACGGCTCCGTATTGCTATACGAAGAGAGATGAGTATACGTGGGTGGGGTATCTCATATTTGGAGAACGTACCTCGAGGACATTGACCACCATGTCCCATTGACCACCATCGCTGATGAGACCGTCAGACAAGAAGTACACTAGTCGATCATCGAGTGGCTTGTCGGCGTTCTCAATGGAGAGTTCGAGATAGTAGTTGGACTTGTTCAACTTGTCCCAGAAGAATAAGTAGGGCTATGCACGCGAGCAGGGATCAGTCACTCCCGGAACCAAAACCAGATGCCCAGCCCGAGGACGGGGCGGTGGGAGTTGAAACTTACCTGAGAGAGCTCGAGCTCGGAGATGTTGAACTTCTTCATGACCTCGTACCTGAGTATGTTGGTTGTGGCGAAAATCCAGCACCTTCCGCTACTCTTCTGGTCAGTCATGGGACCGGTCTTGAAGTCGATGACGTGGTTGAACACATGTTGGTCAGCGATCTGGGCAGTGCGATCCAATAGCGAGGCGCGGATGTTGGTGGTGGCCAACACGGTCCGGGCAAGCTTGGTGCGGGGGTCCGAGGCGACTTCGGACTCCCAATTCTCGACGAGTATAGGTGAAAGCACGCCGGAGGACGACAACGGCGTCACGGCTGTCTCTGAGACGGAGAGCGAGTTCATCGAACTACGCATCTTCTCCTCCATAACCTCGTGGGATGGTTGAGGAGTAGTCGCGAGCTTGGAGGGAGAGGCACCCATAACGTCTCAAGTGGTATACGGTCGTGGAAGGAAGAGAGTAATGATGCCACTCCCGCAGCTGAACTCGCTGGGTAGTTGTTCTGCCAACACAATTGCCTGGAAAGCACCTTCTGGGGAAGTACACGTGATGTGATATAAGCGCTCGAAGCAGCCAATCAGCGGGCCCGAATTGAAAACTATGTCCACCCTCGAAATTTAAGATTGAACTTGGCAAGAAACGGAATTTAAATCTTGATCAACCTGACCGGAGAAGCCGGAACTCCTTTGGACCACGCATATGCCGGGCCGTGGAGAAATGACGTTGGTGTTGTCCAGGCGAAAGGGGAGATTACAAGCGCCTGGTGTGTACTCCTGGGCCACACATCCCATGGGTTCAGATGAGGGCGGACGGAGGTCCGGTCATCTCGGGCATTATTTGAAAGGGCGACGGCTTTTGTCCGTTGGCACTAACCACTCCGAAGACTGATCCAGCCGTTGCCTAGCGTCGCATAACGCCCAGCTTCAAATTAGCAGATGCGCTTGATCATGATGCTGTAGGTAATCTCCAGGTTGGTCGGGGCTTGATGAAAATTTTTTGGTGCATTACACGCCGCTCGTTCTGTACCTCACTACCATGTCCTGGAACCCCGACGCAATGGTCTTCTCGTCGGTCTCTGTCTCAGACTTCGAATTCGAAGATGATGAGCTGGACAACAATACCGATGGAGAGTTCGACAATGGCGCCAGCGGCAACGACAGCAACGACGACGCACGGCAGAATACTTCGTACGGAGGAAACCCGCCGCGAGTGCGAGACTTCTCGAGAGTCGCATTTATCGATGGACGAGGTCTTTGGGGCGACCTCAAGGCTACCTTCGTGGAGACCTCAACTTTGGGCGGAGCTTTGTCCTCAGCGAGACTTTTCATCGATACCCTAGCCTGGTTCACACCTTGAGTGATCGGCATTGAGCTCACGGCCGGGTCACCGCTACCGCAAGCGAGAGACGCTACCACCGTCAGGTCGGACGGGACATGGGGCTCGATCGAGAACGTGCGAGCTCAGTGTATCCGTTTGCGGACGCCCCCATCTCGTCTCTCTCCACCGTTCCAGGTTGACGAACCGGGAGCCTCGCTTACAAAAGACCTCCAGGTTTCTCGTACCAAAGGATGGAAATGTGAAGATTCATTCGTCCCAGCACGTTTGTCAGGTTACTGCGGCGCCTCAAACCAGGCGCTCGTCAGAATCGAGCCATCAGACGCAGACTCCATCCGGAACTCATCTAATACCCTTGGGAAGGTGGTGCAAAATCGCACTGCAACACGACGAAGTCGCGATCGATTCGGTGGGCGAAAGTTCGATGGGTTGACCCGATGGGATTAGGCTGGAATCCAGCCTCGAATTCAGAGGCGGGAGGGCAAAATCTAGAAGGGGAGGGTACAGGGGGGGGCGACGCCTCTGAATTGGGATGGGATGGGATGGGAAGGAAGGAGACGTCGGAACTGACGTGGTCTACGATCTCCGATGTAACGTTGGGCAGACGTGGAGGACGTTTGTTGTAAAATGGTGACACTTAAGATGAGCATCTCAGAACCTGTGTATAAGTTTCTTTGGACGCACCTATGATCCCAGAAGGCTCAAGCCAAGTTGGGATACAGACTTGTTGTCAATGAATACTTAGCGAGACCTTCGGGCAAGATTCGTCGCTCGGCCGAAGCCCGCAAGCACAACGATGAATTCAGACTTGACAATTGGCTGGGAAGTTTCAAATCACGCTTGTAGCTCAAACGGCGAGTGGGTAGATCGTAGGGTGCAGCAAACAATGACTGGGGATCGGGAGGGCCCCGAAGATAGGTGGGAAGGTCTGTTGAGCTGTCCAAACAATATGGCTAATGGAGACTGGCAGCCCTCGGCGAAATTTTGATCCCCGCGGCTTCTTCCGTTCACACTTGGCCTCGAGCATCCTCATTCCGATCTTCACCAGATGGGCAAGATAACCGTCCTCTACTTTGCAGCAGCTACGACTGCTACCAGGCTTACTTCTGAGACGTTCGCTCTCCCCGATGATGGACTGAAGCTCTCTGATCTTGCGAAGCTAATCGTATCTCGGCATCCGAACACTGGGATTGATCGCGTGCTAGAGGGAAGTCGATGGAGCGTGGACGCCCAGATGTTACATCACCTTGATTCCTTTGTCCTCAAGGGTGGAGAGGAGGTGGCGGTCATCCCTCCAGTATCTGGGGGATGAACTGGTTTTCCCGTCAGCAGATCCCCACTGTGCTTTTCCAGCTCCACACTCCCTTCACCACCCCCCTCTCCAACGCGAAGTCGTCGTCATAGGCCCACACGCGTGACATCATGCATCTATTCGTACATCATCGATTCATCCCCATCTTAACAAACATCGATTAAACCCAAATCCCCCCAACACACCATGCCCTGCCTCTCACCCCTTCACGCTCACTGGTATTACGTTTGGATTCCCATCTTCACAGCTTTTGTGTGGGAAGGTGCATTGCTTGCGATGCTTATCACTTGGCTCGCTCAAGGGCGACATAAGTATCCCAGCATGGATGGGAATATCGCGTACATATCCGACATTGGGGCCGACATACTCAAACCGCTCTTTATCGTTGGCTGCTGTATCACGGCAGTAGGGTTTATCCTCACCCTCGTGGTGGAGCGATGGCTAAGGCATAAGGGGAGGTATGATTTCGATGTTCTATCCTCCCTGGTTGCACCATACTGACACTCACCTGGGTTTAGACTTCCGCCCGACATGCGCATGCGGGAAAAAGTGTTTTCCGTGCTTGCTATCCTCAGCTCCGTGGTGGCTGGTGCCAGCTTGATCTTACTCTCAGTTTTCGACACAAAGCGTCACACAACCCTCCACCGACTTTTCCTTCTCATCTTTATGATCGGGGTGTGGCTGACTGCGATATTATCCATGGTCGAGGTGCGTTATTAGGGAAACGTCCGCTTCTCCTATACTGACCTTAGTACCCCAGTATCGTTGGCTCTCGAAGGACCACCCATACACAGGTAGGCTGCGACTCGCCTACAGGATCAAGGCAACCATCGCTCTTCTTTTAATACTACTCTCGGTCGCTTTCGGAGTGGCAATGTACAAAGCGGTGGATGTCGGAGGTCAGTTCTTGACTTTTGTATCCTTTCCCGCCCAGGCTAACCGGCTTTCAACGCTCGACAGCCGTTTTGGAATGGGTTATCGCCTTTGGATTCGCGTTCTACTTGATTTCCTACTTTTGGGACCTCAGATTATCAAAGCCGGGAAAATTAGGCGACGACGATCACGAAAAGCTCACTTACGGGCAGTCGCCTTTCAACGATTCTCCTCGGTCTCGAGTCGCATAGGGGTGCATGACACGAACCTGACATTACCTGTATTAACACTGTGTACGGTATATCTAAACCTGTATAGTGACATCGAAAGTTTTCGGGACCCCTGTCTCTTTTATTTTCGTTACAAGCTTTGTCGGATATTCCGGGCTGGAGTCCGGTCTCAAGTTCAGAGGCGGGGAGGGCGCAAGTGGGGGGTCATACTCCCTCTATTTCTCGGAGGGACAAGCAAGGAACTCCTGCCCTTGGGTCCGGATGCAACAAGCGCAAAAACCCTTCAATGGACTGCGCATCCCATGGAGCTATTCGGAAAGCCTCTAGGTTCCCGAGGGCGGATACATTGATGGCGAAATTCACGGGGGAACAACCTTCGACCCTCACCCCCTCCACCCGGTCAAACGGGATACACATCCGACCGGACAACCAGTTAACGGAGGAGCGGTTTTCCACGGCGTGAAACACAGCGAATAATACACCGACTCGGTTCCCGGATAAATCGACCTCTGCTAACCACACAAGACGCGCAAGAGAAAGGCGCCTTGTTGCGGCCTGCCTCAACTACCCCCACTGTCAATTACAGAAGCGCTTGGAAGCGCTTCCGAAGGGGCTGTCACCTTCTCCGCGCCATTTTGAGCGCGTGGAGGTTGGCTCCGGTTGTTCCTGATGCCACGCGGAGTTCCCACATATTCAGTCCTGCCCGCATTTTTACGAACTCCGTTACACAGGCCTATCACGTACAACTCACGTTTTGGAGACGTAGCAGAGTGAAGTTTCATGCGCTAACAGCGCTCCGAGGGACTGTTGCTTCGAACAGTAGAAATTCGAGTTTTGCTAGGAATTTCGTTCGACCGAGTGAAAAAGCAGCCGGTCGTATCCTGGACATAAGAAATTCGCATCTGGGAAAAAAGTCCCCTTTCACGCGCAGGTCGCCAGCGGCGTCGGGTTAAATGTCCAGTGGGGTGTTTGAACGTATGGGGCGTGATGAAACATGACTACCTCAGCATCCTACCACCGAGGAACAGCACTTCCTCCACAAACCTCTAACCCTTTCGAAGTAGGTTTTGACTTTGAGAGAATTCCCCGTTAGTGATAGATGTGTCATCAACCCATGCATTATCTGCGGGCACCTAATCCGATGTTCTTGTAAAGGAGTTTGGGATACCCCTCACTTAAAACCAATTGAAATCATCTGCGTGGCTGGGATGGGTTGCCGGTCCCCAGAACAAAGTTTTCCCGAGTCGGGGTCCGAACAGGTTTGGACCCCACAGGTGCCCCCACACACGCACCCGAGTTACGGCATAAATCGATACATTATCCGGGATAATTTACTTCAGCAGGATGGCGACATGAAAGGCAGTGGAAAAAGGAAGATGATTGCTGCGCTGTGTCATGTAGTAGGAAGCAGGGACATCAAAACTGATGCTGACCGATGACCCTTTGCTGGAGGAACAACTACTCAATGCGGGGGTCCTCATTCTCAGAATCCAATTTCCCGCACAAAGTTTGCAACTCCAGCCAAAGTAGGGGTGGGAGGTGGTTGTTGGCGATATCAGGACATCTACCAATGGGGTCTATAGGACTCTTTGAGTTGGGAAAGTGCAATCTAAAGTCAAAGATAAGTGAACAGTTATTGGAGTATTCGAATGGCTCCACGAGGTTACGTACGTCGTATGCAGCACTGAAAGAAACGAGGTCCTTATCCGATACCCGCAATCGCTTGACCTGATCGAAATGACCAGCGTCCTTCATCATAGCTTTGAAATGTCTTGCCTATCACACCACTCAGTAGTTGGCCGCCGGGTGTCAGAGTAAGTGAACCTGCCTCTTGTTCTTCAACTAAAGTCCATGCTTCACCATGCCTCCCCGCCCGAGCTGTTCTACCGACACGATGCACGTACTTGCGGACGTCAATCGGTACGTCATAGCTGACAACGTGGGCAACATGACTGATGTCCAATCCTCGGGATATCAGATCTGAGCATACGAGACTAAACGGGATTAACAAAAATGTCACAAAATCTTTCAGGGGCCATTCCTACATGTCAATTTCCTTCTCTTTGAATTGGTCGAGAATGGATTTCCGTTCCGATGGAGGTAAATCGCTCGAATACGGTCGGATTACGAGCTTCCGGTCCCCCGTCATCGGAGAATTCACCTCGAACAACTCGAAAAGTTTGACGAGGCGCGCGGTAGACTCCGCTGATTTTGTGAATACCAGTGCATTATCCACTCTACGAACGTGCGCGAGATAGAAGAGTATTAGGGGTTTCTGAGAAGGATCGCACACGATCATATGTTCCTTTACGTCCCCCTTTGTAAAAATCGTTCGGCGGAAGAACAGTGCAAAAACTCACGGTAAGATTTGTTGGCATACTAAAGCTCTCCGATACCACATGCCGGCTTCCCGTGGCACCGGAGGCAGTTTCACGAACAATGAAGTACTTCGGATTTTGCAGTCCGAGCGAAGCTATTTTTCCTGGGTCACTGGTTAATGTGGCCGAAAACAAGAGTTTCTGACAGGAAGAATGCATCGGTTCGTCGTAGTCCGTCCTGAATCCGCTATAGGGGTCATGGGAAACGAGCAGTGTGTTCGCGCGACTGCCAGCTGACGGGTCTCCGAGCGGATAAAATTCCTGCCTTGAAATTTCCGGGGACAGATACGAATGATATGAGCGTTGAACGGCGGTCAGAACCTTCGCAAGCCAATCTTGAAATGATTGGTTCAGGAGTTTATCCGCTTCATCGATAACCTGTTGATGTCAATCATCGTGCTTTGTAGGTCCGTCAGAAAGTGATCAAATGCATACCAAAAAACGTAGGTCTCGTAATGTGAAGAGAGGTGTTCCATCGATGTGGTCTATCAGCCGCCCTGGAGTGCATATGAGGATGTCGACCCTGCTTGTTCTCCCACTGTCCTGGTGAATAGAGTTAGGGAAGATTACGGAATGCCGAACGGTAACAGTAGAACGCACGTTCTCCACTCTTCATCTGTTACAAGCTGAGCTTGCTCATGTGAAAAAGAGTGTTGGCCTGTGGCGGTACCAACCTACATGTAAGTTAGATCGACCCGGTGCCATCCACAAAACATTCAAGCACCTTCAAACCCCGGCCTTTTCCAACCATCTCGAACACCTCCCTCACCTGCGTGACAAGATCGCGAGTTGGTAGGACAATCAAGGCACGCAACCTCGTTACAATACGCGAAGATAGGATCTACGATGAAATCAGAGGCGCTGGTGTAGCCTCACTGAATGTTTTACCTCAATTATTGGCAATGCATATGCGAGCGTCTTCCCGCTGCCAGTAGGAGCCGAAACACATACGTCCCGCGGCGGGTGATACGGGTCGTAAAGGCCGGTGTATTTGTTTCCGGATCGAAGCAGAAACGGAATAACGGCCGTCTGAACTGTTTAACCTTAGCGGCCAGGAATACCTAGGGGGGAAAAGGATGCGAGATACCAGCAAACAGTTCATTGACGCCAAGGTCGATCAGCCTCTTCCGGGTTTTCAGGCTGAGGACTGACTGGTTGTTATCAGCATCCAAGTCAATAGAGAACGTGCAGTTAGGATCCACGAGCTCTGCTTCAATCTGGGCTCTGTCGAGACCCTGAAGGGCAAGTTCAGTTTTCGATGGGGCATCGGGGCGAGTCGGCAGGGGGAATCGTGGAAGAGCGCGATTTGACCCTGACTCATCCACGGGGTTGGGGTCATCCGCCTCGACAGGCTGTGACTGCTGGTCCTCCCCGGAGCCCTCTGCTGTCGAGCGATCGAGCCTCCGCTTTTTCCTCTTTTTAGAGTCATCTTCCGCGGTAAACCTTGACTGCTCGGCCAGTTGAGTCAGGTCAATCACTGTGGAAGCATTTTCCGGCGGAGCATCCTCAGGATTTTCGCCCGCTTCCTCTTCTGGAAGCCCGCCGCCCCGCACAGAAATTTTTCGCTGCTTCCGTCGTTCTTTCTTCGCCTTCAGATACCTCTTCTTTGCCTTGGTTTTTGCCTGGAAATTGTTGTGGATCAGAATGACACACATACTGGCGGTCGCACAAGGAGCGAATTCTGGTAATTACCTTAAGACCGGCTTGTTGGAGGTCAGCCATTAAGCGTCAAGACGTGACACCGTCACAGACCGATCGCACCGTTTCCCGATCCCGAATTCGGAATCGACCCCTGGAATGGGCTGGTACCATCCCCAGCTGTTCGGCGGGGAAAAACAACACGCTCAAATTGGGCACCGAGGCCTGGTCTCTGTCTAAAGCTTGCGAGAATTTTCGTATGCTATCTCCTTTTACTTCATCTTGATCTGTGACGCCAGTGACAAAGTTGTCCGTTTTTTTCGGCAGTCTCAAGGGGGAAACTATCCATCATGGTGCGGTGCCATCCTCATGGTTTCGTTGCTAGGAGTATTGTTTTTTTTTGGATCATTTCGGCCAGTATCCAGGATCATGGTCATCGCTGCCTTTGACCCAGATGCTATGAAGGGGCTCTTTTCTTCTTCTTCGTTCGACCTTCAAAAGCCCCTACTTCAGATAGGCTATAAACTCTTCCAGGCTGACCAATTCTTACCTATTATACCCCTCGCAACGTCGATTTACAATCATGGTAAGCCCGTGAAATTTGTCTCTATCATTGTGCATCATCACCGTATTCCCTTTCTCGGATGAAATCGCACAGACGGGAAGGGCGGGACACCGTCGAAAGGCCAATTTTTTGGCTACTTCTCTAGTCTCCTGTTCATTAGACTGTCTGTTTCCCCAATTCCCCCATCTATTGGTGAATCTTGCGTGCCGCGGAGGCTGAACCACTATTCCTGTCGCCGTACTCGATGAAGAAACAAACAGCGCTTGTCTTATATCCGGACCTTCTCCCCGTGTTCGCGATGATCCCTACTACCACTTGGTGATATAGCCGTATTTGTCGTGGAACTTCTGTTCCAGGTTATCTCTCGGGACATTTAGAGCCACCTGCCATTGCTTGCGCGATCGATCCTCGGATGGTCGGGAAGTCGCCCGCTGAGAAACGCAACACCGTTTCTACTTGCAAGACCCATGTGTCATGAGATCTGGATCGTGTACCGCACCAACCATGTCTGACTCCCGTGACGTTTTACAGTGAGCGCTTCCCGGGCTCTCACCGACGTGCGCTAGTTCTCGCCTATAAATTCGTCGACCTCATCCTAACTGACTTTTCCCTGGGGCCTGCCTCACCAACCCTTCGCCTCTCACACCATCTCTAACACTCTTCTCAATATCCTCCTCCTCCCTATTTTTTGTACGCCGCGATGTGTCAAGCCGAATGGCAAGTCCTTGATGTACACAAACCTCCGCCCGCTCTGACCCACTCATCACATTCAGCTTTGGAGATCAACACAGGGGCTGTGGCGTAAATATTGATTGCGGCCGCGGTGATTAACCCCCAACTCATGCCCCCTATAGCACTACCACCGAGTCTACTATTCTGGTGAAACGAAAGATTGCGAGCAAACCAACTGCAAACTCAGCAGCAACCATGCTCATGGAGCATCCGGCACCTGTGGATGTAGAAATGTTCGTTCACCCTTCTCTCGGTTTATGGGCACACATTTATACCCCCACCGTTACAGCATTACGACGATTATCGACGCGTACTGAACATCCACCAAACCCGTTGCCCTGATTGCGTCCGCGGGGTGCGTCAAGGACAGCAGTGAACTTAACCTATTTTCTCTCGTATCTACCCTGTATCATACAGAACATTCTGGGCCATATATGCTTGCTTGACCAATTCGTTACTTGTACATATCTCCGAGTCTATAAACACACCGATATCCCTTCTCATCCCGCCCGCGCGATCACACTGCATTGAGGACAAAAGCTTAGAGTGACGCTCAAAAAAGCTTCCGGAGGTGATAACCGCGAAGGTCAAGGAGTAATAATAGAAGTCGTGGGGGCCAATCAAGGTTGCAGGGTTGAATATGCGATGGCTGTGAGGGTGTGGAACAGGCGTATTACCCCGCGTTCCTGTCTGGGATTAGGAGTTATTCAGTTATGAATTGGATAACGCCCAAATCCTAGAAGCCTTTCTCTGGCGATCTCCTCACCACGATAACTCAGAAGCGCCTGCCTCCGCGCTTGATAGGCTGCCTCGCTCCCCGCCTAGTAGGGGGACCTGCTACAGCCTTATCGCTCTCGTCTGAATCACTAGAGCTTAGAGCAGCCTGTTTTGCTTTCTTTGGAGGGGGTCTAGTAGATTCGGGCGGGGAGTCAGATGCTGCGGATTTTTCAGCAGGCCTTTGGGGTTCCCTGGGCAAGCCTGGGCCCGGTACTAAATGGTCCGTTCTCTTATCCACAAGCGCCGGTACGCATGCAATTGGCGGCATCGTGGGGATAGCAGACTTCTTTAGAATTAGATGCTCGTCGTCCGAGTCCTCGGTAGCAGAATCGTCGTCGGGTTTTGGGTTAGACGGACCGGCCCGGGGCATAGCCAACGATCGACCCTGCAACTGATTCCCTGCTGGTTCCAGCCAGTCACGTACCTGGATTAGAGAACTGAGCGTTTGTTTGATCGTGCACTATCGAACCACTCACGTTCTTGTCCTGCGGGTTCAGTACAGAGGGCTCTCCCATTTCAAAGTCTTGAATCGCTGATGAATGCTCCAAGATATGGAATTTAGATGTGGTAGTCGCCGGTGCTAAATCAGGTGAGTTTATATCCGACTTCTCGACGTCTAGTTGGATGTTTGCTTCCGCGTGCAGGGTTTAAGTACACTCTTGTGAGAGGGCAATCAGGGCAAAGGTTCACACTCACGGGGTTCCGGGAGGAAGTTGTGCATTGCGGTCATTCTACGTATGGTAGTAGCGAGCCTGGGTTTGGAGATGGCATTTCGTACGTGCATACCGGGCGTTCTGCGAGCGATTCGACCAAGTTTATCCACGGCCTAGGCATACAGTCCATAGCAAATCATTAGCACGTGAGCAAGTGGCTTCGCTTCACTCACAGTCTCTAGATCAGATTCCGACATCCCACCGACGGAGTTTGGTGCGTTGAATGCGAGGTGTGCTGTGCTCATCAAGGGCATGATTATCTGTCTCGAAATGACCTCTGCGGAAACCCTGGGACCCGCGTTATTGGTCTCCCATCTGAATGTAAAGTCCTCAAGACGTAATTCAAAAGCGAAGTCCTTCAATCGGAACGATGGTTATTAGTAAGGGCGGCTAGTAACATAGAATGGTGGATTGTGAATCTCCGTACAGAATAGAGGGACTTGACGATCTCGAACGACATTTCTGCGAAATTACCGAGAGTATGAGCCGCAGAGAGACATTTAAGCACGTCCCCTCGCCAGAGTTCTTCCTCTCGAGAGGTGAGATTTGCCTTGGACTTGAGAGGGTGGCACTCCCGCCAACGACGAGCGAGCTGGTTGCTCGTAAGTGCTAAATTATCCCAACCTGAATCTAACGCTGTAGAGTAGGTCGGGTGCACTCGACGCACTTTCGAACCAAATTGATTTGGTATCTGTAATCATCAACGAACAAGCCAGTTCAGACTCAGAAGCGTGGAATTTCTAAGGGTCACCGGTTTGATTAGAGCTTAGTAAGAGTTCGAACGATGAATGATGCCGAACCGACCAATAGATAAGGTGTCGAGGTCTCGTTGTCGACTTTGGCCAACCATTCATGACCGAGCATGTGCCTCTGGAGATCCTGTGACGTACGTATTAGCGACTGATGAAACCGAATGCATTTAGGACTTGAACGAACATCGAAGAAGGTGTCCATTTCTGAAGTTCCGCCTGCTAGTAGCGCAGTTGATGGTACGAGGAAGAAGAGAGGTTATGATCTCGGACGTAATGATGATGGATTTGCTGGCGGAATCCACCCGGTGGCCTGTGAAGGTGTGTGTGAACCTTCGCGGACTCATTCGATCACATAATTATTCCTGGCACTGTTATCCCCACACCCGTACCTGTGCTTCTTGATTCAGATCCTGTGACCCCTGACGATCGTCTTTGCATTCCGTATGGGCGATGGAGTCTCTGGCCCAGCCTACGATCCCAGTTTGGAGTGGCCTGGTGACGATGCGAACACAGGGCATGAAAACCCACCCGTGTCATCCGCTTCTCAACCGGCTCATCCGTCTTCAACCTGTCGACTCATTGTGCAGGCGACTTCCATTCTGCCCAGAACCCAGAGGCTGGCTGTCATCGAAGGATACCCGGAGGTACAGGTTGGGCGTGATGTGGCGCCTCCAGGCAGTGTCACGCCTCGTATCCGGCTGAAAGAAATGGAGGTTTCCAAATTTCACGCCACAATCTACTGGGACGATGATAGGGCTGAATGGGGACTAGTAGACATGGGATCGAAGCACGGCACTTTTCATAATCATTATCATTCAGGGACTACCTCGGAAACCAGGGGGAGTCGTCTGTCGCCGCCCAGGGTCGCCAGCACGCCGCGATACTTGCAACACCTTGACACGTTTTCGATTGGTGGCACCACGTTTGTCGTTCACATCCATAACAATGGTCTCCCGTGTTCGGAGTGTTCTCGTGGTGATGGTGACGAGATACCGCTGTTTACGGCCAAGGACACCGCAACCCCCGCACAAGGGAAGCGTAAGCGGGACGAGGAAAGTGCTTATCTACCCTCAGATAAAGCGAAGAACCCCAAGAAAGCGTTGTCACTATTGAAGAAGAGTCTGTTATCACAGCGCCCTGCGGAGAAACCGGAGGGTAGTGCGCCAACCACCTGGGTTGATCGTTCAGCACGTCGCCGTGCAATGCATCCCCCTTCCCCACCACTCTCCCGAAAGCAATCACCCATACCAGCTTCAGTTCATTCCCATCCACAGGATACTCCTACCACGTCCACTTCTTCCACGCCAGAACCAGTGTCGTCGAACAACATCGGGTATCGAATGCTTGCGAAACAGGGCTGGACCCCTGGAACCTCTTTGGGCGTGGCGAGTGATGACACGCGGCACGCCGTGGAACCCATCATGGTCCCCTCTACTTCCAACAGGGCCGGGCTCGGCAGTGCAAGTACCGTACCTTCGCCTTCACAAGGAGCAGACTGGAGAGAGGAGGGAAAGCGAAGGCTCTGGTCGAGGTTCGATTCTTAGTGTCTGCTAAATAGTACTACAGGCTGTTGTTTCGCATATACCGGCGGTATTGTTGCCAGGCGATTCAGACGAGGAGCGGGTTCGATATTAGGCTCCTATCAATAGAGGGGGGTTGCTCCGGCCCGCCGCAGCGTTGTAGCTCCTAAGTATCTCCACAATGCTGTATTCTCTTTTCGTACCGCGCTCATCATCTCGTGCTTTAATGTGAACGTGTGATGCTGGGATGTGATAAAGCTCGGAGAGATAGAGGCTACTAAAGGGTCACAACCCGGCCACCCAAGTCCGTGAGCTCCTTGGACCTGGGGACAATGGGATAAGGGCCGTCGCCTAGAGAGCCATGGGTTAATTAGAGGGCGTAGACGCGTTGTATGTACGTGTTGGGAAGGGTCACGTGAGCGTTCTCCCAGGCGCGAAACGAACCAAAAAGCGGGTTCAACTTCGGTCGCCACATTCGAGTTGGCTTTCTTCTTCCAGTTCCAACGAAGTTCCTCTCGTCCTCCTCTTAACTTTCCTGTAAACTCTCTTCGTTGTTTTCTTCCACACAGACGAGTTTTTCTATTTTCTCTCTCTAACAATGGCTCCTTCCTTCACCCAACGCGTTCGTTGTTTGCTCCGCGTCCTTGTTGCTCGCTTACCCCGGACTCATTCTCTTAACAGCTTCCTATGCGAAACAGAACCGCTGGCATCGTCAAAGCTAAAGGCGACGAAAATGCTACGAGCAAACACCTCAGACAAGGCTCTGGTACTGGCATCGGTCCCTCCCGTTCAACCACTTTCGGCAAGAACACTCGCGAGCGACCCGTGTTGAACGAGGTCACCAAGACCGCCATCAACAGAAAAGTATTCCCAACTCTCGTTGTCGCGTGGCTTGTGCTGACCCGCAGTAGGAACAGCCATTCAAGGCCACCGGCAAGGAGAAGGAGTCGGTGGACTTTGTCAAGCGCCGTTCCGTACCGACGACGACGACGACTGCTGCCCCTCAACGAGTCCGACCAGCTTCGCGCCCTGTCTCGTCACAATCCGTCCAGTCAATCCCCTCCCGTCCCTCATCGATCCGCGTCACACAGAGCGTTCCACAAGTCGTCAGCCTCGCTCCCCCAGTTGTCGAAGATGAAGACGAACAGAGCATGGACATCGAGGAGGAGGTTGTCCGTGAGGATCCACGGGAACTCACGAACGCCATTCGGGAGGTCGAGAAGATGATCGAAGACGAATACCAACGCTACGATGACCACGCCGAGTACATCTGGCCAGAAGCATCTCCTGAACGTGCCGAACGATACCGTCGTCAAGTTCAGGCTGTCAGGGATGTGTTTGAAGACGAACCTGACATGTACGACACCACAATGGTGTCTGAGTACGCTGAAGATATTTTCCAATATATGAGCGAGCTCGAGGTAGGTCTCTTGACGTACTATTTGTCTCCCATTCGCTAATATCGGACCGTCGTATAGGAGACACTCCTGCCTAACCCCGAATACATGGATGGACAGAATGACCTTACCTGGGAAATGCGCCAGACGCTGGTCGACTGGCTCCTCCAAGTCCACCTTCGTTACCACATGTTGCCCGAAACCATCTGGATCGCCATCAACATCATTGACCGCTTCCTCACAAAGCGTGTTGTGTCCATCGCCAAACTTCAACTGGTCGGCATCACCGCCATATTCATCGCTTCCAAGTACGAGGAGATTCTTGCCCCTGGAGTTGATGAATTCGTCTACCTGGTTCAGAACTCATACTCCCGCGAAGAGATTCTGAAAGGAGAGAGGATTATCCTCCAGACACTTGACTTCAAGATTTCCCAGTACTGCTCACCATACAGCTGGATGAGGAAGATAAGCAAGGCAGATGATTACGACATCCAAACAAGGACGCTGAGCAAGTTTTTGACCGAAGTTACCCTTTTGGATCACCGTTTCTTGAGGGCTAAGCCGAGTGTCGTGGCTGCTGTTGGCATGTACACCGCTCGTCGTATGTTGGGAGGAGACTGGGTAAGTCGGGGTCCCTGGTCAAGATACCACGCCTTATACACGTGACTGATCGCGCTTAATTTGACCCACAGAATGATGCCTTTATTTTCCACTCCGGCTTCACAGAGGAACAGATGATTCCTGGGCACCGCATGCTTATCGAAAAGCTCACAGAACCGGGCTTCGATAAGATGTACGTCTCAAGGAAGTACTCTAATAAAAAGTTCCTCAAAGCTGCCAACTTTGCCCTGGATTGGGCTCACAACCACTGTGACGAGGACTTCCAAATGATGTCTTAAAGGGGCAACTCTTCGTAGTCTCCTGAACATCCTTCCTTTCCCAACGAACTCTTGCGTCACATTCTAAATCTCTCCTCATCTCCCCATCGATTTGTACAAAACATTAACCTCACGTGTCCTCCCTTCCATCCTTGCAATACCATCTTCACCTTCACCCCAGTCTTCCTTTTCCCCCCTGTCAACATCTTGGACCAATCACATGTCGCCCTTCCCTCTCTCTGACTGCAGAAACAACTCGTCTCTTCGTCTCTCCTATGCACCGTGCTATCTCTCAGCCCATATTATTGATCTTTCTCTCCTTTTTCACACTTTCGTCATGGCGGCTAGGTATGTCCACGTCATCTCAGCATTTCTCGGTTTGGCTTTCTAGAAATCGCAGGCATTTTCTCTTGTAAATTACACACTTTATACGAACC
>Ga0307512_10001948_pt1 | contig 27572 bp, 28 predicted proteins | sample 14_EM_MG_FD_200267 | JGI IMG/M metagenome (GOLD analysis project Ga0307512, IMG submission 200267) | Populus trichocarpa ectomycorrhiza microbial communities from riparian zone in the Pacific Northwest, United States - 14_EM | ecosystem: Host-associated > Plants > Roots > Unclassified | place... | reverse complement strand
TGCCGCCTTTACCGGCTTTACCGCCATTACCACCACCTTTGCCACCCTTCTTTGCAAAGAGCAGAGCTTCTGGAGCGAGCCCATTCTCTCTCTTGATTGCAGCTTCCTTTTCGACGAGCTTGGTGACAATCTCATCGGGGGTGGCGGTCATCGTGGCGTTTTTGTCTATCATGAGCTGCAGGAAGGCTTTCCACTCGTCGTTCCTTGGGATCCCGCGAAGGAGGTAGAAGATGTGTTCCTGCTCACTCATCCAGGCGATTGTCTTTGCAGAGTCCGTATCGGCAGCATCCGTGTCAGTGGTCGATGGTGCTTTCTGTCCTGGGCAGAGATTGTATTCCTTGACTTTCCGATCGATCCGCGATGCGTAGTTGTCGACATCTCTGCAGTCCTGTAGCTTGATGCTCCAAAGGTCTTCCCTAATCTCGAAGATGTTGAGCTTCAGCTTTGACTTGAAGGCTGATGCTAGCTTGTCCCAAAGCGTCTTCGCATCCTCGACGACAGTGTATTCCACTTGAATCCTGGGCTCCATGCCGAGTAGGATAGTCGATCTGGCAACACCATGGCGATTGATCCAGTCTTTCAAAGCGGCCTTCTCTGTAGCGGTCGCGTTTGCTGCTGGCTCTTCCGGCTTGTCGTCGTATCCTTTGATGATACCATACACTTGCTTCTGCTCAAGAAGTAGGGCCATCTCGGTTGCCCGTTGTGCATAGTTCGGGCCATTGAACTTGGTGATGGTGATCGTAGTCGAACTGATCCTGCACGATCTTTTATCGCAATCGTCAGTTCTAGTAGTCTCTCAAACACTACGGGCAACGTCCAGCAGCCGCCGTCAGAAACACGGCGGAATGCCGGGTCATTGCTTACCTTGTGGAGACGCTTCTCCGTGAGGATGACCTCCACTCGACAAACGAATGTGGAAGTGTTTATCGTCGGTTCCCTTTAACACGCAAGGGCTCATAACCTGTTGTACGGTGGCTTGTGCTCGAGTAGTCGAGTGTGTGCAGGCATATGCGAAGGTGTGTCTTGTGTATCGTGTAACGACACATGTCGCATTGACATAAGGTCGATCCATGACTAATGGCGCTAACTACAAAAGATGCAAGGTACATCATAGTCCTTGGCATAGTGATATCCGTACTTCCAATCAGCTCAACAGCCCAGACGCAGACTTGTTGAGTCGGCATCTGGATTCTATTAGCATCTGCAACAACTCATTTCGGCCACCAGAAGGCATCACATTACATTTCACTTTCTCACCCATGGTCAATGATTGAGTGGCAGATTTCAAATGCTCGTTACTCTAAACAAGTGTCGGGACTGTTGACTATTTCATCAAGGGTGATGCGATGAGGTAGTACAAGTGAAGAGGGTGTGCAGACGGCTCTGGAGACTGTAAGTAAGGTGGGCAGGCCAGGCGAATATATATGTGGGCTTGGAGAGGTTATCTTGATCCGGCAACATCATCTTGGCTGCAATTCAGCTAGGAAACAATTTCTTTAGCATCATCTAAGCGCCCTGAATCGTCAACTGAACGCTTCAGTTCATCAAAAAGACATCTAGAAGCATGGTCTGCAGTCATATCTCACTCGATTGTCTATGCACTGATTTCTGTACCTGGCGATGATGTCACTGGGTCGGTATCTAAGGTGAATGCATGGTTCATTTAATGTTCGAACTTAACAGACAGTGACAACCACTAATCAGGCAATGCAAGTAGGAGGGTCTTGTGAGGGTGCAGAATAATTGCTGCGACGAGTTGAATGCAGATGTGGTATTCATTCCGAGATCCAAGGGAGGTTGGCAATGAGAGAGATATTGAACACTTTCCGAATGAGTGAAGGAGGATGAGAGAAATCTTATGAGAGCAGTATGAATCTGTTTTGGAAAAAGTAAACCGAGGTGCGGCTTTTTCCAAGGCCCAGCCGGCGCGCCATGGTATGAGTACCTCAATGAGCATTGAGACACTTCTTATCATTGCTGCGACATTTCGTGTTATTACCGAATCGTGGATATTCGTCGACGGTTTTTTACTGCACGAAGACATCCACCTTCATTGGCTCTGTCATCACTCACCTCCATCGCAATCACAAAGAAATGCGAGAATACGTCTCAGCCAATCAACTGCCAGATGATGGTTTGACATTCAAGCACGATAGTATTCTACGTCCATTCGTTCAGTAACTGCATCGTGACACTTTCCTTCACACTTCCAATGATGATTGCAGTGATACAGAAGTCGACAGCGACAATGCATGTATTGATCCAGAGCAACCTCCAGTTTGGACACATATTGATGGTACTCCACACTTAGATAACACTCTAGCTGGCAAGCCTATTGGTGATGAATATTTTGATATCTTGGACAATGATATAGAACAATGGTCACCGTTTTCTTGGAAGAAGGAGTATGGATTAGCGCACTAGCACATCACGCAAAACTTGAGTGGCGCTACGATTGAGGAGCTTTTCATGAACCTTACGAAGGTTACCGTCAGCAACTTCATTTTGTCCCACATTTTATTCAAAAGGTTTCACGAAATGTCCTATGCGATGTGCTTGGACTTTTGGGAATCGGGCAAAGAGTGTTTGAAATTGTTCGGCCGAACCAAACAATCTTTGTGACGATGATTACACACGTTTCTTCTACTGCAATCCTGCTGAATGCATTGAATTCCTCACGCAACAGCCTGGGTTCAGGGAACATATGTCATATGCTGCAGCAAAGGAAATTGATGAAGCTAGGGAACATATCTTCGTAACGGTGAAATCGAGCGACTAGTGGTGGAATCAACAGGTACATGACTTGAATATCTTCATCGCTACAATGATTTGGACCTCATCAATAGCTATGGTCGCCGCATGGAGCTTCAATTATACCGTTATTTGGCAGTTCGGACCAGACACATCTCACAAACGATTCGGGCGACATGAAGGACCGGGCAGTATATTTCAGTCTTGGAAACATTGACTCCACGATTAGATTGAAGCCTTCGAATCTTGCAAGCATCCTTGTTGCCCTTCTTCCCATTCCTCCGAAATATCACTTCAAAGGACATGGGAAAACAACAGCCTAATGGAGATAGCAGTTCGCACACCCCCGATGTTACCCCAATCTTGGGTAATAAAACTGCTGCTGGAAGTGTAAAGGCAGCGATGTATTTCAACAACCGAATACTTTTTGCGTGGTTTATCGTGGCCAACAATCTGACTGTACATCTGGTGCCCAGACACCTATGCATGATGGCCTCAGCTACCTTCCTCTGGATGACATCCTCCCACCTCCAGGCGAGGATATAACCAATAATATCGGGGAAGAATAGGATGTTGAGGCTGAGAAACGGCACAGAACTCCTAGAAGCTTCCTGACGACGAAAACAGGCATCCAAAAGTGCAAACTGATGCTTCAAAGGTGGATCATCAGACAGCAGCAATACCTTGAAGTCATCCGACACCGTGCTCTGGGTCTCTTTGCCGATTATGGGCAATGTGTTGTTGCTGATGAGGATGTGGCGGGGCTACACCAGCATGATCACATCGTGGATCCTCCCGCTGCTGGCTCTTTCGCCTATCGGAAGCGTATAAACAACCGCCAAGGTGCAAATTGGTTGATGTGAGGAGGGAATGCACTGGTTGGAAGGTTGTGGAAGGATTTGCGTTGTGGGTGGGTATTGTTCCGGCACTTTGGAGGGTGGACAGATGGGTGATAATTTAGAGTTTTTTGGAAAGGTTTTGGGTCTCTTTTTGGTGTTTTGTTCAGTTTATTATTACATCGCTCATATCAATGCATGAACGGGTGTGCTGAGAGATCACCATGTTGGGATTAATGGTTGAGATGCTTGATTTTGGGAAAGGCACAGCGGCGGCGATAGGACTCCGTGTATGGCTATCATGTAATCGGTAGTTAAGTGTGTTTGCCCTGCAGAGGTTAGCCCAAATGATTAGTGAAACACGAACACCTTTTAGATCGTTTCCATAAAGATATTTGTCAATGGAAGCCAATCAACAACCCTGCAGCATGGGTGTCAGCTACCATTCTTAGTTCCAAGTTCCCATCCATTCAAGGAGTTGGAAGTGTGGGAGGTGGGACAAGCCATTATCCTAGAATCGTCGACAGGATAAAAAGAAACATCCCAATGATGCTTTTAGTCGTATCAATGCTTTCTATCTCTTACACAACACTTTATTTCATTTACTATACATTCATTCAGATTTCCTTTAGTGACTCCTTAAATTCTATTGTACTTATCACTTGCCACCATTTTAAATTCTGACAAGCAGGCTCCGCACTTCTCCTGCACCTGCTCTTCCTTCCAGCACCAGGAGAAGAGGACGATCTATCCAAGACGAGGATCCCGATGACGATCTCAGCAGGGTACCAGACGGTTACTATGATCATCGCGAGGATAATTCAGAATTCTATGATGAGCCTCTTTGGCCACCATCCTGGAAAGCAATGGGCAAGCGGCCATCAAATGATTCCTTCACATCAACACTTGGAAAACAAGTTGCGGTAGCTCAATTAATGTCTATGTCGGCTTAACCCCTACATTCTGTGCGTTGGGAGGTATATATTGTCTCGGAGGTGGAGGTTGAGCACGAGCCTGCACCGCAGGCATCCAAGATGGTATTCGATGAAGTGTTTAAATGATTGAATACGCTCGCCAATCGATTCATTCACTAGAGGAAGGCTTCAAACCAACCCAGTGAGCAATCAGTTGCATGGAAAGCTGGAAATCTGTGCCAATATGAGCCTGTGGTTGACGCTGTGACAGGCCTCATCATCGGCGCAGAATACAACGCACCGACAACTCTTTCAGGCTTTCCGGTGATGGTCAGGGATCCATCATGCGATGTTTGTGAATACGTGTGCCACGAATGCGCTGAATACCGCCCACATTCATACTTGGTGGTATGAGGAAATTGCCAGGATTGATCGCGCCCAGAGACTCTGACCCTTTACGTGCCAACAATTCAGTGGTATATGAATCATTTCAACGATTGTTTTCATCACTGACGTTGTGTATCAGGTTCTGGAAAAGATTACTTGCTCCCGTGCAGCAATGGTATACCACTGCAAGACCTCAATCGACTCTATTTACCGATTTCGTACACAGTCGCCCACAGAGATCTTGAAAATTGTCGCCTAGCTATTGGCCAAGGCCACATTTGCATGCCCCACCAACGTTGATGAGGTAAGTTCGAAGTTCCCTTCTCAATTACCTGTTGTCTTGAAGATCAATTTAGTAGTGCAAGTTTTGATTTGCAGCGACTGAAATTGTGGATCTTATTCACTGGACACACTTCTATGGCATACAACAAATGGGAATGAAAGAAATATCATTGATTGATAATATCAACCAGACATTCATTGCCCTCACTGCAACGTACATCCACCACTGAATGCCAGCCTGGAAAACAGGAGAGTTCAGGGTCCCGCCAGAGTTTGGTCCAGGAGGTGGAGCACATCATAACTGCGATACAACAAACGTTGATCCTGCGGTTAATAAAGCATGCACTGATGTATTTCGTCATCTGGACTCTGATGTTCGTTTTTCCTCGCCTGAAGCCCAAGCCAATCAGATACACAATATCCACAGTGTGATTCGCCGATGGATCCACTCAACTGATACGAACCCAGCAATGGCACAACCTCACAACGATCAGGGCAGCATTGATGAGGACTACCTCGATTAAGTCCTGGAGTAGCTGATAGAGCAGCCCGACAATTCATTCAATCATCTCAGCAGGTTTGTAGCTGCTACTGAAGCTAGCATGTGATTCTCAGCTGTTCTGCCTATGGGTGTGTCTGCCACCGCCAGCAGCAGCCAGCCCGTCCCCTGCAGCAACAGCAACAGCAACAGCAACGACACCACCAGCATCACCAACATCACCAGCATCACCAACGTCACCAGCATCACCAATATCAGCAGCATTGCAAATACGGGATTAGTCGACGGAAGTACAATTGTAGAGGGTGTGATGTCGCTTGGATGTTTGAAATGTTGTCTGTGATTGCATTTAGGATTAGCTTTGTGTGCTATTTTACTCTAGGTTTCGTTGGTATATCATAATAGTAGTAAATGTAATGGAACTGATATTTTATTGAAGTCTGATCTCAAACGCGTGAAATCGTTATCACGATGATGCATAACGCTCCTGTGACATTTGAACTTCTTCGTACTGAACAATCTTGTATCAACAAACTAAATATCGTGAACCACTTCTGCATGGTAACTATCATTGATGGAATTACGCCATGAGGCTCTCTAAAAACAAGAACTACATCCCATCATTGAACATATGGAGCGAGTAATATCATAATCCCGAGGACAAATAGAATTGGGCGATGTCGGAGTATTCCGAGAGATGATTTGTCAAATTGCCTAAGGAAGTGTGAAATGTTCGTCACGTGCTCATTGTCACATTTGCAACAGTGGGTACACTGCTCGTGACACTTGGAAACAGCCTCACCACAATGCTAGTAACCCTCTGGAATGTTCAACCAATGCCATATTTCAGGGAAACCTCGATTTCATTTTTTGAGTTTGTGGGTACAATCAACTACATCAATTCAATGAAGGAAATTCAGTTTTTGCTGATGAACTTCATCTCATATTGGTTATTAATAATAATGAAGAAAGTCAAAGAAATCCCACTCTAACCATTCCAACATCAGCACTTTCATTTATTTCGTAATAAGACACAGAAAGGATTTATCTATGCAGTTTTGTGTACCTTAAAAATGACCTTTTTGACAATTTGTGTCAGTTAAGAATATTAGGTTGGTTGAATGTCTGAAGAGATATACAATGACGAAGCAAGCTAACTTTCTAGGATCATGGCTCATCAGAATTCAACATGTCTCCATTCTCTGTCAGCTGCATTGTCTGGTCCTCATGAGTGTCCAGCATATGGTTAATCATCTGTGTCATGATGTTAGATCCAGGCATCGATCCATGTATAACTATCATTCGGGCCACTCAAGAGCATTGGTGGAGATCACTCACCCAGTGCCAGTGGCAACCATGACCTGTATTCAGTAAGCATGTGTCTGGGACTTTGTTTTGCCCCAGCCGGACAACTGGTGCAAATCCTTGCCATTGTTTAATCAATACCCACAACATCTGACTTATTACTGCACAGTATGCCGCTGTGAGATTCAGGCCTATCATGCCCAGTTTGGGTGCAGTTACGAATCCAAACGGATGGCATCAATCCTGCAATTTGAGCTGCATATCTGTGAGTTCATCATTGCCCATTTGTGCATGCATGTGGAATCTCGCCACATGATCCGCAGAATAGTTGGATTGCCACCACTTCAAATCATGAACCAGGCCAGGACAAAGACACAATAGCACTCACTTTGGCTGAGGGGGTGCACCAATGAATGGATATTCATTTCTCTTGTGTTTCCGGAAGGAGAGCCTCTCTTGAGGTGTTAGCTTGGTTAAGTTTGGGACGCTCCACTGGGTCCTTTACTGGCATTGACACAGATTGATCTCTGAACCATCGGAAAATTAGAGAATCCACCGAATGATCAAGTGGCCATTCATCATACGAATGTACACAAAGGTCAATGCGACCCTCCATTACTCCAATACTAATGATAACCATGCTAGCCGCTATCAGAGAACTCTGCATGCTTCTGAAGCTCCTCGTGGAGTGTATTTCACCACCAGGGTCTGCAGTTTTGCCTGCTAATCGTCTCCCTGCACGGGATCAGTGCGATGTGCATTCTTCTTTGGAAATTGATCACATGGTGTTCCATTGGCTTGGTTCTACTCCAACCACCTTGTGATTGTCCAAGGCATTGCCATCTGTGACATCCGCTGTGTGGCATCTGGCTGAGATAGTTGGTCTTCTGTCCGGATCACATTCATTCAACTCTTCACAGCAAAATAGAATGCCTTTTCATTATGATTTTCCATCAAAGTCATATCCTCTCGATTAACTGGCGCACCTGACAACTGCCACATAGTCTGATAACACCAGTTATAGTGTGAATGGAATCCCAGCATAGCTGTTACTTGATGTTTGAGTCCAATTGTCGCTGTCATCACAATTTGCCAGCCCACACTGTTTATTGTCATGTACCGATGGGACTGAACTATAATCCCAAACCTCCTTGAACAGTCTGAGAGTTGGCCATTGCGTGAAGGTGACCCACTGTGTGTTAAGCTATGATATGAAACAACGTGGATATTCCATCTGGTTTCCAGCTTGTTGATACTGGTATTCGGATCATCTCAAGTGAGAATATCATTGTCTGCATTCAATAGGTTCACCAGTTTCAAATCAGTTCGATATATCATCTCCTCAATGACACTCTTTATTGTGTCTGCCACTCCAGGCATTGTGACTACCAGAATTGGTTCAAGGGCTGGAGAAATCACTGGATGACCCTGAGATGGAGTTGTCTGAATCTCTCCAAAGTGACAGGGCACTGAATTTGGTCTCGGTAATGGATACCGGACCTGTTCTTTACCAATTACTCCAGGATAGTCATTCTGTGCCATATTTACCCACTCTTCAAGGGTATTCCCACACATAATTCACAGAGACAACCCCATAACAACCTTCTCAGTCAGCAATTTGCATATCATAGCCGCTACCACTGAGGTAAAAGTCTTGGTAAGACGCATTTCATCTCCCACCAGCACTCCTGGCATATCAGAATCCCAAACGCATCTCCTCACAATGAAGTATGTTGCCCAGACCTGGTACACAAGAAACCTCGTTCCATGCAAACCTGCAATTGAATACTTGTTGCTAAGGACTTAGTCAGCTTGCGATTGGCAAATCGGACGATCATTGAGCCCCCTGACTACCTCATCAACACACTGATGTTCAAACCTGTTGTTTATCGCATTGAGAACTGCATTCAATACTGCACTGCTATTATCTGGATTTACGACCTCGTCACCATCCGCCAGTTGCTCCGGAACCTCCCTTGAAACTTTGTTTATTTACTTTTTGTGCTGAATGATCTCTTTCAGTTGCTCTGATATAAGCTGGGTAGATGGGCTTATACTCTGGCACTCCTGAAATTCAACCCAATGTTATGTATTTCATAGACAAGCAACCATTGGAACAAATATATATGGATGGAATACAATCAATTCTATCCTTTCAATCAGAACTTACATCAATACAAGCATCATTCTCTGGCCCACCATCCTCCTCTCCCTCCTCTCTTCCACCATCTTCTGAATCGTCCAAAGTCGATATATAATAATTAGCAGTTGGGCAACTCTAGGCTTAACCTGCCTAGTGGGGATTACATTTGCTGGTCTAATTACATGTACAGCAATCTCCATCTCTGTAGCTCGCTTCATGTCTACCAACAATACTTTGGAATTGTAACCCAGTTTCAACATCAAAGCATTTGAAATGCAACAGTTGTACAAATTCTTCCCATATATGGGGACATTCATCATTTGCCCATTTGTATATAATCCCATATGCTCTTCATCCAATTTGACCTACTCTACGGGGTGTTGTTGAATCTATGTTAGAATGTAAGTCTCCTTCGGGCTTTCATTTTTCTCAACGAAATCAGTCAGCCCAGTATATTACATCTCCTTACGAAGTTTGGAGTTGTTTGGGGGATATACTAGTATAGTTCGCATTCCACACCTAGCAAATCACCACCATGAACAGGGTATTTGGCAACTCTGGGAGTTTGCTTCTCGCCTTGTTGCCCTTGCACCCTCCCCAATCCATCTCTGGTCACTTGTTGCGTTGCATTGCCTTTTCCCTTGACATCTGGATGAAACTTGCTCAGTACTTCAATAACATCCCAATCAACTGCGAGCGAATCCATTCAGCATTATCGAAATCAACCAATGGCAGCAGGTTCTCCAATGTCGCCAAAACAGCTACAACAGCTGTTTCCCATTGCAGGAGTCCATCTCGAAGCTGTTTCAGATGGTTCTGCCTCCGGATAATGGACCACTACATTTTCACCAGAAACCCAGCCACCCATACATTTCTCCAATTGTAGATTGCACTGGAGTTGGCCTGCCCCATCATTTTGGCAAATTGCTTTGAGGAGAATTTGGTTTACTTCTGGCTGATTGGGGGTTTGCCTTTGGCACTGCCCAAGTCCAATGAATCATCACCATCATCACCTGCGTTACTTTTGCGTTAGGAAAACTCCAGAAATGGATGCAAGTCTGCACTCCCTGTAACACCTCTGTTCCACGGTTCTGCAGGCAGCGGGAATCTTTGCATTGCAAGGCTGATGCGGGGTCTCCCATGTGTGCTGTGTAGATGTTCAGGTGGAGGAGTTGAGCTGGACGATGTTGGTCAAATAACTGGATTGTTTCCTGGTGGTCCTGGAGGTACTTTCAGTGCACATGGAGATGACAGCCATTGTTTGGAAAACTGTGGAGGGGGGAACATTTGAAACCAACCATAACCACGATGGTGGAGGTCCTATCCTTGCCACTGTGGCCCATAACTTGGACATCCTTGGCTTGTACTGGTGGTTGGTTGTGAACTGTGTTACATATTGCATAGAGAATGGTGATCAACCTGCAGAACACCTGGACATTACTGCTGTGAAGAAGGGTAACCATACCTATGCACCGGATGATATTGATTGGTGTGTATCCTTGATCTATAGTCTCTGCCAGTGGCAGATCGGGACCTATTATTCGATGATCTTGAGTTGTCCTCACGGCGTTGTTGCGAGCCAACTTGGCCACCGGGTCAAGCCATATTGAGTAACTTTGGTGGAGATCCGTTCGTCGACATGCTCTATTTTGATGGATGGTAGCAAACAACAATAGATGCAAGATGTGATGTGTAATGAATCGGATGTTATTTGAACAGATTGCAGGTAGCACTGACGTTCAGCGCAATGATGGGTTTCTTATTTCTCATTCTGTGGTCATGATCAGTGGTGTTTCACTACACCTTTGTTCCATGAATCCAACCCAGCTGAGACAAAGACACCATAATCACACTCATCTCGCCATTCTTCATTATATACTCAAATTCATATACTGTGATATTACATAGATGCTGACCTTCATACGTGTTCTATGACTTTACAGGTCATTGCCAGAATGTGTTATGATATCTCCAGGAACTCAGCAAGAACTGTGTCCAGTATGAAGGTTACCACGATTACGGATATTCCAGATAAGTTGTGCCTGTACAACCGTGAAACCTTATTCAATATGAGGTCAGTGAGTTGAGCAGCAACCGTGATTAATTTCTATTGAGATCATTGTCTCAGCATCGTTGTTGTCCTCGGGATGAACGCTCCAGTCAAGGATCATTACAGAAACCACCCTCCGAGCAGCCTGTCAGTTCTCGATGATCATTGTGCAGGCATTCAGCTCACCAGGAATCTCACATATTCATTGTATTAAGATGATCTACGTTCTATATCATCTGCTTGGAGGCTCGTGCGCACTTGTAACCCACAATGGCGTAATGAAGTAGTATATGGCCAACTGTGGTGATTGCAGCAAGTACTTGACGAACATGAATCTAACGTAGATTGCAGTGATGCTAATGAATCCTTCTCCTCTCTGCTAACAATTTTCACAAGATGGTGTGCTTGATTATTGTACTGGATGAAACAGTTGTATCCTGGTTTATGCAGAAAACAAATTGTGAGGTGATTTTGTTTTACCCCTAGCCTACCTGTGGCAGGGTGCAATGCGGCTGCGAATGTCATATGCTAACCTATGTTAGATTAGTTTCAAATAAATATCCCTGCCATTCTCAATTACCCCCTGAAGAATCATCAAGACTCATCAGACTACGTTTTCATTGTGCGGTTCTCGAATGTGGTCAACTCTTGCGGGAAACTTGTACACGACTGAATCTGCGAAATGAAGTTATTCCACTGGAACTGACTCTATGATCACTATCAAGAATATTACCAAATATCGATGAAGGGAGGGCTATTTCCTGCGGACATTAACCTACCTGGAGGCTGGGATCAATCTGAACCATCATGGTCTCGCTTCAGTTGCTGCCCCTGAATGGCCATCAATGATCTAGTCGATTACTGATCTACCCGGGGCCATTGTACATGGTGCACCCCCACCTCAAGATCCTCCCGATAAAGAACCTATAGAACCCCAGAAGCCTGATCTGACATTTACCTGTGAACCATCAAAGGCAAATGCTAAGTGGCAGGTAGTTGGAGTGGAAAATGCAGAGGGGAAAGGATATGGCAAAGCAACTGGATTGTACAACAAGCATCACAAGCACTCAGAACAACGGAATCCATGGCTTCCATTTTGGTCAGAACATAACATTCCACAGGCTGAATCAATTAGGCAGCAATCGACAACTTGGAAAGGTTGACAACTGAGGGGGGTGCCGGTCAACTTCAAAGTCGAATCATTCTAATCAGCAGATGCCCTGTGAATACTCCTCTGTGAACTCACCTTTGAATTCGGCGTTAATAGTTGCATTGAAGACCATTCTCACATCTTCACAACATTTTACTGCAGGTATCATTTCAAATGTACACTGTTCATTGTGGCACGTGGCCCATTTCAGGCGCTGCTCAATGTTGAACTGGTGGGCCTCTGGGACTCAGCAAGCCGCCAAATATTCAGCAAGATGATCATTGGCATTTGTTGGTGGGATATGCAGTGTCAGCTTCCTGCATGAGGGACGATTATGCTGGGCATTTGTGCATCCCACAAGACTCACTGGACGAATCTTTCAGGCTATCAGCATTCCTGGCCGCTGTATCTCGGAATTAGTAATGTTCAGGACAATATCTGCCACATCCCCATATAGCGTGCCTGGATACTCATCGAGCTTGTCCCCTGTGCCCCAAAGGGTGCCACAAATACTGACGAGCGATGCCATTCCACAGTTAGAACAGTGCTGCACACTCCCAGGAATCTTGACGGCACTGGTCCCGGCTTGAAATGGAATGGCGCTGATGGATTCCAGAGACAATGTTATCATCTTTTGGCTGGGTCTGGGATTATCCAGAACCAATCATGGTTGCTCAATTCTCATATAGCTCATGCCCAAAGTGTGCTGATGGGGCATTGAACTTTTCAACCACTCGATGACTAAAGAGATCAGCATGGTCACTCAGAGCTTCTGGACAAAACTAATATCGATCTTCTGCGCACTCTTGGTGTTCATCCAATCCACAACCAGTTCTGGCAATACCGACTCAGCATTGTCTGTCAGCTTTAGCAGCCTGATGAATTGCATTGGCTGCTCTTGGGTTCAGATAAAGACTTACCGCCCTGGTGTCTCAAATACCTGAACGCTTCAAATGTCATGGATCATTTCGACAATTGATTCACATCAGTACAATATTTTGCCGGCCTCCAGCACTTCTCTTAGCCATTTAGTTCATTGAAAAGCAGCTCCTGGCAGGGAAAACAGATCCAGGGCCTGACCAGAACACTGGCAGTGAATTGCGCTTGAATTCTTAACTGCTCAAAGAATGATAGCAAAACTGTGGCCGAAACAGCCTTTGATGAAATGGTAATGGGAGCAGGGTGGCTATTATGTGATTTCTCTGTACTTGGTAGCCCACGAAATCACCCTGATCTATCCCAGACAGTGCAAGACGAGGGACTGGAGCCATTTGGCCTGAAGAAGGGTGCTGTTTGAGAGCAAAAAATGTTGAAGTCTACAAAGGCCAAAGTGGATAAACAGTTTGCAAGAGCATGCCATCAGTTACGAGAACAAAAGATTGATGAATCCTGTACTGCAATGTAGGTTCAGATTTACAGGGCTGAAAGAGGTGCTACAATAAAATAGAATGCAATTTCAGATTTGCCTCAATACTGTCTGACAAGCGGCAACCAAATGTTCTGATGCTGATTGACAGAGGGCAAAAGTGCAATTGGAGCACAATATTGATCAGGTGACAACTGTCAAACAGAAGGTTTTAGAAAAAAAATTTCAACATCTTCTGCAATGACCATTGCAGAAATACCGGACTAAGGCTACCGGTCCACGAAGTACATTCACCAACCCACTGACTGAAATGAATACGGCTGCAGAAGAAGAAGTTTACCGAGCGGCAAATGTCACAGCCAACAGGCTTGAGGAATTTCTGGTCCGTCTATCTGATGTTTCAATGGAAGCCGCCACCTGGAGTATCACTAATATGGACTGTTGTGAATCAGTGGAAGACAGAGATCTATGGTATCACTTCGAATGAGAAGATGGGTTTCAAGAAGGAATTCTGCCTATGATTGATACTGTGGAATGCTTGGTTGCAGGCAATTAGCATTCAGGAGCTCTGGAAAACGATCACACAGTGTGTAATCCATTTCAGATATTCACAGATGCATATTGTAAGCAATATTTCATAGTCAATTTGGTGAATGGGTTGTGCCGACTAGTTCACCACCGATATTGCTTAATGGCTACCTATTCCCAATGTGGCCCAGGCATATTGATCTACCCACATAGTTTATTACATTCAACAGATCTTCAAGCATAATGACCGGTGTGCTGGTCTTGACTGTAGGATTGAGACACTGTTCAATCTTGCCCTTCAAGGCTAGTAGGATATTGACTGAGCAAAAGTTTCCAACAAACTATCTGCTGCCAATAAACGACATAATACTCACAGAGCCCATCCTTTACTTCTCAAGCATTGTTGGAAAGAGCCATTCTTTGACTCCCTATCATATCAGGTACATTATTTGAAAGAAAGTCATGTCCATAGACTGTACAGAAGCATCAGATTAACCTCTCACCGAGATAGATCAGTAGATTTCCCAATTCCGAACTTTGAACTGGTATTCTGTGCCAAAATTGTAGAGGACAGGGGACACGCAGTAAGTGAACTGGTGTTCGGATATGATTACAATGTACTCTTGGACAGTATACTTATTACACTTCAGAATGGACTATTGTACTACCATCAACCATTTCACTGCCCTACATCTGTTGAGTGTCTGCAGCATGATTGCAAGGTAGAATATACCAATGCCAACCAGGGGATCATGCCTTAATCTCATAACATCTGGGTCCAACATACTGATAGTAAACTCGATAACACCTTCCAAGGCGGTTGTTATATCTCTGCCTGTATTATACTTTAGCTGCACACCATCAGATCGGACTTTCCAATTTCAGGAGCAACTGCCCATCAGAAAAGCGATATTGAACTTTTCTATTACGTGCAACACGACTCCACTATGGATATTTCGTCCCCAGGCTCAACAATTTACAGTGGTGATTCCAATAGAGTACTATGATCAATGTGGTTGGGCTGATTGTGTTGATGGGTTCATCCAGGTTGTCAAAGTGACTGACATGGACCATATTGTATGTGTCGGAGCAGTTGTTGGACCAGCACATTTGGTGCCAGAGAATGCTGCATCAGATAGAATCGATAGCATATGGCTAGTAAATCACCCTGCGGATTTGAATACCTACTGGACTGAGTATTCAGTTACAATGCCTGAATCAAGGTGTGCTGGAGGATGATAGTTAATCAAAATATACTATTATATATGAACAGTATATTAAACACTACTGGAGAGTATGGCTCCAGGTTTGAGGATCACCAGAATAGTCTTGGGGACACGGCCAATACTCCCAATGGCTCCCAACTTTGTACATCACAATTGTTTAATTTTGTACCATCTTGAAGAAACTATACACTCTTCAGGATACTCTTGTATTCTGTTCCACATCTTCTACCACATTGAGGAACACAGGTGAAGTAGTCTCAGAGCACCTGAGAGTACATCGCTTTGCATTCAATCTATCTGGGAGTATCTGGGAGCATCTGGAAGGATCATTGTTGCAGTTCAGAGTTGCTGGCTTGTTCCTTTATGACTTCCACAGCATTCTTCATTTTGCTGATGTGTACTAATCGACTGCAGAGCTATGGTCATTGTATTTATCACTCTGAATGTTGCATGCCATTATACTTTGCCATTACACATATCAAATGAATAGAGAGATGTCAAAAACATTAATGCAAGACCAATCAGGCCAGGAGATAGTCCCCACTTTGCGCAGGGAACAATGATAATACAAGACCATAAGGCAGGAATCCCAATAATTGTTACAAAATTGGAATATTATCCTGTGATACCAAGAATGAACTGGGTATGACTACATCACATCGCAGATCGGTTTTTGTCAAATATGATTCCGTTCCTGATTGAATTTTATACTACCCATTGTTATGATGCACATAATTCGGTACAATGAGTTCTAGTTGAACAACCACAACCAGTTTATGATACATCTGCGAAATTGATCAAACCGCACAACCAACTACAGAGACCATTTCGAGAATCTTCTTTATGCTAAATCGATTATACTACGTTTGAGCAGTAGTAATAGAATACCTGACGATTGTTGAAATGTCATTGCACAAGCTGAATGAAGCCATTGATGCAAATGAAATGCAGGATAGGCAACCAGAGGAACTCATTCCGAAGGAGCATCCTGAGTTGCTACCTCTGTCCAATCATGTTTTAGCCAGTAGGTTTGAATCCCACCAATCAGATATTGATGATGAAGTCTGGCTGAATGTCAGACTGACACAAATGTGAAAACTTCTATATTCGATTTCACAAGCGGAGTTTGTTAAGCTACCCAAACTGCTAGCGGTTAATATAACCAAGGAGTTCGTTCAAAAGTCATCCTGAAGTCTTCCAGCACCAGTATTGTTCAGAAGGAAGTCCAATGGCCAATTAACAATTTATATTGATGATCGCAATATATATAGTTAAACAAATACGGCTCCAACTCCCCTGTTGTTAATCGGGGTTACTGTAAATGTATTGAGGGAAGTGAAAATTCACATGAAATTGGAAGTCAGAGGAGCATATAATCTGTCTCAGCTGAAAGACAGATTTATGTATAGGTTAGTCTTCCGGACTCAGTACAGGCCACTAACACCTTCAATTGTGTTGTTTGGACCAAGATATGCTGCTGCAGATTGCAAAGGATAAATCAACGAGGTAATTAGGGAAGTGCTAAATGACTTCGCATCGGTGTATTTGTGTAATGTGTAAATTTATGAAACTATGGAAGAAGACCACATCAGATATGTCAAGTGGGTGATCAAACCCCTCTTGGAATCAGGGTTGAATTTGGACACAGAGTAATACAAATTCCATACGCAAACTGTCAAGTATCTCCGAATGATTATTTCGACAGAAAGAATCTTAATGGATCCGCATATACTTGATACTATACCAAATTCCATCTGAAAACAAAATACTATGAACGATAGGGTAAATAACCCGTTCAAATTGCGGCAGTTTGTCATTATTTGTAAATACTATCAATGGTTTATCACCAGATATTCGAACAGAGCCAAACCTGTTACCAGACTTCCAAAGAACCAGAATGCTGTCTGATAACACCATGAACCACAGCTTCCTTTTCACAATATGGTCACAGCCTTCACACCAGGTCAGGTGCATCAATATTTCGATAATGAATAGGGGGTTGTTAAAGAGATCAATGAATCAGGCTACATCTCGGCGGGAGGTTTGTCACAATGTGATGCTACAGGAACCTTCCACCTGGTACGATATATTGTGAAAATATATACACTAGCAGAAGGCAATTATGATATTTAGAATAAGAAACTTATGGCAATTATTAAAGCATTGAACAAGTGAAGACTTGAGTGTGAGGGAGCATTACACCCCCCACAGTTGATAATGCACAATGAGAATTTGAAATGTCTCACGAGAAGGGGGTAATTGACCTGCAGACTAGCAAGACGGGATGAGTATTTATCATGTCTTGATGATGAGATAATGGTTCAAGCAGATATATCGAAGTGGACAGCGGATGTTTTGACATCAAGGGATGGAGACATCATGGAAAACGTGGGATGATTGATTGAAATTTCTTCAATAGGTGATTAAAAAGTGGCAGAACTTACCTGAACAGTAGTGTTCATGGGTACACAGTCTGCCCCATTGTTGCAACTGTCCATCTTGATGAAGTTACACCACCTCAAGGATGGCACAAGACTTCCAACAGAGCAACTGTTGGGTGAGTTTCACGAGACATTGACCAAATTCCAAGGCCACTTCCGCAATCCAACCTGTGCAATTTCGCAAAGATGAAGGCAGACAGATTTCAATATTAATATCAACCGAAATGGCAACAGTTCTGTCCGCTCACCATTCTCTATCCTTCTGGATGTGCCAGAGAAGCTTCAGATGCAGAGAACCAAGGCAGTTGGCTGTGGTTGCATTCAGCTCTCTCAGAGCAATTGCAGCTCACCAGTATTATCTATCCTCAAGCCTGATGGTACACTGTGTATGTATATAGATTAGAGTGAAGTTAACACCATAACTGTCAAGGATGTGTACACTCTCTCACACATCGGGGACGTACTCAACTCTATTCACGGCCCCTGCTGGTTCATCCAATTGGAAATCGCTGCTGGTTATCATCAAATTTGCATCTCAGCAGGCAACAGGCAAAAGACAACCTTCATCACTACATGTCATGTGAACATGTTGCGTGTCCTGCTGTTTGTCCTGCGGAATGCACCCAGCCAGTTCCTGTGCAGGATAGATGGCATTATGGAGCCAATGAAATGTACATTAATCATTGTATTGCTTGACACTATTAGGATTAACAACCATACCCTCGTGGGACACGTCATCCATGTCCAAGACATGCTTGCCGTGCTGCGAGAACATGGTCTCAAGGCTAAATGTGCAAAATGAGCCTGGGCTTGTCAGAAAGTTCACTTTTGTGACTTTGACATTGACAAGGACGGTGTCCACACCCAGGGACATAAACCCCATGCAGTCATGGATTGGCCTCAACTTCAAAACAGTAAGGATGTCACAGGCATCATAGGCCTCACCAGTTCCTATAGAAAATTCATTGATCACTGAGTTCACATTGCTAGTGTCTGCAACACTTCCGGACCGTCACTCTGAGTACCGGGTCCTGGTCGGAACCGAACTGTCGCCCAATTGGCAGTCTGGGTGGTCGATACACCAGTATTGCCAATTCAGGTACGGTACGATGGAAATCTCCTAAATGTCCGAATTCGGTGTGTTGTCTGTGGGTTGTCCAGCGGGTCAATTTGTAGGTTGATATAATGCTCTGAATTTTGCTGTTTGATAATAGTATATGATCAAAATCGCTTATTCAACATCCAATGATCCATTGTTGAATGCTTTGCAGGTTGCAATATCAATTATTTTAGAATCAATGTTTTTCCTTTTGTGGTTTATATTGTGGACTACTAAGTTGGTCTATAGTTCTGTTATGATCTGAAATATCCACGCGGTGCCTTGATTACCCAATATACATAACCATATCTTGATCACACTGCTTTGATGCTCCGTTTCAAGATGGGGTAAAGAAGATATCGTGCACTGTGTTGGTTGAAAAGGCCACCATTACAGGGTATATAAACTATTGCCACGAAGTGACTCTTACTTGACCAAAGATGCAAGACCGAAAATTGTTGATGCTCCATGGATGTTCATTTGTAGGATGGGGCAGGGAGCATGCCGCTGTTGCTTTCACCACTCAAGGTGGCTAATACCTCATGTATGGATGTCTGCAACCAATCGCCACTTAGATAACCCAGGATGCAAAGCCAACATTATTGGCGCTCAGTTGATGCACATTTTCAGAATGGCACAATGACCATGTCACTTTCTCTTTTGCATATAAAGCCTGCCATTACATTCATTATGCCTAACAACTACCAGATCACTTGGTAATAAGATGACTTAAAAGACTGGAAATCTTTGATGCTTGGATAACGCTCATTTTCAGGCTGCAGGAAGGTAGATATCACGGATTGGTCACAGTGAAAAGGCCGCCCATACATCGTATATGAATCATTTCCACAAATCACCCCTTAGATAACCCAAGATGCAGAGCCAACAATGGTTGAAGCTCAGTTGACACTCAATTTCAGAATGGGGTAGTGACTGTGTCGCTTGCTGTTTTCCCAATAAAGACTGCCAATACATCAATTATGCTTAACAGCGACCAAATACCATTACAAGTACCTTGCTTACAGGACCAACAATAGTTGACCATCCGTTGATACTACTTTTTATGTATTGTCTAGTAAATATCTGCTGCCATCGATAATTGTATGAATAATTATTTGGACATATTGGTTGCCTTTCTGCCACAATGAGGCTCAGCCCTTTGACTAAGCCAAGCCCAGTAATATTCTTGCATGGGTTGCTCTCATTCTACCAAGATTGATGTATTGTGCTGCATGATTCATTTTGCCCTGTATACTTCTGTATAAGAACAAATATCCACATCCGCCTGCTCCATAGTCTCCCATAATATTACTCTAAGTGAAATTCTTGGTCAAGCAACATATAGAACCTGGTGAAAACATATTGACCCATTTTGTCCTACTTTTTCTTCTTTCCCTGATTCCTCCTTGTTTCCATTGCAGTGACCGTCATCAATCAGGTGTCAGCCTGATTCATTGACTGCCGTGTTGGCTGAATCAATCTGGGAAGATTTGGTGTAGCATTCACAACCCAGTACTCTGGGCAATCTAGAGCCCAATAGCATTGTACTGCTCTATATCGGATTCTTTGCCTTGCTCCAAGTCACGTTCCCTAGCCTGTCGATTATCAAAGTGACCATTCCAGGGTGGCCCACTTTCGATGTTGGAAAGGCTTTCAGGTGCACTATGTCTGTCAGTTTCAGCTGGATGACGGTCAGTTCATTGGATTTCGCGGAAATTGAATACTTGAGTTCGTCCTCCAGGAATGTCCCTTACAGACATAGCTGGTGGCAAAGGTGATCTTTCCGACAAGTTGAATGCAGCCGCACCGTCATGTTGAAAGAGTGACATGGACGGTTTGACAATCTTTTCCAAATCCGAAATGTATTCTACAGGTGTCATTTGCTTGTTGTTGGCACAAGATTCATTCTGTGTCGCACCTATGTTTTGACTGCCCTGCCACATCTCTGAGAAGTTGTGGACCTTGGCCATTCTGTGCAATTTTCTTTCCTCCACCTCTTTCTTCAATTCCAAGTCATTTTCAGTTTCTGTGGTATCCAATGCTGTATAATCGCCCGCCAAATTTCTATTATTTACTTGAGTAAACTGCCTTACAACAGCTCGTTCCTAAGCATCCCGCCAGCGGTGTTAGACTGTCTCCAGTTGAAAACATCTCACCCAATGGACAAACTGGCCTCCACTTCGACACCGTGTGGTCTGATAGAGATTCAGTGGTCTGCCACATTGGAGAGATCAGTATACTGTGAGTCGCCTTTCCGCTTGTTGATGCCACCAGTCGGTGATATCGAGTATCCGCAATGTACCGCTCATCTCCATGGTGTCGGAGTGGTAATCATTAGGATTTGGATTAGCTTGCGCCCAGTTCTTTAGTGCTTCGGGCAGTGAATTCAAACAGAGCCTTGCGGCTGCCAATAAGGGTGCTGCACAATCACATTGGCTGGGTGTCGTTTCAGCCAGGTTTTGAGACTATAAGCATTCTTCAACATCGCTGGAAAAATCATATCGATCAAAAGATGATTGACCCAATCCAGAAGCCTTTGCAGAGTGGAAGAGTTTGCTGCGAGGAACATTTTCGGCTTTAATGATGGATATTGGTCGATTTTTAGCACAGTATTTGTTCTCCACATAGTTCAGAAATGCATCCGGCTAATGTGTAGTATACAAAGTTCCGTCCTCAGGATCAACATCCATTGCCTTGTCGCACTTCCTGCATGATCACAGTTTTTGGAAAAGATCAAGGATATTTGCTGAATTGAGGAGCATACCGGTCGTTGGAGTGGCTTCAGCATCATGTTCAGACAGCTTCTGCCGTGTAAACTACACGGTGAAGTATAGGTCTTCCTTCAATTGAGTCCCCTTCTTAGTTAATGCTCGTATAACGCAATCCATATGATCGAACATGTCATTGATGCCAGTCATGACAGGATACAGAGTAACCATATGCGTTTCCGACATCCACAGGGTCCAGTGTCGGAATGGTTTTAAAACATCCATGACTTACTTGACAAGGGTCCAATCATTCTGTATTGTGCAAAGTGGTCAGTAATCACTGAATTTCGGATTCTAGAGCCACTCATGGGTGAATTCTTGTAATCGGTAGGCTCGCTCAAGCAACTCCACTTTTGAATTCCACTGCGTTTTCACATCCATAATGGGCAGTACTGCGAATTGTATTTTTGCATTTGGACAGTCTGTGAACTCATTTCGAAGACCAGGTGTCAGCATAATCAATTCAGCAAGCATTCTCTGCTATATGAAGGTCTGTTTCAGGTCTTCAAAAATGTCTTGAAATACATACTTTCTCAATTATCTTTGCTAAATCTGGTGCTACAGCTGAAACCATGTTGATTCTAGCATTGCCTTCTTTTCGCAGTCTTTGACTCTTCCCAATAACTGTGCTTTAATTGTCTCCACATTGCTGATCACGTTCATGGGCTTCTTAAGACTTGCTGGCGCCTTTTACACTGAGACTGCTCATGAACGCACCCAAAGCAGGATGAATGACGTGCGCTATGCATGGTGTGTGATTTCTCACTGCAGGCCACTCGATTCCGGATGTCACAAGGGTTGATTGTAGTTCCCGAGTCATCGAGTAATATGAAGAAGCATTATCTGTTGTAAATCCATGTCAACAGCCATTGGTAAGCTCTACATGATGAAGAACTTCTTTCCAATCATTGGCTAGAGTTGCTCCGGTATGTTGACCCTTCACCTAATATTCTTGATTTGCGGTCGAAATAGGAACGGAACTGCCAATCATCCACATTGAAAGCCAGTTGGACTTTTCTCAATGCCCAATGCCGATCCATATGTAATCTATGATTGATGTTATGGTTAATATGTTCGTCGATGTCCACCCATCCAAAGCTAGGCTAACTTGATTTCTTGATGGAAATTACTTCTTAATTGCATCCGCTGTGAGTGAGGGTTCCCGCCGCCATTTGTTGCTGAGAGAGCTGGCGGACAGATGCATGTGGTCGCTGTGTAATGCATTTCTTGTCCGTTGTAGCTGTAGGTTCGATATAGTGTTCCATGCAATATGAGCTGAGACAATACCTTACGTGACTTAGCCATTCGAGGTGCCTTTGTGAAATTCGGTAGTTAGGAAGTACTTTGCATCCAGTTTGGAGTGTTCTGTCTGTCAATTGTATTAATGTAGACATGATAGAACTGTTGAATTAGAATTTCTTTTGCGAACTTACAATTGTAATTTCTCAACTGCGGTTTCTCTCATTATACCCAAAGCTGCTTCATCAATAGTTGAACTTCTCAATTCAGAAACTTCCAAGTCAGTTAATTCGGTTCACTTTGCATTGTGCGCTTTCGCGAGCAAGTGTGTCACCATTGAGCGGGTCGCATGTTCTGACGGATGGCCAAGAACTGGACACACAATCCATATGATGCCAGAGTTGTCGGTGTCATCTATTCTGCAGTGCAAACAGAAACACCACGAAGGCGCATGCCTAGAATTATTGCACGCAATAGGATGCTTCGAGCCCACATTCATATAAGCCCACCAAGCATCAAATATGATTTGTAAAGTCAGGTTGCTCAAATCATGAATAGAACATGATCATTTTTGGAAGATATTATAACCTTTAGCAATGTGGTAATTAAAGATTGGGAATCCGACATGGTGGTAGGAATTTGAAAGCTGCGTAATTCCAGTTGAGAAACTATCAAAGGTTACATGACTGTTAAGTAGAACGCTGGTTCTTAAATATCGACTCTGCAGCTACATGCAACACAAAAGCAAGACCTGTGAGACATTGCATGCATAGTTGTGACGTTGTATACAAGGACATATTGAAAATAACTGACCATTTTAAATTCAATTTGGGATTGAGTGTAGGCATTTCGTAGTTGTGAAGTATACCGTGCCCCACAATTACTGTTGCCGCTCCTCTGAAGCTTTATTTCGGAGGCAGTAGCAGCATTGTTACCAGCATCTTTGCCCATGAAGGCGGCCAATACTTTGATTATAGGTTAATGTCAATGCACAGCCCTTGGATTATGCATGTTGCAAGACAAAGAATCGTTGACGCTCTGTTGACGCTCTGCTGATGCTAGGTTGACACTCACTTTTAGGACATAGTAGGGATGTCAACGCAAGCATTTTTACCTAGATGGTTGGCCAATAGTTCGATTATGGGATGATGTCTTCGCACAGCCCTTGGAATGCCCATGATCCAAGGCAAAGAATCGTTGACGCTCCATTGACGGTCACATAGAACAGATAAATACATTCATCGTACTCGCAATAATTGTATGTAATGAATTGTATGGTCATTATTGACCACCAATATAGAGTTTCAATGTATTATCATTTGCATCCAGAAGCTTTGTAGACTCTCAATTTCTGATCGACCACTATCCACGTTATCTGAGTGATGGACGATGTGGCCCTATCACATTTCCGCGCTTTAGGCTGGCAGCTAATGGCATGTAGATCAATGCACTAGTTTGTGATTAATATATCCTGACATCCCCTCATTTCCTCATCCAGCTTTTTCTCCTCGATTTCCATGACCTATCATAAGCAATTTTGAATATCTCAACAATGTACACCAGGTCTGTGCGGAAAGATATGCAGTTGGATGCATGGAAGAATGCAGCACGACAGTCGTCATGCTGACAGATTCATATTTAGCACTGATGGCTCCTTCTATGACACGTATAACATCACTCTCCTAAATTTTGTTGGTATATTTTGTCACTAATCTAGTTTTTGCATTCTCACTTAACAGTAATTGGCAAACAGAAATCTAGTATATTAGTCATCTTACAACCTGATTTGGATTCTAGAATTTTCTCATAATGTGTACCACCCTTACACATGCATAGACGAATTATTGTGTCTCACAATGTGGTGACAGAAATCAAGAGAAGGGTGACAAGTCGCAGAAGCGGTACACGTATTGCTTCGCACTAAAATATGACGTGAAGACTCACTGTGTTTCTCCGAATTCCTCCAGCAACGCAGGAGCAGTCACCATGTCTTCGTCCGAATCGGATTTCTATACAGTGATCTGCTAGGGAGGTAATCAGCAGCGGTAAAAGTGTACACGTTCCACAGGGTGCGATTTCTGTATAGGTGATCAATTGGGCTCCGGGAAGGGCTGAGGACACGCAATACCTTTGTGTGACAGTGGCTTCCCGGAACGTAGCCTCATATGACTACTTCGTGGTTGAGATATCGTATGCGGCATTGGCGATATTCTGGGGACAACATCAAGACACTCAATAAGCTCCCCAGATATTGTGTGTGCAGGTGCATCTACAACATCATCCGATTGCGGTTCAACAACTGCTGGAACGCTCAGTTCGGTCGCGCCGTACTTCGTATCACTTTCACAGATGTAGTCATCTGCGTCACCCTATCCAAGTTGTGTCAATTTGTCCAGTATCATCTGCTTCTGCGGAGCCCTCTCCACGAGCTGGTGTACAATGTTGGAGATTATGCGCATCTTGCGGCCGGGTTCGTCATCGTCCCTCAGCTTGCCCAGCTCTTTATCTTCATCAAGTTTGCTATCCCGATGCTCCACATCAACAGAACTTGCAAGATCTCCCGGACTGTCTACGATAGCGACCAGCATTTCTTGAAACATTCTTTCCGGCTCTCTAGTCCTCAATTGCGCATTTTCAGCTTCCCATGTATCTTTCTGCTCCTGCATAATCGCTGTCTCTCCCACTTGAACTCACTTTCTTGCGACAGCAGCTTCTCTGTTAACATACTCTCCAATCGATGTCGGTTGCTTTTCATTGCGTATAAAGTGTGTGTCTTGTTGTCTCTCCACCGCAGGCTTCTTGTTGGATCGCAAGCTGCGCAATCCCTGATGGGCTCCGGCTCCATCTACATTCGAGCCGCTCTTGCCGTCATTTGCTTGATGACGTCCTCGTGTTGTATTCTCTGTCAATTTGCTGTATATTACAGCTGGATATGGCGAAATGTTCATTTTCGAAGTATTATTCATTATATTTTGTGATGACTTTGTTGTTGGGAGAGATGTTTGATGTTGCAAGATATGGACAATATGGAGGCAAGCTACGTCTTTTATGTCAAGGTTGTTAAGTTTGATCAACTTGAACAAACCAAAATCGGTGTTTTGGCTGTCACTACAATGGGAATAGTTAGGTGTACAGTACAACATGACTTCATTGTTAGAGTCAGCTTCATGTAATATCCCGGGGACATTTGCAGACCAATATCACCAGACATCCCGTCCCTTGAAGATATTCCTGTTGATATGTAACGATCATGAGATCTCGGCTGTCATACATCTCTATCTATCCGTGTAAACAAATGAAGAACATCTGACTAACTTAATGCAAATTGTGGGACGGTGGGAAACCCCTGCAACTGGCACCCATACACAGCAGGATTCTGCTTGAGTAGAACTTACAAGTTGGCTGTTATGTATTCCATTCTGACTTGAAGCCAACCATATATTCCTCAGGACTTCTTACTTCTTTTCATTATCATCTTCATCTCCTATTCCACACCTGCAAATTGTGACTACACACACACCTCAACTAGGTGAGAGATGATCGGAATCAAGCTGGTCGACAGGCACTTCATCCAATGCGGCACTCACTGGCACACATCCACAGCGCAGACACGAGTTTGTCCACCTCTACGCTGCCAATGCAGCCACTGAAAATATGACCCAGGAAGCATATTCAAACATCGTCCGTAAGTTCGGAATCCTCAAGAGTAAGAAACAGCAAGCAGTTGGATGTGCGTATATCCATATCACTGTGAACAGCCCTCAACTAACCATGTCAAGTACTGCATATATAGTTAGAGGGCTACGTGACAAATTTATCACTGCCAGGAACAGGAAACCTGCAACGTTGACCAAGGCATTTGTCCACACAGTCGGTGAAATCACACATCATAATGTTGTCAGCTCTAGGATTTTTGCAGACGAATTTTGTTATAAGCATCCCCCACAGTGGACGAGACTGGCCTCAATCATGTTAGAGGAGTGTACCGAAGCCGATATAGTGGAGGTAATAGCCAAATATCATCATTAGAAGTAGCAACAAATATCTTGTAGGTTTTCAACAGGTCTGCTACTATGGCAAGGCAAGGAGGTCAGGTACAGCTGGAACAGTCCGACATGAGCCTGGCCTTCCGTATGGCCAAAATGGCCAATGGAGGGTTTTCGAGTGCTGCATCAGCAGAACCACACTATCTGATCACGACGCGTCGCGCTGAAGTCCAAGAAGAGAAGAAGAGGGTAGTTGAGATTCTTGGGCATAGAAAGGTGAAGGCTGCGATAGAAAGACACCTGGCTATACTTTGTCGAAACCACAACGACAGATGGCTTCCGTGCCACAATGGCACTGCAAAGCATCCACCGACCCCCTGGAGGCGCAGAAGATTGGGTGCACCTCCACTCGACGGACACTAACAGCCGACTGCAGAACTTACCCCACCTCTGCCCGGAACGCTACCTACAACATCCGGTGTTACGGCGTAGGCAGGTACGGTGATACCTGGGAATAATAGAAGAAAGATACGGGTGGTGCGGAAGGAATTGTGTTACGGAAAGACGGAGACGTTGGAAGACGCGGAGGAAGCGGCGAGATG
>Ga0307512_10001947_pt1 | contig 27576 bp, 18 predicted proteins | sample 14_EM_MG_FD_200267 | JGI IMG/M metagenome (GOLD analysis project Ga0307512, IMG submission 200267) | Populus trichocarpa ectomycorrhiza microbial communities from riparian zone in the Pacific Northwest, United States - 14_EM | ecosystem: Host-associated > Plants > Roots > Unclassified | place... | reverse complement strand
ACTCCCCGATGTGGCCTGCTCTGATAGCCGGTGAGTCTCTGGATCCACGTGTGCGGCCTGCTGCCTAAGGCCTGGTGCTGACGACTGCCCGATGTGGTCTGCTCTGATAGGATGTGAGTCTCTGGATCCACGTGTGCGGCCTGATGCTGACGACTGCCCGATGTGGCCTGCTCTGATAGCTTGTGAGTCTCTGGATCCACGTGTGCGGCCTGCTGCCTGAGGCCTGCTGCTGACGACTGCCCGATGTGGCCTGGTCTGATAGATTGTGAGTCTTTCGATCGCCGTCTATAGGCTATGGCTTGTTACTAAGGAGTGCCCGATGCCCTACTCTGACAGAGCGTGAGTCTCTGGATCGCTGTCTATTGGTTGTAGCCTGTTTCTAAGAGTGCCCGATGTCTTGCTCTGACAGAGCGTGAGTCTCTGTATCTAAGTTTATAGTTTGTTTCTAAAGAGTACTCGATGTCTTGATTGATAGGGAGTGAGTCTGCTTGTCATGTTCCTGCTCTGAGGTGACTGTTTGCTAATGTCTTTTTGCCTCTTTATCGGCTAGGCGGTATGATACATCTTAGCCCCCTTACTTTGTATGGTCATGTGCTAATATAGCTAATTTGACTTGTTAGTTTGTGAGCTTTTTCATTCTTCTTCTCAGTTTTGATCTGTTAACAAGAGCCTGGTGGATAGCAAGGATGAACAGTCAGTCTTCTCATAGCTTTTTGTTTTCCGCTGTATGAGATTGCTAATGAGCGCTGGATTGCTTGGTTCAACAGCTAGTGAGTCTGTCTGTGATTACTCTTAGCTGTAGGTGGCTGCTAAATGAGAGGCTTTTGTTTTTTTCTCGATCGAACAGCCCGTGCGTTTACTCTATATGCTATTGCTACCGCTACAGCTCGTTACTAACACTACCTGATATTTCCCGTGCACAGCAAGTGAGTTTCTGCATTATAACCCTTTACCTCTTTCGTATGTCCAGTTGCTAACAGGAGCCGATGGCTTTGGCTGACAGGGAGTGAGTTCATAACCCTTATGACTCTTTCATTCTCGTTGCATGCAGCATGCTAATATGATTCCGATCTCATAATTTAACAGCATGTATGTTTTTTCCAGTTTAGTATTATTAATTATCGTTGTCATTTATTGCTAATGCAAAGCGGTGGCTATGTCTTCTAGGGAGTAAGTTCGCTTAAATGATTCGCCGAGTTATTGGTGACTAACATTGTTTCACACTTCATCTTTGTAGAAAGTTAGTTCAATCTATTCCTATGATAAATTCTATGCTAATTTGACGTCCGTCTTTACTATGATTCATAGCGTGTAAGCTCCCTCTTTGTTGGCATTATTTGACTAGCTTGCAGAGGCTAAGTTGGTTTTATAGAATGTAGGTTTCGTCCGAATTACTGTTTGTGAAGTTGCACGTCGCTAATTTGAGACATATTTCTCAAATTCTAGACGGTAAGTCGCATTTGACATCTGCCTATTGGTGAATGCTAATAAGAACTTTGACTCGATCAAAAGCGTGTAAGTTCTTTTTGAGTCTTAACGCATGCTCCGATTGATTACCTAATTGTGATGATAGTCTTAAGAGGAAAATAAAGGAATTCGACGAGAGGGAAAAAGAGGGATTCGACGAGCAGCAAGCAGGGGGATTCGACGAGAGCAAAAGAGGGGAATTAGACGGTAGTGAATCTAGTGCTATAAGCCCAACGACTTGATTTGACAGGCATTGGGTAACACTCCGTTTCTTCCCCGTATCAATTGTCGGCTGTTAACTAATGTTTGGACACTAATATGAAGCAAGCTTCGGACGAAACTTGGACTGTTTGTATTGCATTTTTGAATATTATGATTGTTTAGCATCGGACTCTAGAACTATCATAACAGAGTGTACTTCAATTCTGTCGTGTAGTTAAGCCATATCTGCAGGCTCTAAGAGACCCAAAAATGTATCTACAGATATATTTTCAGATACATCACCATACAAATTTCGGCTTCATGGATACATTAATGGCACTTGAAAATAAGAATGTATCGCAGATACATTAAACAGATACATATCCCGGTGGTGATACATTTCTGATACATTTCTCAAATACATACCCACAATGATACATTATCTGATACATTTCCTAGATACGTATCTACGAAGGTACATTATCTGGTACATTTCCTGGATACATATCGGTGGTGACACATTCCCAGTTACATTTTCCAGATACATACCTGCGATGATACAATGTAATATGTATCCAAAATCATCACGAGATTTTTGTTAATGGTGTTGAGTTTTAGAAAGCAGCGGGAATTGCCAGTAGTGAAATATATGGTCAAGGGAAGGCCACATTTGCTCCTACAATTGTAAAACGAATGGTTTGGCAGGCTCCCCATGATGTGTAGGTATGTAGGCGGGTGCATGGCTCGATCACCAGTAGGCAACTTTGTCGTGGTGGTGATGGTGATGGTGATGGTGTTGAGAAACTTATCACCTGCTGTGGTGGAATGTTATCCCACAATTTCAGCTGAGATACATTATGGAGATACATTGTAGTGATACATATAGGCCGGATACATTAGGAAATGTAGGGTGGAACTAAGATACATTTTGGATAAATTATTCACACAATGGGACGGGATACATTTTCGGCCATTTTAGTGTATCATGCTCGATACATTGCAAGGATACATTTTCGAGTCTCTTAGAGAGGTTCAGTGTGTATGCAAGTTCAGTGTGTATGCAAGTTCAGTGTGTATGCAAGTTCAGTGTGACGGCTATGTTTTCAACCTCGGCTAAAAGCTCACGATCGACATCGGGAAAATTACAAATTCTGAAGTTTTTGGCATTGCCACCACGTAGAAGTATAGGTTTAGGCGTCATCCTAAGGGTATATACTCCGACTCCATTATGAAGGAATTACTAGATCGCTCACTGTATCAAGGAGTGTGTGAAGAGGTGTAGGCCGGCCGCGCTTTTAGCAAAGGCTCGGCGGGGCCCGTTGGGAATACAGTTATCCAATGGGTCCGTCCCATGTTCAAATGCCTACTTTACAACGGGTCGACCTATTTGTAAAGTAGAAGTTGTAGTTGTCAAGTACGACTACAAGAAGTGCGAGTTATAGATCATTCTGATGACACCTTGTCCCGGATGGTCGGCTTCACTGCGAATGATAACAAGCAGGCCGAAAATCGGTGCGGAATGAAGATGGACGTGCCAGAGACGATGTTTCGGCGCAATGGCAGGTAAACATTGATAGTCATATCAATGACATCTGCCCACGCGGCATACCTCAACCTGTCGTTAGTACATGTGCAAGAAGGCACCTGACCCGTCCGCTTAAGGTTCGAGTTTAGGCGCTTTTGGTCTCAGGTGACCTTTTAAGTGCACCCGATCCCTCGCGTACGCGTTGCCTTAGTCCTTTGGTGCCTTCAGCTACAGAGTGAACCTTACTGGAATTGTCATAAGCGAATCTCGGCGCGACTCCATCCGGTTGTTAGCAGACACAGCTGATACTTATCCATTAACACAACAACCTGTTATTTCAAGTAGCTTTGTCGGTCGTCACTTGAATTTTGAACTTTGTATCCTCTGAATCAAAACGGGTTACAGTCGTTATGATGACTTCACTTTGGTCAGAATAAAGTCAGACTATTTTACCGGCACCAGTACCACACGAATGCTCACCCCCAGGGTAGGGGAAAGTGGATACTAAAGTTCTCGGTGAACTAGTGTCGCAATCTGTGGGTTCTGGTTTTGAGGTTGCAGCTGTAGTAACCTAGAAACACAGATATGGTTAAGTTTCACAAGTAATAAGCATGCTTTACCGCACATGCGCATGGCATCTCCAGTTTTCCGGGAAAGCTTATGCATGTCGATCGTCAGTTATTGTCGTATATCTGAATATATACGGCGGCACCTTCAAGTTGGCACCTAATTCTATGAGCGGGTAATCAGCTTTAGTGATGCATTTTATGAATGTCGCACATGGTCTACCGGGTTCCAACCCCTGCAGCACTGGCCGCCAGATATCTGCAGACTGATTAGGTCAAGTCTGGCAGATCTGCGGCTGGCCTGGGTCAAGAATTTCGTGGCCAGTCTTGTGATGAAAACAATAACTTTGCACAAAAGGTTGAATTGTCTATCTTACAGAAGTGATTGCCCTCACAGAGCAAAAGATATCTAAGGGAAAAAGTATGCTTTTATATACGCGAGATGGAGAGTGGCGGAGCCAGTGTGGAGTGATAATTCGTGAATGAGTCTACACAAATGACTCGGAGCATTAGCAATTACTCTCCAGTCCTTTCTAGCAGCCTCCAAGGCCTTCGAGCTAAATCTTGTGTCAATAACTTGGCATAGTCCGGCCCAGATCATGCTCTGATCTGTCCGGACTGATTCCCACTCAGAGCCAGGGTTTCGCATAATCAAATAGTGACACTAAGGAAGTCTAATAGACCTAAGCCGAAACTTCAGAGACCTTAAGGTTTAGTATTTGAAGCAAAACTTGACCCGAACGATTATTTAGGGTTATATAACTGCCTAACTCAGTGTTCTCAACCGTCCCGTCCGACGGCCGGGGACGGCGGTGTCGTCTGATATTTCTCCAGGACGGCCGAGGACTACCTGGGACGGCGAAAATACCGTCCCCGGCCGATATCGTCGGTCCCCGGCCGGCATCCAGTCTTCGGCTGACATCAAACATTTAGGTGTTCTATATAGCTAGAGATTAGTGAAACAATGCTAATGGATATAGTTTGCAGTACATAGTATGGGTTAATTTGTGGGTTGGTATGGTTCAACTCGGTTTACTATTTCTGAATTTCATCAGCAATGGATATCCGCCGGGGACTGCCGAGGACGGCATCGTGGCGTCCCGGCCGTCCTGTCCGTCGGTCCCCGTCCTCAGTGATCCCAGACGGACGGGAGGATTGAGTTCACTAGCCTAACTACCCTACAAATCCTAGATTGCACCACCCACACATTTCAGTACTACAGCACAAGCTGAATAGGTAGATGTACTAGTTTTCTATACCTAGTCTTAAAGAGCAATTAAGATGTGGCGTAGCAGGGTTACAAAAAAGTCAGTGGATGGGCCTGTTTGGAATTTGAAAAAGAGAAAACATATCACCGTCTTTATAACCAATACAGGATTGCTCCGAAGCCTCATTCTCCTCAAAATTTTGGTTAACCCAGCACCGGTGCAATTTAAAATAAACTAACTTGTGGTACAAAACCTCCTTAATGCATACTCGAGTATTCGCAAATGCATTCTTCCCTCGGAGCCAAAAACATCACATATTCCCAATCCAACACCCACCCCGAAACGGTATCATGTATAGGAGCCTAGTGCACCGACACCTCGCCGTAAACCACCAAAAACTCGCTATAGCCGCTTCGAGCATCGAACTTCATCAATCGCTCCTCACTATTCGAAACTTAGAGTGAAGCGCGGTCTTGTTGAGGGTAGAGAGCTGCAATATCGAGGCTAGCAGGTTATCCACGCCCAGTTTGGATCTCTCGCTTGCCAAACCACTCGCCGTGATTGACTCTGGGATATCGGCACACGGTCCCCATCCGGCGCGCCATTGGCTGAGGCCCACTTCCGGCTGGGGCAGTGAGGAGAGACAGACGCAAATAGTTGGGTGACCTACAGCGCGTTTCAGTAACACTGTACGTCTGAGACAATGCAACTGCATCAAGTTGTTTAGGAAGGAATACTTCTACTCTGTCGGGAAATGAACTGGGCTGCGCGATGTTATGGTACATTCTGAGCGGCGGTGGTCAATCCTGGGGAGGAAGTCTTTGCTGTACGGAGAACCTCTAGGCGCGCTTGAAGTAGTTGCTTTTGAGAGCAGTGTTCCCAAACGGCCGACGATTTACCGGCCACAAATGGGCTAAATTCGACCAGTGCTCAAATAGAGCTTTGCATTTCAAAAGCCGACGATGTGTCAAGTCGGCGGCTATTCATGACCTGTAGATATTCATAATCTGTAGATATGCATGGATTTCGACGATGCCTGGAGGCATTTACAGTCGCCGTGAGGGTGTAGGTGCTAGTATTTGTGAATATATTTCCGCCTTGGGAAGCCATCGAAATGATCCCTAGCTAGACATCGATGTAGAAACTATTTATGGTGAGACTCGCCCGACTTAATCCCCCTAAACCGGTACGGGCGGTGTTTATAAACGCGGTAAACTGAGATCCAAAATGCCAGCCACTCATAAACAGGCCTGGCACTCGTTTCAAATTATGCAAACCGGCGCGACTTTGGTGAAGCCGCGCCCGTTTGACCGATTGGGAACACTGTTTGAGAACCTTCGGCAGCGGAGGTGCTTTACGGACGTCGTTTATCGTGTTCTCGACCGTCGCCGCTGACGGAGCCTAAGTATCAGTATCCAGCCTAGAAAATGGGATAAATATAAGTAGTTGTTTGCTAAGTCACTGGGAATAATTAGCATAATAATTGGAGTTGAGCGCGCTTACGAGCTTGGCCATAGCAATTGAGTCAACGCTTGGTCCTAGGACTTCATAGTGTCCACGCACAAATTCCCTATAGAATGCCGTCCGAAAACCGCTTGCTACGAGCTGCGCGTCGCGTAAGGTGATTTTTACTGGTGTTGGCGTTCATCCGGGGCTTTTAAATTGCTTGCGCACAACCCTCATCGCCAAGGTAGTCGACTAATTCCTCGTAACGGTGCGAGCAGATGATTACGGTCAAGGTAGTGCACCATGGACAGGAACTTCGGGAATCTGGCCTTGTGCTTGTTTCAAGGAGGTTCGCGATGATGTGATCGATCTTGGCGTTATATCTGGAAGGAGCGGTATCCGGGGAGGGTGGCGGTAGAAGTGGGATCGGCACACTCGTTGGTTAAAAACAGCTTGTATAAGGCTGAGTAGCTTCCGGAGGCACGGGTTTGCCTTCGTTATAGTTGCGGCATTGTGCTGGTGACGGAAGTGGCAGGTGAGGTACTCTCGTTCCTAGATTTTCTCGTCGCTCGCAAGCTGCTTTCCGGAGGCAGATGGAAACGGCTGGTAAATAAGCGTACAAGTGAGGGCGTGTCCCGGAGTGAAAGATACATACCTGGAATAAGCTTTCGGAACTGTTGGCGTTAGGGTTCGGTTAGACCAACCGACTTCCAGACCTCCCGGCTTCATATCATGCTATCGCCCGATTAGTACTGCAGCAGGGGTGCCCCGTGTCCTGTAGGTTTTGCGTTTTGGTAATCTTTAGCTTTTGACACATGCTTTTCGGCCACTACCTGCTTGTCTCGGATCTATGTGCAGCTTCCATCCCTTTCTGACGTCTGATTTGTTGAGGCGCTTGTTTTGCTTGCTTTAATCATACTACATTCACTCTCCTAGAGTACGGGAGTGCTCGAGTCCCCTCCACCTCCGAATGCCCAGCTAGGTGGCCGAGCTCCTCCCCTTCCCCTTTAGCAAACGAAACGAAAGCAAAATGAAAGGTCGCACTCAAACAAAAGAAAAGAAAGAGAAAAGAAAGAGAAAGCCTGCTAAATAAACTCTGCTTTGCTCAGCGACGTGTGAGCTTCTCGACTTCTGTGGCCGCGAGGAAGTCCATAACCGCCTCATCGCACATCTCCAGGGAAAACAGCTCGGGTATTTGCACGTGCCTGCATCTTCCCGGTTTCCGGTCGGTTGCCCGCCTGACGACTTTCCACAGCTCCCGCTGCTCATTCTTCCACATTTTGCACTAGCGGAAGAGATGCTCTCGTGTCTGAGCCGACTTACCGTATATTTATTGAGGCGCTGGCCGTTTGGGTTGATCGAAACCATTTGAGGTTTCTGGGAAGAGTTGTTAGGACAGCTCAACCTGGGACTATTCCTGACCCGTTCCGTGGAACTCAACATCGTCATTAGCCATTCTTGTGTTTAGCAACAGGCAGTGATCTGGCGGTGGTGAGAGGAAGGGGGTTTGAAGTCAACCGGCCACGAAAATTATACTTGGTCAAAGCGTTCTGTCATGTAACTGCTTTTAAGACATTCTATATGTATAGAGTTTTCCCTGTCCTCACTATTATACTAACAAGCTTTCTGGCGGGTTAAGGACACCGGTACCGTCTCCTTCTTGGTTGAGTGGAGAATACTCACCCAACCCTCCTTGCCACCGGCATATCCACGAAAAAACAGGTATAGCAACAAGACAATGGCTGCACGCATCACCCGATCTCCCCTACGAATTTCGGATCACATTCACGAGTTCTCAGACTTGAACGCCTTGTGGTACACCAGCAAACAGTTGTACTCTCACTTATCTCCGCTTCTCTACGTCTTGCGATCGACGGTCTATACAGAACCAATTTCTTCAATGCCGATCTGGATCCATCTTCTCCGGATCTCTCTATCCTGTATGGAATAATGAATTGGTACGACCTAGAGTGTCTGGGAGTGTTTCTGAGTTATGGGCTGGATATCCCATCTACAATAAAGATATTGTATAGAATGAAAGTTTGCTTAATAGAGAGAAATCCTACGCTCCCCAATTTAATTTTGAGAAAATTAGACGCGGCAATGGTAGGGGCGGTGGTAAGTGCGCTTTCTTTCCTTTTCTTTCTCCCTCTCCTGGTGAGTGCGGGCGAAGTCGTTGCCGAGGATGCACTTGTAAGTACGCTCTCTTTCTCGTTCCCTTTCTCTTGGGAGTCAGTGATGATGCTGGTGGAGTGGACTGCTCAGGGATTGTAGCACCGCAGGTGCCAGCAAGAGGGCGGATATTGGCAAGCAAACGGTGGTTTTGGCTAGTCTCGTTCCCAGCTGCGAGGGGCTGGAAACGTGACTAGATTTGGCAGCGCCTGTCAGTGGTATTGTTACTGCTTTTGCTTTTGCTATTGCTGTTATTTCTGTTACTGCTTTTGTTTTTGTCATTGCTTTTACTTTTGGAGGTGGAGGTAGCCCATTTTCTTGCTACGCCGTTTGGGAGCCATATCATATTGTAGTGTGTAGATAAGGTATAGTAGTATGTGTTGACACGTACGCGTAGCGGGGGGGTGAAAACTCGTCGATTGTCTCGTGTGTTTGTACAAAGAGGAGAAACGTAGATATAGAAGCAACACGTGATCTAGAGCAGAAGTCCCCCACTACGTCAACAGTATCGTAGGGGTGTCACGGCATTGCCAAGGGCGAAATCGCTGTTCTTTTTGACGGGCAGTATAACTCTGGGCATGTAGGCTTCAGGGGATATTTTCAATGATACGACCTTCATAGAGATTTACGCCGACGGGCATAAAGTACGTATTTCAGCCCTACATACGCAACGTGTACTAAAATTAAGCGCTCATGCACGTCAATGTGCGGTGATTTATGTCGACGTGCATGAGTGCTGAATTTCAAACTTAGTGCGAATACCGTTCTATATTCCAGTTATTGACTCCATCCTCCCAGTTGCGAACGACTCCATACTCAGGGAAAGAGGGTAGAGGGAGGGGATATCCCCCATCTAGCGGCCATCCGGAGGGGAGAGGAATCGGGCATTGTCATACTCTACTCGTCATATTTTTTTAGTTTCCGCCTTTAAACCCCTAACCTTAGGAATTATCACGTCAAGAGTCATTTTAAGCGCCCTCGCTAGGCATTTTAAGACAGGGCTAGGGTTATAGGTAGGCGGTACCTAAAAATTTGACGAGTGCATACGGTATAATTAAAACAAACAAACAAATGACTCCATGCTCCCAGCCCCACGCCACTGCATGCTCGCTGGAGCGCTTGACTCTACCTTTCTCTCTCTTTAATACACAAAACTTACCCTCTGGAGTTGGGAGTGTTGATGAAGTCAGCCGCAGCTGGGAGTCGGTCGCAGTTTGGAGCATGGATCGAAATTCTATCCCATCATCCGTCACAACATAGTTATTGTCGATCAATTAACCATAACACCGGTGAAAATCAGATATCTCACAATATCGCAACAAGCCACCACTCTCATCCCCCTACTATATTGACAAAGTCATAGGGTAGATCCAAAAGATTATACCTACTAATGCAAAATAGAATCTAATTAATATTGCCTTTTATTTTTTGAGTTCTAATAGGGTTGCAGATTCATACAAATCTACATAGCAACGGCTACCACACCAAACAGTAGAACCCACAGTCAACAGCATTGCTCAATCACCAATATCAATATTTACCTAAGACTTAGTAGAAATTAGGTTCATATAGTGCTCATTACTAGGAATGATCCAACATTTTTTAACTACAAAGCGTGGAGTAACAGTGGATTTGGTACAAGTATTTTATTGTTGCTTTATCAACCATAAACTCACGGACCATGGGATACATATCGCCGCTGAAATCTAGCATTTCTTACTGTGAGCTTCTCGTACAATTCATGTTCCTTGATCTAGAGATTAAACTCTGCAAACGCGTTCATGGTATGCCAATATGAGACACCACCAGTGCAGCAATCTCTGCAGCTGGAATACAACCATTTGCAGTCGTTTGTGGCACGTGCAATAAAAAACCCAACATAGGAAACCTAGTCACTGCTATTGTCCCGTTCGCTTGTTGTGTTTGATCATAATTATGATTGAACAGCGGGTCATAGGTTTTTGTTTCATCCCCAAAACACTGCGGCTGAATTGACGTACATCTTTGTGGTTTCCATGCCTGTTGCAAAGTACCACACTGCTCTGATTGAGCAGATTGGAGTCAGCTTTTGAAGGGATATTGCAGCCGTGGCCAGTGTTGCAGGCGCCTTGGGAAAACCTTACATTCATCTGTTTACCGTCTACCCTATGCGGAGCTCCTTGTAGATGTCGTTAAAAGGTCTCAAATCCCCCCAAATACCGTTCACTGTGACTAGCGGTACTCTTCTAAAATCCTATAACATATTTAAAAGAACCTACTTCTGAATGCTGCACCACAATTACTCGCTAATTCGAACTCTTGTGGTGACAATACTTTTGCTCCTAGCAGTTCTCCCCGTAGCGAGCTCGATCAACGTACCTCCTCCTCTTCCCGAACACGAATGGGTTGGAAAATCCCACTTCAACTATACCGAACTACATGACCACTTCGCCGAGGTCCTTGTCTGTCTCTACATCCCCATGGAGGTGTTGGTTTCTACTATTGGTTCATCTTGGTGCTCATAACCATATGCTCGACATGCTCGACAGGAATTACAGCAAAGGAAATGAATAACAAAAATTATGAAGAGGATCCGAAATCCATCATCAGTACCATTAGGGGAATCTTGGCTACCATCTACAGCATCTTTAGCCTCAATTAAAATGTGCAAACGGTTCGCAACTGTTCTCATATAACGGGGTTTGACGCTGTACACGGAGTTATCATCCTTGCCCTCATCGGGTCCTGTTTGTCGGCGGCGGGTGGTATCGTCATGGTTGCCCAGATTCTCGATCCGACGAACTTGCGGGTTGTTGTGTCTGCGTGTACATTGTATGCGATGTCGTTGCTTCTACACTGGGTTTCCAGGCTAGTGTATTTTGCATCTGTGGTGAAATCTATGGGTTATTCGATTATAACAGCGAATGTCCGAAGAGATTTATTAGAATCTCAGAAGAAGTATACGAAGAAGAAGTATTGCAAGTATAACGATTTCAATAAGTGTTCGAAAGGCAAGCATATACTCAGAAGAGGATTCGAGAGGAGATATTGTAGTATTCCGATCGATGTCTGAGCATGTCTAAAGAACTGTTCTCTAACCGGAGAAACAGTATCTATATATACAATAATAAACGGGTGATTGTCTGTGACCACGGTCGTGGATCAATAACCAAAACAGGAAGAGAAAAACTCTGCAACTGTACAAAAATACATGAGAACTGTAAAGAATATAACAGAACCATCTAGGCACATTCTAAAAGAAAAGCGCTGATAAATCCCTCTTCCAGCGGAACCAAAAAGAAGGTTCTAGACAAGTTCCAACCGGAACTTTCTAGACAACCTAAACATAAAAGATAACAAAAGTATTAAAAGTTATTAACACACCACATTATCCTTATCCATAAAGTACTATCTTATCGTAAGGAGAATACTTAAGAAAGTACAAATATTAGTAAGAGAAATGTAGATACTTCCGTATTTTCAATACGGGTGTGGCTAAAGTGACTGAGGAGTGGGATAGTGTTAGATTGAGTGCATTGTTTGTGGCGTTAATTTCCTGTTGCACTGGCATAGATAGTGTCGGGAATTATATATATGTCTGGGCCCGAATATGATAAATTCTCTTCCATTCCTTCGATCATTTCACTGTCACTTTTCTTCTGTGGAGTAGGAAACGTTATTTTGGGGAAGATTGTTGAGGATCCTTGGGGGGGATATTTTTTGCAGAAGTGGGTAGGTGAGGTGAGTGCTGCATTTGCGGCTGGGATGCCAATTTTAGAGGGGTTGCTGATGTTTGCGTACTACTATTGAGTTGGATAGTTGTCATGTACATACGTCTCAGTCATGCGTTATAGGCATGAGATTGAGTGAAGATGGCGGAGTTGAGGCAAACAGCAGCAGCAGTGACAGGGCTAAGGTGATTGTGTAAGGAAAGTTAAGTATCTGTTCCGACCCCGCTGGCAACTAAACCATTTGGTCATGAGCCCGGCCTACTTAGCTAGGTAAGTAGGCTACCAAGTGCCTGTGCCAGCTGACAACTAGGAACATTCCTTTCAAGCCGCACACCCCCCGCCAACCAACAACACTAGTATAAAGTCCTTAGTTTCGGTATCCATGGGAGGGTGGGAGACTGAGCAAGTGGTCGACGGTGTAGAGGTCGGGTCGGCCCGCTCGGTGGTTAAGAACAGCTTTTATGGGTAAGAGTCGCTTACCGGTCTTACTGACGGCATTGTGCGGGTGACGGAAGTGGAAGGTGGGGTGCTCTCGTTCCCAGATTTCTCGTCGCTCGCAAGCTGCTTGCCGGAGACGGAAGGAAACGGCTGGTACACGAGTGCACAAGTGTGGGGCGGAATGATAGTCTCGAACCGCTACTTGTACTATTCTTGTACTCCAAGCAGTCGGAGACTCCCGTCAAAGGTATCAAGTTGGAATAAGCTTTCGGAAAAGTTGTTGTTTAGGGTTCGGTTAGACCAACCGACTTGGTATGGTTTCCAAGACCTCCCGGCTTTCACATGGCGAAGGAATTGCAAAGAGGAAGAGGAAAGGATGTGTGTATTTTCTTATTCTTTCCATTGACACCGTCTCAGTTAAATTACCTAATCGTCAACAGAACCGAGAAAAAGTTCTTTGTACTGGAAGTCGTCCAGGGCCAGCATCACATCCCTCCAAGTCAAAATATCATCCACAAACAGTAACATACATCGTTTCTTCCATAATGCTCTCACTGCCTATGATTCCATTTCCGCCACCTCCGCGCCCTCACTTGTAGGAACCCAGGTCCTCACCATCCACGCCTTCCACCAAACCTGCTTCATTTCCTTAACTATAGACTTCCCATCCATAACTGCACCTTGCCCTTCATTTAATACCCTAGCACAAGCCTCTATTCCCCTACCAAATCTGCCACACAATGTTCCCCACCACATACACGTCCTCCACACAATTCCCTGTGGACAAGTGCTCCTACAGTCGATCCAACTAGGTGCAGCTACTCGCAAAGGCCAGTGTAAGCACTTCTACAGTCGGACCGACAGTTCCATCAAACATTTCAATTTTTAGGAGTACTTGACAAGCTCAGAGCGTGAGGGAAGAGGTGTAAGGAGAGGAAAGGGAAAGATTGGTAGGTAGCGAATCAAGAGCTAGCATAGCTCTGGGATGAAGACACTGATGTGGTAAATTTTTGACTCTAGATTGATGACGGTGGTTGGCAGGTGGTAGCTAACTTCCTTCATACCCAGCGGAAATTTTGTCGGCGGAGGAGCCAACGTTGAGATGGAGCTTGCTAGAATCAAGTCAATGCCACCAGCCCAGTATTCCCGAATACCGCGGTCATGAACCAGGAAGATACGAAACGATATGAAAGTTAACAGGATCAGCGGTTGGTTGATCAGGGACGGGAAGCGGACTTATAAGATCCTTGGGCATCGGCACGGCAAGCTTGAAAAACTTTTGAATCAATCACCTGGTGAATAAACTCTTCCCCCTGAGAGGTCGAGATGTAGAACTTATGACCCAGTGATTGGCGATCAAGAGTGTCTTTCACGGCAGGTAATTTTACTATTGGACCCTTCATTCTGCTGTACTTTAGCAGTAGAGTAGTTAATACAGAGTATTTCCTTCACTGATGCAAGAGAAGGAAGATATGTGTATTTTGAAAAGGCACAAGGAAAGCCTTGTGTAAAACACATACGGAATTAACAAAGATATTGCTTTGAACGAAGCTAATTTCAACCTGGGGACCTGTCTTAAGCAATGGGATGGCGTGGAGGACTGTCGTGACTACCAATATGATCACTTACATTGTTAGCTCTTGGTTGAGATCTGAAAAGTGGAACAGATAGAATATAAGAGATGAAGGCGCAGCAATTGACAAGATTCTTGGTGGTGACCGGCTCACGGGACGCTATTACAGGTCTTCTCGTACGAGTGCAGGATGATATACAAATTCAAAACCCCCTTGGTAAGTATCTTAGCATTTTTGCGGCAACACCTGGACGAATTTTGTGAAGCAGTCTCCAAAGATACTACCTTACGGTTCATGCATCACTGCCGGTATTCATCGCCGCAAAATTGTCACAAACAGGTTTGGACTCACCACACCAGGAAACAAAAGTCTAATGGGCGCTTTGTAGACCTTACAAACTGCCGGCCTTATTCTGCAGACTTAGATCGAATGGAGCATGCATGAACACGGGTGAAGTCTGTGCTTGAAAACGGTATCACAGATTCCTCGACCTTAGGAAGAGCATGGGGGGGACTGAAGGAGATTGAAAAGAGATCGATGATGGAGCTACCAATCGTAAGGAGCTGTGTATTGTGGTAATCTACACGACAGCTCCCGGTTACGTATTAGTATCTCCCGCCAGTCAATATTGCCCGTCAGTATCACCCCCACTTACATACATAAATTAAATTTGTAAAGCAGCTGCAAGATCCTGCGTCGATCCGACCCCGCTTTCAACTGTCGAGCTTCATATGTATCTCGCCCAGAAGCACGAGCCTGAATATATGATACATCACGAAGTCGCAACTCATGATCAACGCCCGAAACAGACTACAGGAAACCGGCGTGGATATGGTTTCTGCAACTCATTACTTCTGGGGATGTCTTCCATACGCTACGTCATCTTGAAAGCCACCTCCGCAAGACATGTTTCCTGGATTAGCCAATCACTTGTTTCTCTCGTCTCGTTTGTTCATGGTATGCATAAACATGTGGTAGGTGCTGCTGCCTTGACTGCTCAGAGCGGCGCCCTCTCCTTCTCCGCTCTCCAGACGAATGAAGAAAATCGAGTCCAGATATTGGTCAAATAGTATCAAAGTCTCGCACGACTTGAATGAAAGCGCGTTGGGGTAGAGCTGAAAACTAGTCTGTCAAACAGCTCTTTCGGGCACCGGTAAGTTGGCATCGATCGTTTCTCTCAAGAGTTGCTTGCAGCTCCTTCTACCTTCCCTTCCTAACCGCCGGTGGATGTATATGTGACCGCAAGCGGCTAAATACAACCGGCCGGTGTGAGTCACCGATGCACACCGCAATCGAAATTCCTCTCTACAGCTCGACTACCACCAAAAGATTCACCATAGATCTGAATTAAGACGCGTAACCCATGCAAACGAAGCAAGTTATATCTCCGTGGAATACGAAAGTTGCGATGTGGAGAGATGTGGGAGAACACGGGACAGAAAACCGCTCTGCCAATCTTCTGTAGAATCGTTCTGTCCTAGCCTAAAAAATTCACTTCAGCTCGACTCCCGGCTGTCTATATGGTGGTGACTTGTCTATATAAAGGGAGCATTCTTCCCAGAATTAATGGGGTCTCAGCGCAGTTTTCTCTTCATCAACACTGTACAACCTTTCCAACCTTTTCAATAACATACGACAAATCTTTTACCGGTGATAACGAAGACTAGCAACAATAATGGCTTACTCCGTTGGTGATAAAGTTCAGTACAAGCAAGGTGAGTAATGAATTTGATGGATACCGGGAAGGAGAAAGTAAGATTTTAACGTCGGGTTTGTTTTGTAGATGGTGCTACCAAAACTGGCACTATCATAGCTATTCTTGGGGGTACCGGTAACTACACTGTATATACCCCCATTTCCCTATGGTATTAGATTGACTATACCATTTGTACTAACAGTTACTGAACACGTAGATTCAGCCTGAAGGTGCCACAACTTCCACAGTTGTAGCCCCGTCTGACGTTTGTTGTTACGCTGGTGAAAGATGTGCCTAAGGATCTTCGAGGATATCGATATGGATGGGTGGAAACATGATCGGGTGGAACAATGGTTCCGTTTTATGTCTGAAAATGTAGTTTAAATCCAAAAAACAGCATTGCATTGTTTGGAATTTGGTTCTGGTGAAAATGATTGGTTCATGGAAATGCATACCATTGCTCTCTTCAGTATCAAGAATTCAGGGAACCTTAAAAGTAATAGTAACCCAAGAATTCATGGGTCTCCATTAGATATTAAACCTTTAAGGCTAGATAGAAATTTTTATATAATTGGACACTGAATTAAGTATCTGAAATATCAAACTAGATAGCTTATTCAAAAACGAGACTGTCACTTTCAGCGAGATTCTGGAATCTAAATGTTTAGGCCCTAAAAGGCCTTGGTAGTATCTTAGGTGGATACGCTCGCTACTGCGCGAGTGATACATAATGAAGGTCTATAGGAAGATTATCGCTATTCCTTCGAAGGTTTTCGATTGGCCTGCCGATCTGACATTCGGCAAAACTAACCTCGAACCTCGACTAAAATACTTGCTTCCAGCTAAGTCTAGCAACAACCATACTAGCAATCCTCAATCATGCCATTACCCAGAACTTGTAGTCAATAACCAGAATCTTCTATTCGATGGCTATTGGGTAATAGTGAATATCTTCATCCGATATGTTTGTATTACCCTAGAAGTATCCATCTAAAGCCTTTTTAGCCTAGCACTAGACTTCAAGCTCTGACGCTTAATAGGCGATCGCATCCGTCCCACTCGACTCGCTAGTTATATATGCTTAGACAGGAACAAAGTTCACCTGAAGTCCCATTCTGAGACCATGTAGGTGTGGCTTCCAATTCCGACCAATATTTATTCGATTTCAATCTCTCCAACCGGTAGCAAGCTCATAACCTACCAGTATAAATGAATGCAATGCCTCCAAAAGCCCGATCACATGAGACAGAAGTGTATAAACTCTGAAAGCGACTATGTCAATTTACTCGTGAATATTTCATAATTTATTTTTTGTTTTAATTTTCCCAATATCTGTAAAACCTACCAACACGATGCACAGTTTACTGAAGTAGGAAACTACTCTAGTATATTGGGTAGTGTTATAAATCAGATTACAGGTTACCGTTCTCGGTCCTCCAAAACTAAAAAGAGTATCAATTCAATCTAATCTATTTACCACTTTAAGCACGGGGATCCTGTGGACGAGCAGCCGCAGACCCAAAATAGTTGCGCTCAGGCACCTCAACGGTCTGGGGCGACTACAGTCTTTAGGGCTCGACGTCGCCGCCTCGTCCCGGGTATCATTTCTGCAGCCTAGTCCGTCTGGGGCTCCGTACTGGTACCTATAGGGAGCCAGCAGCTACCGGAGATGTGCTTCTGGTGGTGACGCCAGCAGATGCCGTGATGCCGATTTGTTTGTTTGTAATTATATTGCATTCAGCCGCTTGCGGCTATGGCTTATACCTACCATATTTCCTTCCCGCTTCTTCCAATAACAAAAATGAAAGCAATATCGCGAGCCCGTCGTGATGCCGGTGGTGAGCCTTAGATTTCTCATATCAAGCCCCGAAATTACCGGTAGTAGGCCTTCAAACAAGCGGCTGTGTGTGCTGTGATGCTGGGGATAAACTTGAATACGAAAAATAGTATAAATTACCATATTCTTCTCACAGTTCAATTTGTATGTCACGAGACTACGAGCCCTGTAGGGGTCTAATCCAAGGAAATTGCACCCTAGTCACAAACGGTCTAGAATTCTGTGCCCGAAATTTACAGCCCTGTCTCGGGTGGATGCTTGCCCGGACGGGACGGACTATTGAGATGCCTGGTTGTGCCAAGTATTCCTATCTACAACCCTAAGCTTAAGGGATAAGACTTGTGTCCCTCTGCCCTATTAAGCATGCTATCAGCTCATGGATGTTGACTTTGCCTCCGACGGCTGTGATCTAGCCGGCTGGACCGGCTCCTGACCTCACATGACGCGTATTTTCTCATTCACTACCTTAATCCACGCTTATTGGAAGTTTCTTGCTTTCTGTTACTATTATGCGCGGTGACATGGATATGTTTCATATGCTGCTGCAGTGAAATTCCGAGTTGCACTTGGGACTCCGGTGGGAGATGTGATCTATTCGGAGGTATGCGCACGGATTTTGCCTTTGATATCAGTGCTTGAAGTTTAGTTTTGCCCTTAATAACATGTTAGAATAGAAGGGTTTATGGATTCGTTGTATAGTAGCTAGTGTCAAATAAAGCGTTCTCTTTCCCCATATTCTTCCCCACACTCGATGACTTAATTGCGCTGCAATTTACATAACAGGTGCATTTCCGTTGTCACTGCCGGTTAACTCGTCTAATGACTCTAAGCGGCCTGCAGTTTCTTTGTCTAGACGACCTTGACTACGTGGGAGAACACAAAAGTATACCAAACGGGAACCCGCGGCAAAATCCGATGAATGTCAATTTTCGACTGCCGATCTATGCGCGAATTTGTTGCTAAATAAATATACCTACAACTAACGCCTAGCAGCTACGGTCATAGAAACATGAACGCAAGGCTTCCCGTCCGCTCAGCCTTATTTAAGCATGTTATCGCCAGGTTAGTACTGCAGTGGGTGACCATGCGGGAATCTCTGGTATTGTAGTTTTTAACTTTTGTCTTCAACTTTTCTCCACTTAGTTGTAGTCGGGAGATGGAGGAAAACGTACTTATAAACAGTCACTTGAAGAAAATATCGTCATCGGGGCAGAGTTGTAACAGCACACAAATCGAGTACATCTAATATAACTACTCACTATGCTGGAGGCGGAATACTAGGACAACAAGCTGCTACCTGTTGCACCATCCTCGACTGGGACGGAGTGTTGGTTTACGAACAATTTGTATCCTTTCCTGTAATTACAAGCCTACTAGCTCTCCATCATATCCTTCTCAAGACTCGGGCAAGTCATGAGGTGAAACTAGTAAGTAATAAGTAAGTAGATACGTACCTACTTAAGCAGGTAAGTACTTAAGTACCATTCGCTAAACCACGTTGTTTAGACGCGAAAGCTAAATTTTTGATTGTTCAGCCCCCATGCCTGCAGGGCATGTACTCCCGCTGCCGCTAGTTAGTCCTTGTAGGCATCATTGTGGATACCGATTGTTGTATGCTTCCTTACTGGCTGGTGTAATTATCGATACTCGGGGTAAAATTAGTCTTGGCCAAACTTTATGTGCCTGACGTATGTACTAGTCTCGGTCAGACGCTTTTCCACAGTAACTTGTTGGGTGAGCGGCTAATCGAGAATACGTAGGTATGTACCCTAGGGAGCCGCGATATACTTGTGTGCACTGTGTACTAGGCCAAACGAATCCAGTCCACACGGTTTCCTACCTGCATTGGAGGGGGGAGCTCGCTCTCTATGAAATATATAATATATACTCTATGGGACTCGAGAAATTGTGGCACGATTTTCCTCCCATACTAAATAGTAGCTGGAAAATCCTAGGCCACAATAAACCGTGCATTTTCCCATACAACCAAATGTTTTCTGCATTTTTTATACACAAATACCGCGTATTTTCCTATACAACCAAGGAGTTCAGATAATTTTCCTTGTATTTGTAGGTGCAAACCCCACAGAAAAGCCCCTATAAACGCTGTGTAAATTCTTTGTTAATGGTAAGGAAAATCACATCTAATTCTTATATGTATAGGGAAATACTTGGTTGTATGGGAAAATGTGTGAGAATTGTTGGGGAAATTGTGGTGCTGTTTTTAAACTTGTGCACTATGGAGTTAAGGTTTTCAGCGGGTTCTAGTAGGAACAGTAAATTACATCCTCTTCTTAAGGGGTTGTAACTTCTCGGACTTACTTTTTGAACCAGAATAATTTGGCACAGTTAGCGCTGTTTTCCTACTGCGTACGCGTGTGTGCAAAGTACCAGAGCAACCATAATCTAGCACTGCAGTGGTGGTGGGGATGTTGGCGATATTATGATGATGCCACATATCCGCCCCCCAATTTGCCCTGATTTCTACTTGCTGTTTCGAAGTAATATCCACTGGAAAGTGGCGGCTAATGCTGTGGTAAATACAGGTTTATATAGTGAGAAAGTGTATTACAAATAAATATACCTAAAATTGCCTACATTTTCCCACAATTTCTAGCGTCCTATAGAGATAATATCCGGACACTTTAGTACGAATGAGATTGTTACTAGAAAGATATTATTTGTACGCATATATCATCTTTGACATGTCTGGGAAACTATTCATAATTGGAATACTTAATGACCGAATGCAGCAATCCAACGGCTAATTAATTACAATTGATGATTTGTGCAATGTCTCATCGTGTGTCCGGGGACATGATTTTCCAGCAAGTACTTCTGGATTATATTTATCTGCATAGCCTCATAGTCCGTCTCAGTACATACCACCCATCACCCAGATTCACCCTCAGTTGGCTAACTCGTCTATCAAATGTTCTCCAACATCTCCATAATTCGGCCACTCAATGCTGGAAACCATCCTTCCTCTCGCCTGCTAGACTGCTCTCATTCATCTAACTGGCAACATTTTTAGGTTCCGGCTGGTTAACCCCGATCACCGCACTTCTTGGACCCCCTGTTCAGTTCTATGGCATGATGGTCGAGCTCTGCGCTCACTAGAGCCAGTAGCTTTGCAATACCGTATATCAGAGCATAACCAGGTATGACTAGTGTCAGCCTACCTCTATTTGGTCGTCACCCGCCAGGGGCCTTTCCATGCTGGTTAAGGTATCTGTATTTTCGTAGCTGAGTGACTTCTCTGTCAACTCAATGGCTAGCAACAAAAAGTTCATTGGACTCCCTCACTCGCCCAGTGTTCTCAACCGTCCGAGATCTTGCCAGGACGGACGGGACGGCGCCACAGCCGTCCGTCCCGTCCGAGCATAAGAATGACGGCTGAACGGCCGGTGTCTGCAGGGGACGGTACTTTGACCGTCCCCGGCCGACATCGGGCGGCGACCGTATATTCTTATATGTAACCCAATTCGGTCCTGAGAGCGCGCGGTAAGAGATATATAAATGGATACATCCATGCATAGATTGTATATCAATTATGTTATAGTTTTAAAGAGCGAGGAGAGGAGAATGATGAACAGGATCTTGCTTCACAGTCTGGATAATTGTAGCTAGTTTATATAAATTGTATCTACCCTGAGAAAAATCCATCGATATCGACAGATGACGCCCGGGGACGGCAAGGCTCCGTCCCCGGTCGTCCTCTCCGTCCGTCACCGTCCTGCCTCAGAAAGACGGCGCCGTTTCTGTCCTACCCTCGGACGGACGGCGATTCGCCGTCCCGTCCCGTCCTGAGGAATTTCGGACGGACGGGACGGTTGAGAACACTGCACTCGCCCTTGGTTACTGTATGTCAATGCGAGATTTTCCATGCTATTCACATTGTAGGGATGCCCTTGGCCGAGTACCCTCTTTCTCGTCTCCATAACCTGCTTGTATAGCTCCTAAGCCTGCTTCCATCGCCCCTGGTTCTTGTACATCGATGCGAGGTTATTCATAGTGATCAAGGTATGTGGATACGCTCCACCGAGTACTCTGCTTCTTGTTGTCATGACATACACAAACATCTCCTCGCTGTTGAGATATTGATAGATAGATAGATAGATAGATAAATAGATATAGAATATCATACGGCTATAAACGCAATCGTGTCTAGTGTTTGAAAGGAGATCGATTGCACGTCATATGATGCAAAAGGCTGGGAAAGGCTGCGAAAATGGAGAAAAGCTGGCAAGTTGACAGAAAAGGCTGCATACGACCGTGAAAGGAGTGATTCCACAAAAGTTCAAAGTGCTTTCAGAAATATAAGCGACTATTGAGAAAAATCTGAGTTCAGTGACAGGAAAGTGATGGAATCCACCAAAGCGGTGGAAAGGCAAAAAGCTGTCCATCCTTTCCAAAATTCGTGCGAACTTTGAAAGCAGCCTAGAGTTCAGCGATAGAGAGAATGTAGAACTGTTGCCAAGCATTGTCGATGGGTATGTTGCAGATCGCAAGGTCATTGATGATTTTCTCCTGCGCTGTGATCCATTCAGAGATGGATGGGTACAATTCAAATTTGCAGTCGGTTAGCTTTGCCATTTCATATCGACCATCAAGCTTAATAGCCTTTTCGAAATCGGACAGAATGGCCTCCCCCAATACCATCGGATTGTCAAACTTATCACCCTTGTACTGGCTGCGGATGGATGGCTCCCGGAGCGCGCAGATGGTGCCATTCGCCTTTTAATAGCTGTTGCAATATGCTTGCCAGTCTCAAAGAAAGTTATCGAAATGTGTGAGATACGAAGAGTCGGTTGATTGGAGCTGGAAGTCATATGCAGTATTAAGGGGGTTTGAAGATGTAGGAATGGTAATTCCGGATGCTGCCAGTGCAGCTAGAGGGCGTGGGAGAATCTCCGAGCCATCAACCACTCGCTAGATATTAAGATGCTTAAGGAGATCCTCAGCCTCTACTGCTTAGGTGCGGTAGTTATGCTCATTGGGTTTAGAGATGGAGGTTGAGATCGATATATTGAATGAGGGAAAGCGAAACAATAGAAGGAGTAGAAAGAGTAACAATAGAGGGATTAGGAAGGGAAACAATAAAAAGTCTACAAATAGATGTCGATTCCAGGCTCAAAGTGGAGGAGGAAACAATGAAAACTCTACTAATTGATGTCGATTCGTGAAGGAAAATGGCGGAGGTTCAGAAACGATAAAAACTCTACTAATAGATGTCGATTCCAGGCTCAAAGTAGAGGAGGAAACGATGAAAAGTCTACTAATAGATGATGATACCTGATGCAAAGCGGCAGAGGTTCAGAAATGATAAAAACTCTTCTAATAGATGTCGAATCCAGGTTCAAAGTGAAGGAGGAAACGATGAAAAGCCTATTAATTGATGTCGATTCACTTGAACTAAACTGAAAGCGCCAGGCTCACAACCTGTTGAGACCAAACAAAGAAAGGCAGAGAAGAAAGATGATGATTGAGCTGTCTATCGTACAAAGGGAGAATAAGATAGACATATATAAGGAAAGAAATTAAATTAAGAGAAAAGCACTAAGAACGAAATACTAAGAGCGAAGCATCATGAGCAAAGCTCTACTCAGGTCTGAGGCTCACGGGGAGATAGGCACTGCACCAAGCTCGAGGGGTGATAGGCCCCGAGGCTCACGGGGAGATAGGCTCGCTACCAAGCCCACCAAGCCTAGTGCATGCTTTAGTCCCTATGGCCTGGGCTAAAGTTAGTGCCCGGCTTAGTCCATACAAGATACGGTGGCGGCTTCGCCGCCCTTTGGAGGCGCCAGATAGATCTCCAGCCCAGCCAACCCAGAGTTGTCATTTTTAGCAGCTCCTATGCTTCCAGATGTATATGGCTTTAACATACTCCTAGAATTCAAATTTGTTAGATCATCTCTTGGCCAGCTCCCAGTGATCTAAGTCTGGGTGAGTCTCTATTGTTTCTGTGGCTAGAGCAAGCATATTGGCAACTGGGAAGATGCCTTTCACTGGGTAACTCCAATCAATTCAAGTTCATTTAAGTCCATGAGTTTTGCTCTGATCACAAAGTGTTCTATACATGAACTATGCATAAACAGATCCTCTTTCACTTTGTGGTCTCCAATTTACTATATCACTAATATTCATAGTGCAGCTGTAAAAAAAAGGCTCCAAAATGCTGTTGATTCACAATTTCTGACTCAATATAAGAGATATCATAAATCTAAGACTGGGAGGTGAAAGAGGATATAGTCCACATTTTGTGTGTAGGACACTTTGTAATCAGAGCCAAACACTCATTGGAATTAAAAGGGCAGGTCATTTGGGATCTGAGTTTAAGTGGTAGGTATTTGCCACAATCAGCCACTCAGCCACAGAATTACGACCAATCAGAATCGAAAAAGACACGTGTCGTGTCCTTATATGAATAATGGCTTGGGGGCTAAAGTTAGTGCCCACCTTAGTTTCGATAGCCTTTGGGCTAAATCCCTTAGTCAACAGAAATAGCTAGGAGGACAGTATAAGGCGAACAAATATCTTGTATTATACGTTGGGTAACCTAGGAGGGAGACATTATCCCATCGAATTCCTACTTCATACGCTTGTGACCCTAACCCTGTATACCATTGTCAAGCTCCGCGATCGGCTCTTCCTGTCGCTGTTACCCATCGCTGTATTCTCTTACCCTTCAATACCTGCTCGTAGGAGTCGTTTTCAGTCCTCGAGATACTAGAGAGATAGTTCCTCAAACTTCATTAATGACAGGACGAAAAGGCAGGGATACAATACATCTGTTATTCAAGAACAGCTTACAATTGGAACACAAAAAGGGAAATAACCATACCTAAATACTGATAGACATCTGGGATTTTAGATCAGCCCGCAATCAGGACACAAAGGAAAACAACCATTTTAGACACCAAATGAAAATTATTAGCAAACTCTACACATCAAAAACCTGGAACACACCCATCGGATACCTCAATGATCTCATCATCCATCTTATCCCAACTGCGTCGAGAAGTCAGCGAGCTTGATTTACTACGGCTCAAGTAGATTAGGGAGAGACTGGCCTCTATCATCATGCGCACCATCAGCCTCGGCTAGCTCCAGTAGTGAAGAACGATGCTGTTTCCTCATCCGAGGGATGTCTCTCAAATCTTTGGCGGACCAACTTAGACTTTGACTGCAAGTATTCCCCAATGTTGCTCTCAACCCAGCCCTCAATCTGTTCCCACATCAACCCCGCTGTACAGTACCAGAGTAGAGGAAGGGGACGAACTGGAATGTACTTAAACAAGACCCACACTCCCAATACCAAGGCCAACATCGGGAAAACAAACGCAAAGAACCATTTCCAGCTCGGATTTGTGCTTAGAAGGTCTATGTTCATTCCAAATAACGACTACACAGATCAGTTGTGGCGAAAGACTATAAAGCACCGTAGTTCATGGTTACTCACCGTAGCGAACATCAGCGGAAGAAAAATAAACTAGATAAGTTAGACATCTATACATAAACGGCTACAGTGGAGTCTAACCGTAATCCAACTTAGTCGTTTCATGCTCATCGACATTGTGATAGACCTTCGAGCCTCGTAAATAGACACCAGATTGAATTCCTATACAAAGCCCAAATTCATTAGCAGTGCCCTAAGCAATGCCTAGGCAATCAAGTACTCACCAGTTCTATCATTTCCTTAGTATGCCTTTCCAATCTCGAAATTTCCCCGGCACATATGCGTTCAAATTCTGCGATTGTGCGCTCTAAATTTACGATGGGTTTAAGACCGAAGCCATCCCTATGTTGCTTCCTAAGTTGTTTTTTTTCCTCGGGTTCCTTTGCCTCCTCGAGTTCCTTTGCCTCCTCGGGTTCCTTTGCCTCCTCAAGCTCCTTTGCCTCCTCAAGTTTCTTTACTTCCTCATAGAGAATATTCTTATGTCCGAAGTCGTGCAACAATTTCCTACATTTGGACACATGTAGTTGCAATCGTTCACTAAGATCGCTCCACATTTGACTATCTTTCAGAAGAGCGTCGATAAACTCAGGTTTTTCTCCTTTATTGAGCAAAAGTCCTTTGCGCTGCAATACGATCTGTTAGCTGAGGAATACAGGACAAACTTGGATGAGAGGAGAATCCTACGCTTTGAACTAGATGAACCCTGGCATTTTCGAATAGTTCCTCCCATTTTTTCTGCATATCATGAACAAATAAGTCGAAAAACTCTACCCCATGATTAGGGATCCAAAAATGATTCATAGTGCTTCGAAATTCTGTGGATCTCAGAACCGCTCGGGGCGTCATATGAACCGATTTTGTTGGGTCGGGAGCGGGCCTATGGAGTTCCATCTTCCAGAGGATTTGACAGTCCTGGTCCTTCACTGCAAAGGGCTGCACATCTTTCTGAACGATTATAGTATCGTACGGTAGTGGTGAGAAGAGCGTAAACCAAGCGTAACAGATCAGCTTAGGATTGGATGCACTTTTATTGCCTATTGAATCCACAGCCGGCAAGGCCATCAACGCTTCTAGGTTGGGAATCCCGTATTGGTAGCGCCTATCCTGCACCCACGACCATGTTATACCCGGGATCTCAAGCAAACTGTGCTTACAATCATAGCCCACAACCTCACGAGGATTTGGAATGCCGTATGCTGAACTAATACAATGTTAACTTACATTGACATGCGGGAGAAAGGTGGCAAATACGCACAGGAAAAGCTGAATCGGTTGTTCTGGATGGCTAGTCTGATTGGGATTAGCTTTGTAGTGAACTATTTTAACATCTTTGGCTCCCGTTGGTTCCCCATATAAAGCTACAAACTGTTCCGGAGTGGCTGTTAAAATATTACGAATTTCATCTGCCGCTACACCAGCAGTACTGGCACCATTCTTAAGCAATATCTGTAGAGTATCCAAATACTTCCGCTCTAGGGCAATGTGCAAAGGAGTTTTATTCTCAGTGTTTCGGACATCTATCTTTGCTTTCCAGGCCAGGAGGAGCGAAGTGACGCTGTTTCGCCGATGACTCACAGCAAGGTGGAGCGAAGTCAATCCATACGGGTTGCATGTGTTGATATTTACCTTGCGCGACGAAAGAAGCAAATTTACCACAGCAAAATGACCTTCTTCGGATGCACTAAGCAAGGAAGAATTACATTCTGTAAGGTTTGATTCATCGCAGGCGTTCATAAGTACCTCTACGGTTGTCACGCTTCCGGCCTCCGCTGCTATATATAACGCCGTCTTCCCGAGCTTGCCAATTGCATGAATGTCCGCTCCTGCGTTCATCAGAAGCTTCACAATCTCCACATATCCGCCTTCTGCAGCCGCCTGTAGTGCCGTCCGTCCGCCATCGCTTGCTGATGCATTAATATCTGCCCCTGTGTCTATCAGAATCTTCACAATCTCCATATGCCCGCCTCCTGCCGCAGCCTGTAGTGCCGTCCGTCCGAAATAGCTTGCTGGTACATTGATATCCGCCCCTGCATCCATCAACTGCTTCACAATATCCATATGCCCACCCTCTGCCGCCGCCTGTAGTGCCGTTCGTCCGCGATATTTCGTCGCTGGTGCATGTATATCCGCCCCTGCATCCAGCAACTGCTTCACAATATCCATATGCCCACCCTCTGCCGCCCCCTGTAGTGCCGTCCGTCCGAAATCGCTTGCTGGTGCATTGATATCCGCCCCTGCGTCCATCAACTGCTTCACAACATCCATATGCCCACCCTC
>Ga0307512_10001946_pt1 | contig 27598 bp, 22 predicted proteins | sample 14_EM_MG_FD_200267 | JGI IMG/M metagenome (GOLD analysis project Ga0307512, IMG submission 200267) | Populus trichocarpa ectomycorrhiza microbial communities from riparian zone in the Pacific Northwest, United States - 14_EM | ecosystem: Host-associated > Plants > Roots > Unclassified | place... | reverse complement strand
GGATTTGAAGGTTGAAGGAGTGGAGGATTGGAGGACTGGAGGATTGGAGGACTGGAGGACTAGAGGACTTGAGGATTAAAGGATTAAAGGATTAAAGGATTAAAGGATTAAAGGGCTTGAATACCTGGAATACCGCAAGCACGTCTTCAGCTCTCCGCGCACTATCTCGTCAAATGGGTTCTCGTGTCTCGAGGTTGGAGATGGGTGTTATGGGACGTACCTGGCAATGGCTTTGTGGAGGATCGCATTCTCGGGCGGACATTACCGCACTCAATTTACTCGTTGATATACATTACGGCATAGAGTTTGGAATGTTGGGGTTTGCGGATTGGCCATGGAATGGGATGGGCAGGGTTTGGAGCCTGGTTGGAACATATGACACTACGGTACCGGTACCGAACACTCTCACGATGCGACCTTGGTATTCGTCACCTAAAGGTGGGGTACTAGGTATCGAGGGTAGTATGCACCTACCCAAGCCTACATCAACAGTTACACTGTGAATGCACAAGTCTACAAGCTACTAGGCGTTATGAGGGGATGATCAATTGCGAAAAATGGGACAAGTGTTCAACGTCAAGCAACAGGTGGATACAACCTCCAAAGTCTTGATCAGTGTAGCAATTTTCACCACTGAGAGCAGCTACCTCAGATTTAATGCAAGGTACAAGAACCTCGGCCTGACGAGATTTAGGCAACTCTAGGATCGATTTTTCCGTCGTAAGACAGCGCGAGTGATGACATATAGCCGCATATGCTACCCTAGCACTGAGGCCTAGAGATAATCATGAGGTTCGAACGGCTTGATTAAAATGACCGATTTTTCTTATGTGACACTGGACCGGAATGACACATTTTAGACAAATTCCTCTCCAATTTCAGTCATCATATAATTCATAATTCATTATATAGATAAAAATTTGCCCCAACACATTTTAAAGAACTCACCAGTGCGCCATTGATCCCTTCCAACCTTTCATACGTGTGACCTTAAGCTTGCCCCCCATCCTAGTTACGCTCTTCGTTCTCATCTCTATTCGTTGCCCTCATCCCACATTTTATACTCTTCAATTTCCCTCGCGACTGAAATGCACAACCAAGAAAACATTAAACAGACACCGCTTTAAGCACTCTCGCGCAATCTTGATCTGCACCCCCTCCCCCTAGGCCATCACTTGGTTCGCTTTCTGTCATCGCCCCATCGCCCGTTATCGCCGGGTGCTTGGCTCTGGCCCCAACTATTTATCATCCGGACTACCGCTTGGTGGCCACCTATCTTTGCCAGTGTTAACGGTGTACATCCGCGGCTGGTCTTAGTGTGAATGTCGGAGTGCGAGCCTTTGTCAAGCAGCATCTGAACCACCTCCTCATTTCCCCTGAATGTTGCCTGATGCAGTACTGTCCATTGATCCTTGTTCTTGGAATGAATATTGGATCCATTTTCAAGAAGTAGTCGGATCACAGTCATATGGCCTCCACGTACCGCAAGCTCCAGTGGCGTTGATCCATGTTTGTCCTTGACATCAATATCAAAACCATTGTCAAGCAACAGTCGAACTATAACCACATGTCCTTCTTTCGCTGCTAGGTGCAGCGGGACTCTCATATTCGTATCGATGGCTGACACTTCTGCCCTATTTCCGAGGAGGTATTGGACCACTGTCTCGTGTCCAATTTTGGATGCTACATGTAACTAGCTAGATTTTGTTGGAAATAACCCGGGTTCTGAATATATAACGTGCATCGCTTGCAAATAAGATAGAAAATTGCCAGCGCTGCCAAGAAACTTGAGGACTTCCGACTTTGTATCATTCTCGTCGCATGACTTGAGATGAGAAGACGTGTTCTGAGCAATATATTCTAACATTGGGTAGGTGCTAAACCGACGCTTCACGGCGTCCTGGGATTCACAGGCAACCTTAAATGTATCAAAGGAAAGATATGTAATGCAAAAAATTGCAAGGGCGCAATCAGCATCGCTGCGAATTATTTCTTTCGAAGAAGGTAATCTCCGGTAGTGTCGTGCATGAGGCGAATGGTGCGGCTCCTTTCGTCTATGACCACCAAACCGGCACAGATGCCGACTAGCGTCCATTCGTCAGGAACACAATCGTCGTTAAGGCTGGGTGTGTCGGGCTCCACCGACACTGTAACTTGGAGCTCTTTGATAGTAAAAACCCTGCGAGCTTTTGTAAGCCATGAAAGAGTTTTCAGTGCCAATGCCGCATTGTTCTCATGTTGCTTCTTGAGACGGTCGATGATTCGGTCATAAATAGGATCCAGCGGCTTTTCGGAGGTTCGAGCATTTTTTAAATTGTCGACCTCGTCCAGAATACACTTTATCGTTGGTTGCGCGCAAATATAATCAATATTAAGGCTGATGTATAGAAACCTATATAAATTAGTTCTGTATCCTCCAGATACTTCATACAAACCTTACATTCCATCGGCAGCATCGACGAGCCCATTAATGATTTGGTCCTTGTAGCGATTCCCTCTGATCAATTTGCGTGCTCGGGGATTGGCGTGATTGGCGTCAACATGCTGATCGATATATCTCTTAAGATCCTTGTTCTGTGCTGTAACTTGAATTTGGGGTTCATCACTGAGGGAGTCTCGGATGTCATCTGGGTGTGACCTGCTTGTTATGAATACTCTGAATCCACTTTCTTTCATGCGGTGGCACATCGGAAATAACTTTCTCGATGTTGTCGATTACACTCGTCCAGAGCGTCAAATGATAAAAGTCTGGGTGAATAATTTAGGTAGTTTAAAGAGAATGCCATACAGCTCTTCGCCACTAGGCCTTCGCTGAGGCCTCTCTTTCTCTAGTTTTCGGTACAGAGTTTCGAGGGGGTGGGCACCTGACAGCTGCTTAACAAGTTGTTTAATGAGAGACGCAAGGTTCCGAAAAAGAATATTGCATTTGTGGAATCAAGCAACTGAGGGTACTGGTTTCCGTTTTTAGATTGTAGCAATGCATGTGGCACAGAGTTAGATTATTTGTCTATTCCGGATCTAGAAGTCAGTGCAATTTACTTGATGCAGAATATTTCCACCCATACTGTGGGCAATGAATATGATCGATCGAGGTTTCGCCTTGGCTAGCATTAGATACTTACTATGTTACATGTTAGCTAGCGAAGTGGGGACCCTACCTCAGGTGAACTTCTTGCGCTCAATAAGTTTTGGATAAAACATCTTGTGTAATCTAAGAACCCGTCGTCCATGGTTTTCCTCACTAGTTTAGAATTATAGCCATAGGTCATAATGCGGATGTTTTTGACATCATGTGGCAAGAAGTCCTTAACCACATACATCTAGTCTTCCGACTCCTCCAAGATCCAAAAGCATGACCTGAAAGGCCAGTAATTGCAACTACACTATAAATGGCTCAAGTTCAGTATTAAAATACACATGTGCGATTGAAAAACTTAGGATAGCATGTGACTTACTCTGCGGCGATTTCTCCTTCGGGAGTGTTTAGCGGGGTTAGGCCCAAGAAGTTACAATCCAATATGAGGATGACGTCCGTCCTGTTGACCGTATCTTGAATTTTTTCAAATTTGGAATCATTCTCCAGGCGTAATATACTCTGGAAGTATTCACTAAATGAGTCCACATTAAGTAACGCCGTTTGTGTGCGACCACAACACGCTGGATGAAGCGACAACTGATACTTTTGATCCTGGAGAGATGGATCGATCCCGTATAAAGCAATAAGGAGGTTAGATTCATTCCAGTTGTTGGGGATGCCAGATATCCGGAAACATTTTGGCCCGGGACTTGGGTGGGCGGCGTCGTGGGGCGTTGTCGGTAAGGTTCATTCGTTTAGGCAAGCTCCCTTCTTCATGACTTGTAGACGACTGCCTACGTTTTCCGTTCGGTTGTGGGGGGTTATGTCGTTTGGTTCATTGTCGGATGATATCGCCAACCCCAGGCTCCAGGAGTTGCGTGCTAGTATCCGAGATGCAGGTTGCGAGGAACTTCGCAGTACAGACGCCATAGCTTAGGATCTTTGCTTCAGTTCGCGCGTCGATACGGTGGAAGTTGGCTACGGTTTGCCTCACGGTAGATATGGACGCGCGCAGAGCTAGTAAGCTCGAGAGGAAGAGGAAGTATGCCTATGTGAACAATTTATGCGGGAATATGAGTTGCACAATTAGGAGCGGAGTCTCGTACGCGTGAGGAGGGATAAATTAATACGTAGTACTAAGTACAGTACGTACTGCGGCTCTGAAAGCGTGGTAGCTTGGCACTGGAAGGACATTTGATGTTTCTGTTCTGTACTGTACTGGCTTTTTACCATCATCACTCTCCTTTTATTAGACTGCCAATTAACGATTTTATTCTCTCTCTTACAAGCATTTCGACTCTTAGTACTCTAGAGCTCTACTTAATATGTTTGTTGGTCCTCTCACATACTGTACCATTCACTGTGGTTGGGACGTCACCGGTCACTAAGGGGTGTCCGTCCAGTATCTTTGACGGGTTTGTCACTGTCATCACCTGGTGTCCAGAAGTCAAAGTATGTCACTGGCACATTGTTTGAATGTATATTCGAGATCAGCCCTAAGGTTCTAACATCTGAAGACTATTTCTAATTCCCTTGAGAATGATATAGTGTATATGTAGGTAAAGTTGAGTGAAGCATTAAATTTAGAAGCCTGAGTACTGAAAAGCACCCCTTGTCACTCAGACTTGTCTACAATACTAAACCTTGTCACTATTGACCGTCTTATAATATACTAAATATGTTGTCACTGGCTAGTGACGTCCCAACCACAATGAGTAGTACAGTAATCACTTGTATCACTCAAACGCTTTAGCAGTCTTGAAGGTAGTCCTAAAAGCTCTAGGATTACAATTGGTGGTTACTTGAAAACGGTCACCTATGCTCCCTCTAGTAAAATTTATCCTCCCCTGGGCCTGTCTTCATGAAGAGCAACCTTATCCTTCACTTGGTTTGGGATTTTTGCCATCAAGAGATACTCTCAGAGACTTAAACAGGTATCAATCTGCTCATATACGAGGTGGTGGAAATCTACTAGCCAACTGCGCGTGGTTAGCCCGAATGTCGTTTCAGTCCTGGCTGAGAACCAAGCACATGAGCTGACCTGCGTTCATTTGGGCAAAGGAGCTAGGTTGAGACGATTCCATTTCTGAGGTTTCGGCAAAGTGTAAAAGTCGAAGATGAGGTTCGTCGAATGGTTGACTAGTTGTATAAAGAGATAGTGGCGTTACGCGAGGCGAGTTTGGTGTAAGTGTGAGAGGTGAAGAGCTCTACAAAAGAATAAACCTTGAGTCTTATAGAAATGTTGTAAGACGTAGAATGGTGCACCATGGCGTCATTGAAATTCAAACTGGCAAAATATTCGAAGTCGTTGCGTAGTAAACAGGAAATTTGTTAAAGTTTGAACTTTGCTATGTGATTTACACTTTGAGATGTTGAGCTGAGCTTTACTCTCATGAGTTCATTTTCCCTCTCGTTTGTAGCATCACCTCATACACACCAATTACCGTTTGTTTTCGTGCTCTCTGTGACATTCTCTCGTCCGACCACACAGTTTTCCCAGGTTTCGCTCTTCATCGGTCTCCGTATGCGTGCACGTGTCCTTACGCATGAGACGTCCGGACGTGTGCTATCACTAGCCACGTCGACGGGAAAACAACTTGCAAGAGTCCGCGTAATGCGTAAGGGTGTTTTTTTGCAGGTGGTGAGGATATCCTAAAGGTTTGAAATAGCCATTCTCCTAGAAGTTACCACAATATCTCTTTTAAACTCACCATTGAGCGCATCGCTAAAACCATTCAGCTATACACCTATATCGCAAACAAGCCATCTTATATGGACAGAAATGTTCTATGCGATCAGTCAACGATCGCGAGATCCGTTCCGCCTGTATGTTTTCGCTTTCATCCGGCGTGGTGGGCAGATCGTATTAGACAATTTCATCCCTCCAAATGCCACTCTTTCTAGGTGGTCCTCAGTTTTGCCATTCTTTCCGTTCTTCCCATAGATAAAATGGAATCGGTTCAGACTGTTTCTGTGATGAATGAATGAGAAACTGTTTGAGTGAATTAGAATAGTCCAAAGGAGAAGGCAATGAGATAGTTCGGCCAAGTCAAGGTATTACTGCCTTATGTACGTATACGTAAAGTGTGTGCACCACCAAATTCCTCAGGTCATTATCAACTTTCTGTATCATTCCCCGTACAACTCCCTATATAATTGCCATATTTAGTTCCAAGCCTCTAGTAGAAACTTTTTTTGGGTGTTCGGCTACCGAGGCGCACCACTGCCGAACAGAGACGCTATTATGGCATTAACAGCAAAATTGACGCATAGTGTTCTACTATTCCCTAGCTACATATACTCTACATTTAATGCTTGCGGATATGTATGCATGTCATTATGACATACATCGAAGTTCTTACAAGTAGAGTACAAGTTATGCAGTAAGCACTTTATCTACTCATGCAAGTTTAATGATGTCCAATTTCATTAATCCCAATAGATTGACTTGCAGTTTCTGCCTATTCTGTGTAAATAGATGTCATAAAAACGAATGCATTCAAGGCGCCATATTAACGTTCTCTGTTCCTAAGAGCAGTATAGTAGTCATTTAATGACGTATTGTACGTATATTTGGCATATCCTGCATATACGTCGTGTAAACAATAAGTTACATAATATATATGCGCAACGTGCATTACAAATCTTTTAATTCGCCTTCCACTAACCGAACCCGATCCACTCCTCACATCCCAGGTCACGATATAGTCTTAAGTAGTTTATATTCATCGCCTTTAATTGGCTCAGATAATACTAAATTTGGAGGATATTCTTAGCCGATGTATATTCCATTCCCCCCATAGCGCAACTTTGTATTCTAGCTCATTTTGTTTTGTGGTTTATGCACCAGTTTATCAAATGTCACTCGTCTTGGCACAGGCTCAGGTTCTAGAGTTTATCGCCATCATTCAGCATATTTACCGCTGCAAAGAGTGAACACAGATAACCGCTTTCTGCGTCTCTTTTCCCCTCTACTTCTCGCGAGGCGCCGGCGTTGGCGCTGTCTTCTATTCTTGGCTATGCTCTATTCTTATCAACCGCTGGCGCGTCACCGGCCACCGCGGCTACAGAACCGCTTGGCAACGGGTGAGCCTGCGCGCGCTTACGGGGCGAACCCCAACATGCAGATTTGTTTTGGATACAGGCCAATGAAATCATCCACAGATCCCCAGCACAGCCTCAGCAAACAGTCTTATGTACTGTTAGTTACCGTTTTCAGTTATTACGGTACAACAATCAGTCGACTCGGCCACCCAAAAACAACTACCAGGTCAGTCTGGCGTTCAGCCGGCCAATCAGCATTCAGCTTTAAGACTCGCAAAGATCCATGGTACCTGAGCGGGTAGGGATAAACGCGGTAAACAGGGAAAGAACGGCATTGAGTCATACTAGATCCATGGATTGGATGAGCAACCGCATGCCGATTCATCCCCACCTCAAGCCTCCCGGTATGCCTCGTTTAGTACAATCCTATTAAAATAAACGCCGTATTTCCCCCACAGATAGATTTAGATAACACTCCATATCTGTGACAAATCGAGGAGTGATTCTATCGGAATCTATTTCGACCAATGCCCGTAATCGGGAGAGGGTACATGGACCTCACAAAGCCACTAACGAATATTGTAACCATAGAGATAGCTTTACGGGTGGTTGAAAACGCATTCCTGACGTATCTGCGCATTTGCCTAGCATGTCAGTTTTGTTGGTTATTTGAAGATGACCCGACTTTGCAAGTTCTGTCTATCACTGGCCGTGAGTAAATTGCACCACAAACGTTCCGTGCTATTGCTTCTTTGTGAGACCAACTCTTGGTGGGGTAGTAGGTACGCGTGGCACATATCACAAGGAATCCCAGATCATCGGAAGACTATCCCGTGACTGTAGTAGCCATAGTAAGATGCGTAAGCGCGTAGGCGATCTTCAAGGTATAGGCCTAGGTCTCTGAGCATTTGTGGAGAAAGATGACAGTAAACCCAACTCCCGAGAGATCCCAGAAACTACCGGATAAGCAAAACATCCAATAGATCCCTGAATGAGCAGCATGGCGGCCGCCGCCATGGGATTGTCGCTAACGTTCACCAGTTCAGGCCGGCACTTACGGCACCGCTCGTCCGTCTGAGCTTCAAATTCCGAGGAAAAAACAAAAGCACAGTGTAACAGCTAGATGGAAAAGATGATCACATACAGCTGTCTGGCATGCAGCGGCCATTGGTCATGTGTTTGTATATGTTTGTATGTGGCGCGAGTGGCTTCGGGAGTCAATTTGATTAGCTTGAGCTCAAGCTCAACACGCGGAAAAGTTGGATAAATATGTGGATCATTGATGTCCCAATAGTCTCATTTGGTAGTGAATGGAGATGACTGCAGATAAATGATGTTGATAGCTAGAATCCTGTATTCCGATCCGCAATTCACGATTCCTATTGAATTGTGATTTGGACTGCAAGAGTGCTTGCTTGACCAGGTTACCAAAGTTACGGAAACATTGCCAATCAAACTCCAGTTTGGTTTGGTCAGGTTTGGTTCGGAAGACAAACTACTTGATAGCAAATGCAAGTGACCCTGATGGTAAGGCCTTCGCGTAATCCGTGGAATACCCCGGAAATGCAACTACTCGCTTAGGCATTGCACTTTCGCTACAGTAAGGACTTGAAGATACTACAACACCTCGGTGTTAGGAACATGTTTTAACGGAATCGGACCCATGAGAATGCTAGCTTCAGATATATCCTTCTCTGACATCAATTGAAGGTAAGGCAAACGCAAAACTCTGCTTCTGCATCCAACGAGCAGGTTCTGAGTCAAGAGCACCATCGAGTGATCAAGCATCTGATATCCTCCAATGTGATAGAGCCCAAACCAACCGCATGTGTATTTATCTAACTCGGCCGATTCATCAACCGGTTGTGTCTAAAAGTCAATAGGTACACATCACCAAGTGTATGATTGAATCGTTGATTTGAGGGACATACCGAAATCGCGAACCGTGAGAATGGATTGCTGGAAACACAGTAACATTGGAGCAATATCAATATCCATACTGGGGAGTGATGCCCGGCCAGTGATACAGGGAACGCGTCAATCTGCGGAGTAAGCATTGTAATCCCTTAGAGTGGGGAATTGGTATCACCTGTTGGAGATCGTTGTTTTTGGATCTATTGAAGCAGAAACAAAAGGTTGTTGCAGGTGGACAGATTCAAGAAAGTTTGCACTTATCTTATTACGGGAGAGACCGCTTCCGAGGATATGGAGAGATATAAACTTATTTCTAACTCCGGCACCGCTGATACCACTTTCTCGTTGGTTTGCGGTTCACACACTTAGCAGTGTAACAGGCGTCATTGCTCAGGAGATCATATATGTTAGTGATTTTACCCCGTGGAGGTAAGTAGTTTTATTAAATTGGTAGTTAGATCGGTCTGTCTGTTCCGTCGACGATACCCGAGCGGGACGCGAGGATCTTTGAAAACACCTCAAAACCCTGCACGTAGAGGCGCCGCAGGAGCCACACAACAAAATCCCGCTGATGATGCAGACCGAAATCTAAGACTGCTGTAAGAAAGCGGCACAGAACAATCTTAATAGGCTGTGCCGCGGGGGGGCATAGAATTGCACTTCGGATTTGACGTTAGTTAGTGTCACAGTGACATAGCGCCTTGTTATTCTGGAAACTCGGATGGAAGGCTTGCGCCTGCGTTGGACAGAATTGCACAACTGAGTTCGTTTCTGCGGAGGATCGAACTCCTGCCGCTGCAAAGGGAGGCTGCAGTAAGCTCCCCTGTCTCAGAGCGGTGAATTTGCCGCTGCAGGCTATACTGCAATGACATGTTCTGGAATTTGTATGGAAGAATAGTGCCATATTAATGCCAGCTAAGCCACAAATCATGAGTGCGAGTGTCACGCAGAAATAACATTATATGTATCTAGGACTAGAGAACCAAGCTACAAATGTTTGCTGCAGAGGACCGATTACCACGATTGTTAAGAATCCTCCGCAAGCGAGACGCACCAGCCTCACGCTGTGTGGCATTTTCACGCGCAGGCCGTGCGGCTGACCCCTCAACCTTAGCTTTTAAAGTACATGTGTACTTTACCCGAAGCTACATATTGGCACAGAAAGTATTGCACTGGATGAGGACCAAATCTAGAATCACCATTTTGGAGGCAATCTTCGCTGGAGGAAGTAGCTTCGATGATAGTTAACGTAATGGTTGGTAATTATACCCTCTAATGGTGCTCTATTGCGAGGACCGCCGATATCTGCGGAACACTGCTCAGTAAAGTTCGATGGTCTCGCCTGCCAGAGTATGCCAAAAGTTTGGCGCGAGCAAAATCGCATCTTCTTCGCTTGCAATAAACGTTAAACGCCCCTGCTATATATATATCCGATCTGAAACAGTGCACGGACTCTTCCACTCTAGTATGATTGGCTGATCAAGGTGGCGCCGATCTCATCATGCCTAGTTAGCAGATCGTGATCTAAACATAAAGGACACCACCTCCATGCAGGTGAATGCGCGATGCAGTTCGGCTAAGTTTGAGGCAGTCAGCGTTAAAGAGCTGGGATACAGTGACTTGGCACAGCAGTTACCAATATGATTATCTCCTCTCCTCGCCACCGCTGCCTTTCTCTTCATCGGTAAGTCAACACTTTGCGATGCTCTCTCACCTCATTTGGAGTATTCACAGCTGTTTTTTGTTTCTCACGGTATTCACAAGGTATGGCTATCCAGATTGCTGGTGGGTCTTTGGGCGCTTGTAGTATTGCTCAGAGCTCAAGAGCTAGAGTACCCATCATTCTAATTCATTACAGTTTCTGCTAACTCTGGGGTTTTATTTTTCATTTAACATTCCGATACATTGCACATCATCTCTTTTCATTTGCCTTCTGCACAATTTTCTTTGGCTAGGATCTTTCGCAATTCAATATTGGTTGTATTCAAGTCACCTAATACAAGTTCAGGTTAGGGCCACACACAACACTGTACCAATGATTGGATGTCGGGAAGACGACTTCTGCTGCGACCGAGACTGGAAGTTAGTCGTTGCCCATCGTCCGAATGGGTGTGTCTGGACCGTACCAACTGTGACCACTTCAGTCCATGAAAAATTATCAGTAGATTGCGGAGTGAAGATTGGTCCAGCTTCTTGTGCCTCATCTTGATTGACTGCCGCGATTGCCGCATTGGCCTGTATGTTCAACATAGCCGCTTAGCGAAGGGCGTGTTAAAGGAGTCATAGGTATGCGTATGAGGGCCAAACGCGGGTATTTGATTATGCGCAGTGCATTTTAGTTCATGCTCCTGGTGCGATGGGTGGGTGGCGGTGTTGTGCGATGGCCATATAGGCGATGCGACTGTCTAAGCGGGAATATGGCGCTATTAGACGCAAAACGTAAACGATGCATTGCGTCTATGTGTTGGACATCATAGTGTCACCTGTTGCCCACATGGTGTACCTAGGAGAAACGGCTATATAGTAGCTAAGTAGTCCGACGTATGTATGTCATCTCGGTAAGCGACTGTTTAAAAGGTTTCAAAAGAAGAGTCATAGCAGAGACGTGAGAGTCTGACGCCGTAGCGTAAATTGGTGACTGTAGCAGGGTACAGGAAGGCTCCCTACTAAGGAAGTAAGTCTTTAATCCTGCCAACAACGACCCCCTGGTAGTGTTGGACTTATCACAAACAATAACCGACAAAACCATGTAAATTTGGTCATCTGTCAGACGGGCCGAAAGGATACTTTGTATTCCTGCAGTTTCACAGTCTTCGCCGCAGAGCTCTGTCACCGATGTTACATAGAAATATCAAATAACCCCATTATGATAGGAACCCCGGAGCTCACTGTATCAGAAATTTCGGGGGCTGCTAAGAGTTTGGGATGATAGTCGAACAGCTTTTGGTAGATATATTGTAGAATTCAATACGACACAGGAAATCCAGACAACATTCAAGCATCCCCCACCAATTGGTAAATAGAGAGACGTAGAGAAGGAAATCCAACGTGTTCAGAATCTAGCCAGCCGATCTTCCCTGATGTCCTCCTATGACCAACTACGTAGAAACAACACAAAGCAGCCCAATTCTCCCGTCATTCTTCACAAAAACCGCAATCAATGAGGTAGATAGCTAGCCAAGCGATAAAGGGTCCGAAGCCCTTGAAGTGAAAAGAAAGTGCAATCGAAGACATAAGCCAAGGAAATAGAATCGAAAGGCCAGGTCGTCGCCGAAGAGCATTGTTTGAATGTTAGTGAAATCAGTGATCCGGCTTGCTTTCGGCAGCTAAACGCTAGCATTCGTATTCTCTGGGGTGCTGGCGATGATTGTCACATGGACCGTCAACCCAGACAGTTTCGGAGCGTCGGTTCGGATTATCACAATCACCAGCTCCATCGCCTTTTGCCAAACAATCAAAAAATTGTCATATGCCAGAATGCTGGCTCAGAAATGGAAACTCACCACGGGAGCAACGCTCAACAACTTGTTTCTTGGTGCATCCAGGACCGCAAATCGTATAAATGACAAACCGGAAGTGGCACATGCTTTCTTTGCGTAGTGGAAAGTGGGGATAGTTTGGATATTGAGTGTTCGCTGATATTTGATATTTCAATTGATGAGGAGACCGGATTCGACTATTGGTGTTGAAGAGCGTGAACGTGATTCTAGGCGGGAACAAGCCAATCCCTTTATACAACAAACTTAAGGTGTTGATATTGCTATATGTGAAGTAGCGTTCAGTTAACTTGTGAAATCGACCATGTTTGGACCTCGCCACCAGGAGACTTCCAGTCCGTAATGGAAACGTAGCTGTGTGGCTGGGAATACCCAAAGCCACGGAAGCTGTAGAAGAACTCCAACATGTTTGAACGAGGAGATAAACATAGAGAAAGTGGGGTAGGGTGGGGTTCATTGATCATGATCCTGCACTTGTGTTTTTTAACGTTTACCGGCCATCCTACCCCCCAAGCACTGTTAGTTCTCGTCGAATATCTAGGTTTAAGCCGAAATTAGGCCTACACCTCACTGTCAGACGTCTGTATCAAGTTCATTATCTCTGTTTTGTCCGTAAGCTGCCTTCCGGTGTTGGCCCTTGATGGTGTTGTGGATGCTTCGGACTCTTTGCTCGGAAAAGGATAGCCGATCTTGTGCAGTCTGAAAGGGTTCATCAGATCTGCGGAGGGGCTTCTCAGTGCCACACCCAGTGACATCTCTCTTGAAATGTACTTAATTGAACCAAATGGGGCAGGATCAATACGGCGAACTCAAATGACGTTACCTGCTGAAGATCGGTAGTTGATCGGCTCCCCGCATGCAAATGTGGTCATGTTATCTATCATATCTAGCTTGCCGCACCTAGTCGTTCTTAGGCTATGATGCTGGTACGTTTTTCAGTATGGCAGAGGCGTTCCAGAGCACGCAGTCCCTTTTAGCTTTCATTTGCAGATGCTTACCTCCTAGAGACTTGGCCGGTCCCGAGGCGGTGATCTGACTGAGTGTGCGCGCAGTAGTCTCCCGCCAAATGCACTTCCTAAGGCAGTTACTGACATCTGTCAAGCTGACGAATGATGCCATTTACTTTCCGGGGATCTTGCATTGCCCGCTCTGACTTGTCGTTTAACTCACGTGTTGGCTCAAAGGTACTAGAAGTGGTGGTGGGTAAGTGGGCGGTAGACAAACTAGTGATTACGCGCCGCCGCCGGGCATGTTTATTTTGGTAGAGAATAGGAAATATTCTGTTTCATTGAATGAGACAACTCAAATTCTCAGTCGCAAGCCCGTCAGCAGAACTGAACATGGGGGAAGGGGCGTACACAGGGGGAGTAAACCCAAAGAATGTGCGTCTTGCAGCCTAACCTAGGTATGCGGAGTCCAAATCCCCGAATCCTCGAGACCTAGCTATCACAACATTATTGCACCTTGCGATTTGGCCTACAGAAAAGTATGTGTGCAGTCATCCATGCAGGTTGGGGCCCGAACCAATTTTACCGTACGGTATTAAGTAAAAGTTGTACTAAGTAAGGATCGCTGAACATGGTCAGGCAGCGAACAATTGAGGTTTATACTTTAACGCCGCAATCCAGCAGCATCAGGAGTTAGAGACATCCAGTTCCTGACTGGTCGATAAGAGTTATCCATTAAGATAGTGCATCTTCCGACCTCCCCCGTTGGTGTTGTGGTGCGTTGATGTATACAGAGCATCAGTATGCGTTGGCATACTGGCAACAATCCTGCTTCGGCGACAGCTCGCTGACCATACTAGACCGTAATTGTGTATGAAACAGCGAGGCGATTGCCGTTAAGGGTATCGTAGACATTTATCGTGCCATTAGGCGGGGGTTCCCCTTTCCATACCATTGTCTTCAGATTTGTTTGAGAATCTCTGTCAGGCTTTGACTGCTGACGAACTGCGAAGGTGTGCGTGACGAGCCCCCAGCTGATTCTGACTGCAGTGCCTTCTCATCAGGAACTTCTGGGGAACAGACTACAGCCATGTCGAGTTCTTCGAGGTTACGGGATCCCCAGCCAGTCTGGTAGCGAGCGGTAATGGTGTATTTTTGGGTACAACTTTGCCGTTGCCGCACCCGGCTGAGCGCTTAGAATGCGATTGATCCCTGATTAATGCTGGCTCCGAAGAACAGCCCCATTTTAATGTACAGCGTTTATAGGAGAGACGGTTTTCTCGATGTAATTTTTTTTCTCCATATTTGATGGTGATGCTAACATTGCGGTGTGTAGGGTTGCATATTGTAGCTGGAAACCGACCGCTACAGTTAAGCCACGAAATCTTTGTTCTGACGTTGTACAACGGTATCAATAGCCTTTCTATAAGCCCCAGTACGACTGGTAAATGCCTAAGATTCAAGAGCTAAAGAGTCTAGCGCCACCAGTATGCCCAGAGCCGCTATAATTATTGTAGGTGGTATCGATGCCGCCAGATGGCTCTTTCAGGAACCATTGTTGAGCTGTATGGCGGTAACAGCGGGCGCGTAGCCACAAATATCCACCTAGCAATTTCGATCAAGCGCTTTCCCAGTCGAGAGCGTCAACGACTTATAGATAGCGGGTATAGAACTAAAATACAGGTAAGCGTAACGTCAATCTGAGGTATATCGGGAATGAGCAGGATTCATCTTGCTTCAAAGGTACATTCGCAAGGCTAACAGCTCCGTCGTACTCACAGGTTATCACCCGCAATGGTTATGTGTCGACGCCACTGATACGAATAAGGCGGTTCTAAATTGACTAAATCAGCTCTCAGTACTGTCACTTGGGAGGGCTTCATACTGGGGTAATATATGTATCTTGTAGTGTTGGCACACAGCGAGTCTAGGGTTAGGTTTATCCACCTTTTCCTGGTAGGGCTGCTGTCGTCCTATGATAGCGGGTTGAGCTAACATGGTCTGGTAGTTGAATATCTCAAGAGTGGTACACGCGATGATCGTCGCCCTTGTTCGGTCAGAGACATGGTTAACGACGGGGTCGCGAGGGATGAGGGAAGGAAGCGCAGGACTGGGGAGGATTCTCTCTTATCCGCTTCTTAGAACGAAAGTGGTGGCATTGCGGATATTAAACGTATTGTTTGGCGCACCTTCGTGTTTTGGGTCAATGCATTTGAGTGGGATGACTGAATATTGAAGCTGTGCTGCTGAAAGTATACCTTGTTGGAACTCTTTTCGATTGGCCGCACTGAGGAATAGGACCATTGTCCACGATCAGAAACCAGTTTCATTCAGGCGCTTTACTCTATCTCTTTCGTTGACGCCGTATACACGCCTCTATTGTGCTTGCTGTTTTCGGAATAGGTTGGTTGTTGAAACGATACCGCGATGGTGGGGTGGGAATAAGGCTATCTAAACAAGATATCGATGGTCGTAGAGACGGAATTCATAATCAAACGATACTTCAAGGCCATCGAGAACATTGTGATCGCGTTGATAATGTACGGAATGGATGCATTTTGCTATCTAAATTATATACTATGTAAATGATGCAAGCTAAACGGTTGTGGGCGACGATGACGCATTGCAGCGGCGCGTGTGCATGTTCAGATGAGGATAAGATAGGTTCTAAGCTTCGAGAACGCAAACCCCAACCCCAAGGACATGGCGATAGGGGACAATTTAGCGTGGCAATCACACATTACAGAGACCGTACATTAATTGATACCGGTCCAGTTCGGTGATCTTGTTCTTGCTTCCATCGAGACCTCCAATATTGATGCACATTTTCCTGCGCTTTAGTGAATCGGCGTCAAATGCCGCGGATTATGCAGTTATGTGGTTCTCTGCTCGCCAACATAACCCCAGGGGAAAGAACAATGCCACTCGTGATAGAATCCGTCGCAAATGAAAATGCACTTTGAAGTCAGAAAGGGTATTTCTGGCAACCCTTTGGCGGTTCCCCAAACACAATGAGTTGCGTTTGATTCCATGTTGCATACCTGAGCAAGCGCGTGGGACGATCACCGGTCAGTATTCGTCAGGACCAATGAGGACTATATTGCGCACCCTGGGTTTGATGCACGCCGATATGCAATATTCATCTATGGCAGCAAAGTCCCATAAACTTGATGTCGGAGTGCGCTATCTGGTGTGGACGCGCCCTAAAACTACTATCTCCTGCGTTTTCTTTCAGTTCTCAAGCGAGGGTATTGGTTGAAAGGAGAAGCGCTGTGGAATACCAGTTAGAACAGGTCGAATTCTTTTGGGGTTTTGGTATGTACCACCACCTGTGATCCAAAAATTTTCGTTTGGTTAGGTCTGGTCGAGCGGCAAAGAGACGACTGGACTGTATCTCTGTGAATAAAATCTCCGGACCTCAGTTAACGTTCTAACTTGGTCATAAGTGCTAGACCTCGCCGAAGCCAAACTACTAGTATAATATCTGCACCAATGCCTAGGAGTTCGGGATTTCTTATGTACGACATAGTGGTAAAGTATCAACGCTATTCGTTACTGATTGATTGCATATGGTAGCCTGAACGTGCATGAATAGAAGGGGATATCTCCCACCTAGCTGGTTATCTGGAGGGTAGGGGAAGCAGGCACTGTCACTCTAGATAGAATATAGTATGATTAAAACAAAAACAAAAACGTGCATGAATAGGAATCTACGCCCATCATGTATGTAATCTAGCTACTATCTGCCCCAGAACATAATTAGAGAGTCCGGAAATACCGGAGATTACGATATCTTTTGCTGATATGCAGAACTGTGCACTTATGGTGTTGTGGATTTGTGTGTTGCACTTCGCCTCTTAATAGTCAGAATTTCGCGCAGAGAACATATACCTCGACGGAATCGAAGGACTTCCGATAGGATAAATGTTCCATTTCGTTCTTCACGCCGTCCTTGGGAAAATCTCCCCAATTTCATTTGCAAGAGGGTACATATTAAATTTTACAGAAGCGTAGCGTACTGTACGGTAGAACTGTTGGAACACCTAACATCGTCTAGTACCCAGAACAAGAAATGAAACTCAAATAAACAGCATCAGAAGTGTCCGGATGTCTCTTCCCACCGAAAGTCGAGGGAAACAGAAATTGATCATTCTTCAAGAAATATACGCGCACCCTCGAGCCCAAGACTGAGTGAGTAAGGCAAAGGCTCGGCAACTACTCAGAAAATCTTGCTGTCTAGGTAGTGGCGGCCACATCGAGTTCATCCGGCCATGCATTAAGATGCGTCCCTTTGTAGCGCGTGTTCCTACTACTTATTGCACCTTGATGATCAAGCTTACAATTCTTCAGGCCTTCGTGAAAGCAAACTCCAGTTTAGAACTTCGCACAGAGGTTACAACTTAAATTGACTTTAGGTCAAATCTAGGTCTCACGGCCAACCATGTAAACAGTCGAGAAAGTGTTATATGGTATCGTATGACGCTTATTGTGCTTACGGTGCTTGTGTTTCTTTAGGTGTTTACCGTTCCTTTGGTGTTCAACGTCCCATGGGTGCTCACCATCCATTAGATGCTTATCGTCCTCGAGCAAATAGAAATGCATCTGAACCGGCCGCGAGTCTTCCAGTTACCACCAGCCCCCAGCGGCCACCAATCATACAGCCGTTGCCGATCTCGTGGACGACAGTTGTCCCGTGTTAGCAGTATTGCTTTCCACGCGGGGCTACAGCTTTCACAGGGTGGCTAAGTGGACTACAGAACGCCAGCGCGCGCTTTATTTTTATAGGGATCCCTTCGGGATGGTGACGAGGAACGTCGCTCATGGCGATTGATTTGGGTTTCATAGAAGATAAAACGTTACTCTATACAACTTTATCTAGTATGTCGTCAAATTGAGAGAGGAAGGAAGTAAATAGGTTTCATTAGAGGGGAGAAGTGTTGGTGGCGCACCTAACAACCGAGTGATGATCCGTGGCCGCGTTTACACAGCCGGGGTTCTATACCAAGATATCGGCGTAGCTGTTTTATTTTTGATCCAAGCTACTATGAAGCGAATTTCCGTGGGTATTCGTACGCTCCTGCGTATGGATGCAGCATGGCTTTAAAGCGCAGTGGGACCTTCCGTATCTCGGGACCCCAGGGCCGCGGAGTCGGAACCTACAATTGAGATTTATGGACATGGACATTGCTCGATCCGGTCCCGTCTGCATCCGTAGATTGGTTTCAGGCAGCCTCTTCTAATATGGATCTAAGCCCTTTGAATTCCTCCGACGTAGAGCGGAGAGTCGCCGTTCGGTTAATCTGTTCCACGGTTTTGGGTTCAAAACGCAGATTTAGGAGCAAAGATTTGGGCAGACAAGCGGTCTAAATTCGCCCTATCCCTACTCCAGCGCGACCAGTTTTAAGCGAGTATCGAAGTATGAGCTCAAAGGCAGACGCCAAGATAAAGTGCGGGGAAGCATTCGGCGCGCTTTTACCTCAGAAGCAGTGCAAAAGCCAGCTACCATGGTACTCACTGGTGGAGTCCGACGAACCCGTATCGAACGAAGTACATGCGCACTACTCTATTCAGTGCAATCTTATCGGTGGTTCTTGGACGTATTTCCAGCCAAAACACACGCTCACCGCCCGAGGAACCAGGCCTCGTGACAAACTGCACTGGTTCTCGCATTTGCAAGATCTTATGTCGCTAATTCCAGTGACTTCAGGGCTAGGTATTAGTTGTGTACGTAAATCATAGTCCACAATGACGCCTATATTTCTGTGCCAGCGTTGTTCAATATTTTGAGCACTCTAGATATCGCGGCTTGGAGTTGGGGCGTGGAGCGAGCTTTTTGCTGCCAAATCTGCCAAATCTAAACCTAAACTTAATGTCACATGATAAAGGGAGACATGAGTAGAGTGCCGAGTGCGCCCCACGTGCCACCATCATGAAGAATTCATTATTGTTCGTTTGTTTTATCAACAAAGATATCGACAAGATGTGTCCACGTATCCAGCAATGTTTCACCAGCAATAGGAGTGGGTCAATCGAATCTCTGCTTCATGTAGAACTTGTTCGCCATGATTGGTTGATAAACTGAATGCATGTGTGCGCATGCAGTTCAGGCTGCATGATCATGCAGAGCCCCTCCTTACGACGATTATATCTTAGCCCTTCGGACGTGGGATTTGGGCAACGGTGCACATCAATCGTCTATAGTTTTTGGTCACGAATTTCCTTCAGTCTAGCCAGATCTCCTGTTCCGTACCGATCATTGTCACAACGCCACAGCAACATGCCGCAGGAAAGTCGTCGAACAAGGTTTCGCCGTGGAGTTTACAACTTCTTTCATAAAGGGGGGGAATCATCTGCGGCTTCCACGATCAGTTCCAACACGCTCGTGAGCACCACCGAGCACAGTGCGGTACAAATACAGGTCCACGATTCCTCGGGAGGCCTCGCGGAAGTTACCGAGCAAAGTACAGAGGTTTCAAAGCGCAACGAGCCGAATCATCCCCGATCTTCGCTTCATGTCCTAAGCACACCCAACCTGGAAACCACAGTTTCGCGCAGATCTTCCACGAGCTTCATTGCTAACCAATTAAATACTCAAAATGAGTGAGTAACGCTTTGGTAAATGAGAATTGCGACGTGCTGATGAGATATTCGTTAGACAGCAATGGAAGAATGCGTATGAGATCGCTGTTAAGTCGTTGACTGAAGACGAAAGAAAGCAGCTGGGTACTGAAACAACGACCTCCTGCACAGTATTTTCGGTGCTGGAGGCAGCCGAAGATGCCCGGAAAGATCGAGATGATAACAAATGGCGGTATACGAAGAAGAACGGCGAGGTTGTGATCCTGCGAGAAAGATTTGACACAATAGTTGGAGGCTTCGAAAAGTATGCAAAAATTGTTGATGTGGCGATTCAACACCACCCAGAAGTAACAAGCCTTGTTTGGGCTTCTGCACGGTTTCTTATACAAGTATATTCTCCGTTTCCTCTGAGGGTGTATGCGCGATATCTGACTAAGGTTTAGATTTATTTGAACCACAAGGAGACCGTAGAAAAACTCGAGGAAGCTCTTCAAAACATTGCCATGGCAATGGCAAACTGTGAGTTTTATGTGAGCATATATGCAGACGCATTGAATGTGCGTTTTCAGGGGTCGCAAACTTCGGCTGCTTGGGTGGAGAAGATAGAAATGGCTCTACCGCAGTTCTATGCTGCCATTATAGTCTTTGCTATCAAGGCAAAAGGATACTTTACTCCTTCGACTTCGGGTCAGATTGCATCTATTGTACTTTGAAGATAGGCACAGGAATTGACCGTGTTTTAGAGAGGTTTACGAATCCTTTAAAGCCGTTCGCCACTACCCTCGACAAATACCTGAACGAAATCGACGAGAAGGAGAGGAGCATGAAGGAGCTGGCTAGCATGGCAACAATGGCCGGGGTTAAAGGTTTGCATACCCTCTGCTATGGCATTACGGAGGATTGTATGCTAAGTGTGACTGTCATTGTAGATCTTCGGGGAACGATGGGTATGGTCAGTGAAATGCGAGAGCTGTTCATACAGATCTCAAATGAAATGGCACTGCAATGGCTCAATGCTGTCGATCCGGATCCAATGTACGATTTCAATCGGGACCGCCGGCTGGAGGGTACTTGTGAATGGGTATTTCGGAATGAAAGCTACAAGGCATGGACATGCCATGAGGGAAGCAGGGATCTTTGGATAGTCGGTATTCCGGGTAAGTAATGCTGATTCTCTTGGATCACCTAAGCCGAATTCTCGAATGACATCGATGCAGGCGCAGGAAAGTCTGTCCTTACCACAAACCTGGTGGATACGCTACGCAGGTTAGAAGGCGTTCTTGTCTTGTTTTTCTTCTTCCGAGATGGAGATATTCGGACTACATCGCCATTAGAGATGGTTGCGAGCATTATCGCCCAACTCATCGATGCGGGTGTGGACCGAGAGAGACTTATGCGTCTTTTGAAGTTACGTGTGGAGTCCAGGTCTCACTTTGCAAACCAAGCCAGCGAGCCTAGAGACTTCAAGAAGCTGTGTGCAACACTCATCGAAATGCTTCGAGGTTATCCTACTCCAACGATCATTATTCTCGATGCTCTCGATGAATGCAGTGACGCCGCAGCGGTTTCCTGCCACCTGCTACAGCCTTCAGTTAACCCTACCTCTATCGCCCATATGATGCTATTTCCAACTACCGATGCCAGAATCGACGTTCAATTTCTTCTCACCGGTCGTCCAGTCGTTCATGACATCTTTGCAAGCTTGCCCGATGTATTAACAATCGACATGGAGGTTAATGACGATATCCGCAAGTACGTGACAGAGAAGGTAGCGGATAATGACAGTCTGCAACGCCACAAAGACAAAATCATTGCCACGATCTACGAAAACTCTGCGGGGATGTTTCGATATGCTGGCAAGCCCCAAGTTCCCTCCCAACTGCCAATCATTTACTAACGTTCACGATAGCGCTCGTACTGGAAGAGCTCAACGAACCGTCCCCAATGCCAATCTCTGAGCGTCTCCGTACAATGCCAAAGGGAATAACTGGCATGTATGAACTTATTCTTGGTCGGTTGGGCGCAAAGGGGAGCGATTGGGAGCAGGAGATGCGACGCAAATTGCTGATGTGGGTGACCATGGCTTTTCGTCCTCTAACAGTTGCGGAAATGCAGTATGCGTGCATGACCGTTGAAGGGGACAAGTCTTTCGACCCCGAGGAGATTGTATTACCTACCAAGCAGCAGATGCTTACGTCTTGTGGTTCACTTTTGGAGGTGTTTGACGACGATAAACTCCGCTTCACGCATCGCACCGTGAAGGAATTTCTGCTCCAGCCGCTTGAAAAATTGTCTGATGAGTCTCGTCAGAATAGACGGGTGGCGTCTTGTATGGTGAACGAAGGAGAGGCACACGCTTCCATAACCATGAACTGTGGTGAGAAGAACCGGATTCAGAAAGATCCACAGTAACATTACTAAACAATAGTACAGTTTCGCAACTGTTCTCAAGGTGTATTGGCAATCTCAAGAGCGAACCAATAGAGAGCTATAAAGAAAACGACCAAGAAAGCGACCAAGAAAGCGACCAAGAAAGCGAAAAAATAAGCGACATACCAGTAAGCGACAAAGCAAGCGAAAAAGAAAATAATGGCAAGATTCCTACAGAAGACTCACCTTTCTGTTACGCAGTCAGTTATTGGCTGGGTCACGCAAGGGCTGTGCCTTCTGGCCCTGAGGCAACACCTCTCTCGAAGACTTTGTGGAAGCTTGTCGAGGACTTTTCCTGGCACGACGACAGAGCCTCTCGCGAATGGATGAGGGTACATCCCTACAAGGATGTTGAAATTCACTTGGTTAAGAGCGCAGCGTGCTATATGCATGAAGGACGCACCACGTTCCATTCTGGCTTGTATAAGCCTCTGCATATAGCTGCTTCGTATGGACTTGTTGATATCCTCGACTGGGCGCACCCACAGGGAATTGACTTCAATTCAAGAGACTCTCGAGGTTCGACTCCACTCATGGAGGCTACGCACGTTAGAGGAGAAAAATTAGTGATGTTAATTATGATGAAGGAAGGTGTAGATGTCAACATATGTGCAACGGGTTGGAGCACTCCGCTGACACAAGCCGCATATCTTGGTTGCAATAGCATTGTGGAAATACTTTTGAGACAAGATGGGATTGATGTTGATAAGTTAGATACAGAGTGCAACTCAGCACTAGGCATAGCAATCAATAAGGGGAATGAAAAGATGATTGGGCTGCTATTACAAAAGGGAGCAAAGGTGTCAAAGTACGGAGGAGGGGATATCAGTATACCCAGCAAATTTGAGTCCTCAGCCATTCCAGCGTCTGATAAACTACCTTAAGCATATTTCTCAACGGTTCGCGGACTTGTTGGTTCGGTATCTTTGTTCTGTAATTAAGCACTCTATAAGCCATCATGTACGCAGAGCGATTGCTAGTCTTGTGCCAAATGAATGTTAATGTATTTTTTGTAGTTTGTATGCGTTACGCACCTCATGGTCAGTGTGAAACTTCTGTCAATTAGTTTTCATTCGATTCAGTAGCAATATATTGCTGGTTAGCGATTATACTTCTTGTCTTGTATACAGGTTAGGCTATGTGCCATTTCGTTGGTGCACCAAGATTTTAGTACCCTCGCTCAATCCCTTGCGGAGTTCCTTCTCGTCAATACTCCACGAAAAGCATAAAAGGGGAAAAAGGCATTTTGGAAATAGCATGAGCAGTCTTCCTAGCTCGTCATAAATAAACATCACCGGTCCCGACATGGAGGTTCTGTTACTTCGGATGGTTGATTGACTTGATTGATTTCTCGAGGGCCCAAGGCCTGTATAAGTACAGTCTCCCATATGCGTACGTGTATTCACTAATCTGAGATGCATCACCCTGATCCTGATACAAGCCATATGCATATCTTCATACAAGCCATTAAACGGAGGTTGAGACTCACGATCTAGGTACATATGCAACAGGTTTGCTACAATAGAAGTGACAAAGAAGCTTGATTGTACTATCTAAGAGGGCCACAAAGGCCATATATATACAGTAGTCCATGTACGAATGCGTACGTATTCATCTATGTATAGAGACGGCTGAACACTATCAGCCCGTATGAATACCAGCCGTACGAGGGCTGAGATCTATTAATCTATTAATGCAACAAGGTTCATTTCGTAAAGCGCGAGTGCAAATCTATGATCAATTCTATGATCATTGCCGAAGCTGCATTCTCTCCAGTGCAAGATATGTGAATTATTGAGCTCCTCTTTGATTGATTGAGGATGTGTAAGAAACGGGCGGGAAGCTCGCAGCAGTGGGGTGGAAGCGAGCGTAGTCAACGAGCAGAAGGAGGTAGGGAAGAAAGAATCAAATTAGGAGCAAGTGTTTTTAGTAGACTTTAGTCAGCGGGTAAAGTTAGTCGATACAGCAAAATTGGCAGTGCGCGAGTCAACCCGATACGTGTCTTTCTCTTTCGTCTCTTCCAATACATAATAAACGAGAATTATTCATAGAAGATGAAATAAGCAGCGAAATACTACTTCTATTGCAGATTGAAGCACAAGATATCATCTAACAGCCGGGTTCATTGCAACCTGACTAGATGCATATCTCTGACTACTCGGCCCTTTTCAATTCAAAAAGTTCGAGGCTAGAATTCAAAACGTTGCGAACTATCAACATCACTATTGACACGGGATGAAATGCTACAAGGAGAATTGACAACGGTGTTCGGATGGCGTCATTCTAGTGATTAGGGGAGTTGAAATAAGCTCGACACTAAACTTATACGCTAGCATGTGGCCACACTAAATCCTGAACAGGACACCATTCTGCTTTTGGAGCCTCGGGCAAGCAGTTCCGAGACTAGGTAAGCTCCTCGCGGGAACGATTAGGAATCACTGGTAGGACCCCACTGGTCTCGTGCCCAGACTTTCGCCGAGCGAGGCGAAATACGGAGTTTACAAAGCGCAGGGACGACAAACGAAACCAGACCACACAGGAGTTTGACCGGAAACAATAAATTCGCTGCACCTCTGCCGCTGTTCATCCCCGTGGTGGTTTTTACTCTGCAGTATAGCCAAACTGGTAGTTCCATGCATATCAGCAATCTCGTTGCATTCAGAACAGAAATGTAGAGCATCTTCAGGCTGAATACATAGTAATACGAACTCGGATTCCGCTACATAACTCTCACACGTTTTAAACTCCAGACTGCCAGGTTCCTGGTCTGACATACCGTCGCAATGACTTTCCCATCCATCCCATCCCAGAGCCAAAGCCTAACCACCTCGCCTCACCCCCGCTTTCTGAATTCTATGAAGGCATTGGTATCCGGACTATTCGCGAGTTCCCAGCAGACATCGTCAGGGCGCCGCCCATCTTTCGTGCGAACATCATACTTCATAACAATCTTAGCCAACAATAGCTTAATCTCCGCCGACGCAAAGAAGCGCCCGGGACACGTGTGTTTCCCGAGACCCCAGTGCAGAGTGCTGGTGCCGGAGAATGCATGTTGATTTCTGTCTACAGAATTTCGCAGTCTCTGGAAGCGGTATCCGTCGAATTCATCTGGGTTCTCGAAGATCTCTGGGTCCCGAGACGCGGCAGCAGATGTGACGCCGAGGATAGTGGCACCATAGGGGAGGTGCACCCCGGTAGAGAAGGTGAAGCCGGAGGGAGAAACTACTCTGCGGTTCATGGTGACTGCGGATAATGTCAGTAAGGGCTTGAATATAGAGCGTAATTTTGTGGGGGGTGGGTACGTAGTCCAACCGGGCTAAGCCGCTGCGACTCCTTCAGGAACGAATCGAACAAATCCAGCTTCCGCACAGCCTCATGCGTAAAAACCCCCCCTTCCTCTGCCAGCACTGCCTCCGCCTCCTCCCGCAACGGCTGCATATATTCGGGTCTACTCGCCAAATCAAACAGCACCTTGGTGAGCGTCAGTGCTGTGGTGTGGATGGAAGCCATGCTGATCCCAAGAACTTGTTGAGCGATCTTATCCGGATTTTTCTCGCGCGAAGAGTCCAATAGCCACTGTATCATATCAAGGCCTGGTTCCTCAACCCCCGACAGCCGTGCCTTAATAATGGGCGAGATAAGTTCCCGGGCTTTAGCGCGGTGCTCGTGGGTTCGTCGGACTTCCGGGACGAACCGTGCAGTGATTGGATACATGAATGCCGGGAAGGGCAAGTTTCGAAGAGCTCTCGACCCAGCGAACACATCGATAGTGAACATTATCGCTACTTTGAGCCATGCGGGATCGCGATTCCTGGGTACACTGACGAAGATGCTACCTGAAATTATTGCAACGACCTGGAGAATTACCGGATGGAGCCGGAATTCAGTCCATTCTGCCATATGTGAGTTAACTAGCTGCGGAAGCTGGGAGTCGTGGGGATGAAATATACCTTGGCACTCGCCGAAATGGGTGGCAAGCGCGTAATCGACTTCGGCACTCATAGTGGAAGTTCTTTTTTCTGCGCAAAAGTCAGTTATGTGCCGTCTAAGTACGCATCGCCGTGCGCGAGTTACCACAATTCTTTGCCAAGTCTTGGCGGATACACTTAATTATCACAGGCGAATGTTCAAGCCCCATGAACCTCCCTAGTATTCGGTCCTGTATCGCTTTTTGGAAATTCAAGACGTTTTCCGACACGTTCTTGATCTCGCTAGCAAGCTCGGGGGAGATGGCGACACCGAACCCATCGGGTGTCCACAACTGGAAGAGACCGCCGCGGCCGTACTGTCGTGTAGTGAGGATTTAGGTGAGGAATTGAGGGGAGTGTAGCGCACCTTCTTGTAACCCTCGATCATCAAGGACATGCTGTCGGTCATGAACCTCTTCTTGGCCTTCCGGAACCTAGCAAAGCTGGTTCCATCCTCTAAACCTACACAAGGGATACCCGGGAGAACGCTGAAACGCTTGATGTATTCCCATAGCCTCGGGAGTAGAGCGAAAAGGGCGAGTATCACCACAGCAGAAACTGCTGGGCCGGTAATGAAAGATTGGACAAGAAGCATGGTGTGACGAAACTGCGGCGCTGGATTGTGGAGGGAGAGAAGGATATTGCGTTAAAATATATATCAAGCTGTCATTTCGTTATAATTAGAATAGGAAAACAGGTGTAGATTTTTGCGTTTCTGCATTTATATATTAGCGACGTGGAGTTACGTCGTCATATTCAAGCGTGGACTGTGGCCCTTTGCCATTGGCCTCGGTATAGTCATTTTCCGTCACACAAAATGTATCTCACCACCGGTTTAAGCTTCGTGTTCGTTTTCGTATTAAAGTGACGGTGATATAGCCATATGGAGTCATATTCCCCGTTTCGTATAACTTTATCCATCCACTGAGCTCACGCTGATCTCCCACCACCCCTGGATAGGATGAGATGTATCCTACCATACGACAGTCCCATGTTCAGGGTACTAGTATTCCCTCTACGTGCTGGGCCTAACGCGTGCAGATCATTCGCTGAGCACCATGATAGTACTCGTCGGTTCAACAAGTTATTGGACACGTACTAACCGGTTAGGGTTAGTACGTGTCCAATAACTTGTTGAACCGA
>Ga0307512_10001945_pt1 | contig 27600 bp, 18 predicted proteins | sample 14_EM_MG_FD_200267 | JGI IMG/M metagenome (GOLD analysis project Ga0307512, IMG submission 200267) | Populus trichocarpa ectomycorrhiza microbial communities from riparian zone in the Pacific Northwest, United States - 14_EM | ecosystem: Host-associated > Plants > Roots > Unclassified | place... | reverse complement strand
TATATTAAAAACTCATCGTACGATGGAGGGGTTGCAGGGGGGGGGGGGGAGATGGCTTGTCCCCTGCGGGTTAGGACACCAGGGCCCTGGGGGACTAGATTTTAAATATTAAATCCGGGCCCCCCTCTTAACGTAGTTTGGCCCCAAACTGGTGGCTTCGCCACCGATATATTCCGTCCCTTCCTGTTTATCTCCCTGGGGGTCCAAAGGGGGGGAGATAAACAGGAAGGAAGTAGTTTAACTCCCCCCCCTGCAATGTTATTAATGCTGGGGGGGGGCCGGAAAATAATACCCCGGTTTCTGATGAGGAATATCTATCCCACGAATCATTCTCCGTCATTTGTTACGTAATATTTTTTTCTGCGAAGCGCCGGCTTTTGATCAATATTCATCCACCTCATTCCAAGCTACCAGCCTTCCTTCGGTCTCCCTCCGTACTACGATGGCTCCGTCTCCCATAGATACCTTAAATAGGTTTCCTTAGGCGATCCCATAGTTCATATATATTGGTGATTGTCTGTATTTACCCCCCCTGTAATATTATTAGTTAAACGATATACTCCAGATTTACCCTTGTTTTCTTTCAGAATCTGCTGTTTTTTGCTCCCGGAGGGCAAGGTCAGAGTATATTATAACAGGAGATACCGGTGTAGTTAAAGTGAAATGGTTTAAACAATCTTGGTATAATTGTCCATTAATACCTTGTTCCAACATAGCAGGTATAGTGAAGTCAAGACTATTAATTATTGTTGCGGAATGGAATAAACCATTATATATACCTATTCCTGACGCCCCCCTGCAATGTTATTAATGCGGGGGGACTAAAACTCCGGGTCTCCCACCCCCCCACCACCACACATGTGTGGTGGTGGGGGTTGGGAAAGGCCGACGAGATCTTTTAGCTCTTTTTAACTATAAGATCTCTACCCTTAAGTACTTTTTTAGCTAGCACACAACTACGAAGTGTTTCATGGTGTGTAGCCAACGCCTCTGCTGCTTTACGAAATGAAGTATACTCAACGACACTACCAGTCTCTATATCAGTAACCTCAACGGCTGTACCTCTAGATGCAGACAGGTTAGCTATGTGCTCCGTAGAAAATATACGCCCGACACATGCAGCGCTAATTTTAGAATAAATATATAAATATATTTCTTTAAAGAGAGCTATAAATAGCACTTTTATAATTTTTGAAATAAAGCTCCATTCATCTATGTGAAAAATAATGGTAGAATCTATCTGATAGATTCACACCACTACCTTCGGGAACTTTTTCCTGACAATTGATTAGTTCAACGGTTCCACACTTACCTTTGTTATCACCAAAAATTTGCTTCTTTTGGACATCAGCATTGGAGTATACCACTACAGGAATTAATGATACAAGTGAAGTAGAATAAATATTACCTATTTCCATTTCGCCGCGCGCGCAGCAATTGCGCGGAGGGACGGCAGCGCGCGTAGCGCACTGATGTCCCTGCGATTTTGTTTTTAAATCTACGGGACTATTACTGAAAAACCCATAGAAATAATACTATTAAACCCATATATCCTAATATTGTAAATTGTGGTACATCTAGACCCATTACCGCATTTTTATATGCTTTCACATAATCTTTTGAGAAGAGTCCAAGTCCCCGACTTGGTTCAAAACGACTCTAAGGAAATCTAGGTTGTACTATACGTCTGGCATAAAATGCAGTTAATAATATTATAGGAACTATAATATATATAAACAGATCAAAACTATATGTTATTGCTGTTGAATGGAATAAACCATTATATATACCCATTCGGTTGTCTAAATATGTTATATATAAACTTACATACCCTATGACACCCGAGCATAGCAATATAAAAATAGCTACCGAGTGGATAATATTGAAAACTCGCGCCTAAAAGGGGCCGCATTGACTAATAATAAAAATAGATTACCGATTACTAGCATAACCTGCAACTGGAATTGAACCAGCAAAACTTGCTCTATAATCCTATATAAGTTTTGTCAGTCGCCCTTGACCTTGAAGGTTTTTATTGTTTTTTTTTGGGGTATTGTTAAAATTAATTATTCCGGTGCAAGTTCCCCTACACCAACTGTATTTCGACTTAAGAACAATTGCAGTCACGCATACGAAAACTTAAGCTAAAGACTCCATAACCTAATCGTTATTTTGTAATTAACTAAATCAAACTTATTGCGCATACTACTTTCATCCCCTGACGAGTAATTAGTACCCATCTGAGATTAAAATCCACCGTGACATGGTGATACACGATTACTAGTAATTCCTTTTTCATGCAGTCGAATTTCAGACTACAATCCATATTATATCCTATTTTAGGGGATTAGCGATAATTCACATTTTTGCATCCCTTTGTAAAGGCATATGTGGCACGTCTATAGCCCACAACATTTCATGGCGATCAAATTTATCATGCAAATAAATACAACACGACGCAGGTGGTGTGTTGCTACATTAGGCTCTTCCTCTATTCATTCCTGCTTTAATATCTAAAATTCTATTGAACCCTTCTTGAGTTATGTGGTCTTTAGCTTCTATCATTCTTGCCACTTCGCAGAAATCTAAAAAATCTAAGCTTTTAACTCCAAGAATAGGGTACTTCACAAAAAATGGGATAACTACTTTCTGGATATCTAAAAGGTTTATAACTTGGAGGTTTACGGCCTCCTCTGTCAGATAAACATATTTAGAATCAACTTGGCTTGACCCTACGTTTAAATAGGCAGCAATCCCTTTAATAAGCTCCAATTCCCTAATGTTTAAACCAATAGAGAATCTCAGTTGAACTCTTTGACCTATTTTAATAGTATCGGGAGTCAGCACCCAAACTACGTTTACCCTTCGAGGGTTAGGACTCCATATTGATCCTCTGATTGCCATCAGTTGCCATAATATTAAGTCTTTTACAAGAATCGACTTAAAAGTAATATAGAGTACTGAAAAAAAAAGAAATTATTTCCTATCTTAGGCCCTTCCCCGGGCGGACTCCTTACCGTGTGAGCCGTAAGGGAAGGGAGGGTTTATGTATTTTTCCTACTCCAAGGGTCTGCTTTATACTCTCCAATAAAGCGAGATCTTTTATATGCAGCCCTATAGAGAAAATAGCTTTAACTCTTCAATTAGTGTGCCTAAATTTCCTGCTTGTATATTTGCAAGGTATAAAAGAGTATTATTACGATCTACCTGTATTCATACCTGCTTTTATTTCGCGAATCTGTTTTAAGCCTTCTTCTGTTAAGTGACAACCTTGTTTCATTATCTCAGCAACTTTACAGAAATCGGTTCAATTTTTGGCCTTCGCGCCTTCAAGCGGGTATTTAGTAAACAACGGGAGAATCTTATCAGTAATATCAGAAAGTCTTGTCACAACCCCCCCCCCCCCCCACCCCCCCCTGGGGGGCTTGGGGGGGGGGGTGCCAAAAATTTAAACATACTATCAGAATCGATTGGCGATCCGGTCCGCTATCCTCCCGCTGCGGCATCGCTTCGGGGCCAAGCCACGCACACGGCGTTTACTGATACTATCCCTCCACGAAAGCTTGCACAAGGGTTACTAACCCATATTTAACCGGGTGTTGTTCACTTTCATATCAACGGTTCACTCCCTTAGAGTCAGCTCGACCACTTCCCCACTTCACCTTTTGAGGTGAGGCGTAGGGCGGGAGATAGTCTTCCAATAGACTATTTATAACTAGAGCCTTAATCAGTTAAGGTTAGCTTAGTAGGTAGCACCAATTACTTATGCTATACTGCAAGGTCACATTCTATCAGTAGAATTACGCTGTTACAGATGAGTACTTACACAGTGGCCCTTCACCTTTTAGATCCAGGTTGACTTGCCTCACTACTAGTCTTAAAAAGGAGACCATCTCCTCAGATAACTTTATATTTATTTCCCTGTCTCACAGGGTAAAATGCTTTAAAAATGATGAGCCGCAGGATATATTTAGATATTATTTATATGCAAGCCCCATGGGCCCCGCCTTCGGGCGGCTAAGCGGACTTCGACTTGCAAAAAAGAGGCTAAACCTATATTTATTTGTTTAGAAACCCTTGGCCTTTGGCCACGGGCTGGGCCCGGAGGCCCTAGGATTTTGATTCTGATAACTTCTTTCGAAACCCATTAGAGTACACCTTAAAATACACTTAAACCAAATGTATTCAACTACCGTCTACTCGTTGCTCTTTTACAGTTGTCTAATTGATAACTGACTTAGATCCGCGATATCCCATTTCCTTTTCAGGAATCTTCTGACTTATTACCATACATGAGTAATTAGTTCATCCACGAGTATTCTTTCGAATAACGCTTGGTACCAGAAGCTTTAGGGGGTCCCCGGAGTTTGATAGTTTAATCCCACTTGAGCGACTTCCTACATCGCTCGGCAGGTCATGATGACTTGTCTTGGTCCCTTTTAGCATCTCGATTGTATCTGCAAACAACTTTATATTTATACAATGTTTTTCAATGTTTCATAAATAAAGTAAGGGTTTACGTAAATTAAATGGAGCTAACCAAAATCTCACGACATTAACTGAAGACAGCCGTGCAACGCTTGTATAGAGCGGTGTGAAAAATATTCTTTTTCACCTATTTAGTGCATTTAAACTAAAACCATTACTCACTCTATATTCAAGTTGTGGTAAGGTTTTTCGTGGATCATCGAATTAAATAGTCGAGATAGGTAGGCCCTCTCAGACTTTCCCCCTCTAAGAACGTAGCGTGCGACTTTCATCGCACTACGCTCAAGCAGAAACCAAGGTTGTCTTATGATAGACATACCCAGCAGCCATCGCCGCAAAACACACTCACTACTATTGTGCTGGTTTCCACCTCATGTTAAGTCAGCCTCCTTTCGGGAAGTCATTGTATTAAATCATTTTATTATCTGAGTCTCCCTCTATATTATCCCCCACTTCTCGGAGAGAAGTGGGGGGATCGAATAAGGGTTTATTTAACTAAGTCTACCCCTATTCATTCCCATTTTTATTGCTTGTATTTTTGCTAACCCCTCTGTAGTTAAATGACCCTTAACTCCCATTATCTCGGCTACTGTGCGAAAATCCGCGAAATTGAAGGATTTAACCCCTTGAAGTTGATACTCTAAAAAAAATGGTACTATAATACTATTAAGGTCCGCGATAGAAAGAACTTTAAAGTCACCAGCCCCTTTTCTTTTAAAATATTTACCACAGCCTAGGAACCCTATTAATCCCTCCATTAACTCCTGGTCACGAGAATGTTGAGTTACAACTCAGGTGGTTTTTTTGGTTTAAGTTCAATATATATATTAAAAGCTGTTACTAATTTTTTTCCTTTGCGCCTTCTCTCTCCCAGGAGGGAGGAAAACAAAATTAGGGACGGCGCCGAAGCATAGCCTTATCGACTGGACTTTATTTAGCTAAAAATTACAATGCATAGTAAATAAATAAAGCAAACGAAGTCATTAGTATTAAATATTAACTCTTCCTTTATTCATTCCGGATTTAATAAGGCGAATTTTTTCTAGCCCTGAAACTGTTAAATGGCCCTTGCTTTTCACTACCTCTGCTATTTTACAAAAATCTTGGAAGTCCAACTTTTTAGATCCTTCTAGAGGATATTTCTCAAAAAACGGAATAATCTTGTCGGTAATGTCAAAGAAATTTGTTACAACAAAATCTCCTGCATCTTTACCCGAACGAGGAGAATATCGACCGCAATTAAAATAATCAACTAAACTTTTCAGTATTTCCTCATCTCTCCCATGTTGAGTCAAGATAAATCTTAATGATACGGCAAATCCTCCGCTTGCACTTTTAGATTTAAGGATACTAGCATAGAAGCACGCTTCACCGTCAGCTAACCCCATGACTCAGTAAGGCTCAAAGGTTTCTAATTTTACAAATTTTGGTCTTTCTTCTGTTATGATACCAGGAAAAGCGGTTTTTAACTCTTCAGTTAAACCCCTATTCATGGCAGCTCGTATAGCTACAATCTTATTTAACCCCTCCCCATTAAGATGTTCTTTGTGATTTATTAATTCTATAACCCTTCGGAATAGTTCAAAATCTGCATGTTTTTGAGTTAATAGTGGATATTTAAGAAAATGAGCCACAATTGCATTATTTAAATCCTGGATACTTGATACAGAATATTGTGCAGAGTTTTTATTCTTTCTAATTGAAATAGTCCCTACTGGAGGGTCCAAAAAAGGATTGTATTCGGTTTAATAATTCCAATTCCCTAATGTGTAGATTTATTGCAAAATGCGGTTGCACTTGGTGCCCTACTCTGGACCTACTGTCCTTTTTAATAGCAACTGAGAATGTTGACTCTCCATCAGCAAATCCCGTGATAAACCAGGGATGCAGCGATGATAAAGTAGAAGTATGAAGCGTTTGTTTAATTCAATTTTTCATAGTTTTATTATCAGATTATAATATGTTTAATGGTCGTCACTTTATTTAAATATAAATAAGTATAAGTATAGTAGCTCCCAATGTTCTTAGACTTTTTTGACAGGGCTCTAATCCGAATAAATTAATATGCATTTTTATCTTAACCTCTCTCACACCCTTGTCAATTCCCCCATACTCATAAGGTATGGGCGTTTCGTGTTTGAGAGCTCCCTCCCCCCTCACACCCTGTGTGGGGCCCAAAAAGGGAGATACGTTAAATAAAAATTATTTCCCTTGCATGCAGTGTCTCTGATCGCCTTCGGCATGTCTAACTGGCGAATCACATATGTAAATCCAGATTACAAAAGTTTAATTAATTAAAACTACCCCTTATACATCCTTTCGTCCCCTTCAGGACGCTCCTCGAGCGCGAGGTACTACTCAAACTCCCTTTTATTTCCCTTATTAAAGTATTATTTATTCCGAGAGCTCGTGACGACCATCACTCTGAGTAGAAGAACTTATCCTTCATTAACACGTCCTTATTAATCCATAGGGGGGGTCCCTTGTTTTAACAAGTTTTCAACAAAACCACTAGGGCTACTTAGTGCCGAAAACCAGGAGCCTTAAAGCTCCGGACAAATCATTCATGACCACAAATCACAATTCCCTCTCCATCGACAAGCCCGGTAACGTATCAAGGTTCAAGAACAGACACAGAAGAAGTCTGAATCGCTGTAGTAAACATACGACAGTTCTGCAGCTGCGCAAATAAGTAAGCCGTCCCCCTAGTTAAACGAAAGGGGTGAAATAAAGAAAGGGGTGAAATAAATTTTGTTAATTTTTTAATCATGATTGTAACAACTGATATTATATAAATTATATACATTGAAGCCACTGAAAGTGTCCACAATTACAGGTAACTAGATAGTTCCTCTTGGCAATCTTTAGAACGCTAATAGGCTGGGCCTTGCTGCCTGAGGGATTTTCTTCCTCAACTACGTGATTCGATTTTAGCCGAATCCCTTTACCTACTAGAATTTTTTAAGAATCCCAAGGTTTCCTATTGCATATCTGCAAAAGAGAAAAATTCTCGTGGGACTACAACCTCTAGACAGTCACTAAGATACACTCGCAGGAGTAAAGATAGAGAGGGGTTAGCACCCTATATGAACTTGGCTCTCGAAAACCGCCCTCTGAGTTCTATCCTAGCCCACCCAGAGGCCAGTTTCCAAAAATCTTATTAGGGGGTTCCTAGCGAATTTTTCATTACTTTAAGTTTTCCTTCAACCAAAATAGGGAAACAAATGAAAAAGCAATCCGCAAGGATTTTTTTTTACCTTTTGGTTTTTCTTTCTATAAACCAAAAATCCGAAAAACATCCAAATAATAAAGCGAAAAGAGGCCCCCTGGCCCCTCCTTCGATAAATTGATATTTAATTTAAGACTAACTATATTTAATAATTTGATTTAATATATAACTCTATCCAATATCGAAACTTACTTCAATCGAAGTTTTGATATTGGCATTTGCTTTTTAACATCTCCTCTGCCCTCACCCAGTTATGTCCTCTTTTTATCGAAGAACACCTCCTATCCTGCCGCAAAATAATAATAGCACATGCGAGGGGATTAGGTTAGATAAGGGTTTACCGTTTTCAAATAACAACACATCCTAATTAGAACTTAGGGTGGCAACTTTACTCCGAGGGGCCATATTGTACACAATATCTGATTCTCTGAAAGGATTAGTATGTCAAACCCAATCCAACCCCTATTATCTCTACTTGATTGTAGTGTCACGAAGCGTCTCTGTTGCCTTTGCTTTCGCTACCCATATTCTATGTCACACTAGCTCCTGGAAATACCATTAATATTTACATTGTCATTTAAAACAGGCTACATTGTCTTCGCAGCTTCACACTCATTATTACTAATTAAGCATGTGCGAATAGTGTTAAACCGAGAACTGGTTTAGTGGATTCGAACCACATTGCTGTTATCCGCTTAACGTCACGCACATACTTCACTACTGGTTTCAGAAACGGTCTAATGATTCAACTTTGAAAGAGGAGTTAATAACCACCGTGTGCATAGCATTTATAAATATTAAAGATATTCCTTATCTAATACTATAAATAATCCCGCATCCTCCCGATCCTGACCTATTAAAGATCGGTCAAAGTCCGACTGTACATTCGGACGGGCATTTCAGCCCAGCCCCGGTGAGCCAGTCTGTAGCGACATTTACAACTGCCGACGGTCTTCAACAGGGATGTCGTTAACCGTTTTCACCTTTCGTTTTCTACGATTTTATATTGAATTAATTCGGTTGTAACCTTCCCTTAATTCACATTTTATCCTTTGATAATTATTTACCTAGAGGTAAAAATATAGGTACTCTTTTAACTATGTGACGATTAAATTCTTGACCCTCTGGTCCAGCTAAATCTAAACCTTTTTTTAAAGTTCTAAAGCCTACACCTACAGTGTTTAAAACTTCATCTAAAGATTCCACTATTAAAACTACTCCATCTGGGGTTGTTATTTCATAAACACAACTTGCAACAGATGGAACTATTTTGTTTGTAGCCAAGTCTCGAACACGTCCATCACTAAGACGCTCAATAGTTGGTTCTGCATAGATTATTGTATCTATTTCAGATTGTAGCAATGGTACTGTTGTGTATTCTCCTGAATACGTTGATAATCTAAAGTTATTCATTGTGTAAGACAATTTTAAGATTAAATCTTTAACATTAGCTCTTTTGTGAGAGCCGCAATAAACAGCTTTACAAATTGTTCTAAAATCTACAAAGTCTAGACCTTTTTTAGATATGAATTGCATATCCTCTAAAAAGGGTATAATGTAATTATGTAATATATATATATTTTGAATAACAAATATGACACTAGGTTTTCCTAGTCTAACTTGTTGTTGGTTAATTGAAATTATTGCCTGCCGCGAAATTCTTAATTTTTTCTATTAAAAGTATATTGACCTTTATAAGGTTTCTGTTGATTATCACTAAAATACTCAGAAATTCCCGATTTACTAATATTTAAGACTCTAGCAGCTTCACTAATAGAATCGTAAGTAGTTGTTTGATTAGTTTTGTTATCAATAACTGATATTTGTTGAGAAGGTCTTCCTGATCCTTCGTATCTGGCTTTACCATAATTAGGATGATTTTTACCTTTTTTAGTCTCAGCCATTAATATTTTTGTTTCATCAGAGTGTTTACGCCCAGACATTGGAGCAGCAGGTTCCTTGGCTAAATTATACTCCGGGTTTAATTTTTGTTGATAATAACCCTCCCTTTCTAGACATTTGGAAGGTTCACAGTATTCAAGAATAGTAAGAGAAAAATTAGAATAACCGTATTTAAGAAAACCTTTGCAAATGTTCATGCAAGTATTTCTTAGTAAATACTTAGTATTTAAATAGTTTAAAAATCTATTGCGTAAATTTTGAGAAGAACCGATATATCTTTTTCCGTTGATTAAATTTGTAAACAGATAGATACCTGATTTCTCAGCATTATCTTGTAAAATCTGAAGTTTTGCAATATCTACATTATTATATTTAGGCAGTTTAGCAATTACTGAATTATTAGATTTAACCACAGAACCAATTTTATTTGTATTTTTCATATTCATTTTTTTTTAAGGATATTTATTAATTTACTAAACCAAGGCTTCAGCCTAGAAAAATTATGTTAACAATAATTAAATACATAGGTAGAGACACAATACCTAGTAAGAATTATCTACTACTATTTAATTTAAGTCTCCCCACGCAGCGGAGGAGACTAGACGACCTTTATAATCGCTAGCTACTGTAGATTCCAGTAATCTGAAGATTTTATAATATTGATAAAAAAACACCCTCAGTAAATCCAAGATTAAGTATTAAAAATTCCTTAATTTTAAGTAAAAGCGGTAAATTGCAATCTGATTGTTCGATAGATAAAATTGGGGTTAATTTAGTTCTGGATATAAAAAAGGAAGCGTCACCCTCGATAAACCCTAATAATCAGTATTTTGTAATAACCAACATTATGGTTATTCATATTAAAATCGGTACGTTTAATATTCATACTATTTTTTATCTCTAATATTCGTTCTTTTAATTCTTCGGTAAAACTTTCTCTTTCATGGTATAAAATAAAAGCTTCTTTGAAATTTGAATAATCGAGGAACTTAGTTGAATTAAGATTAAATTCGTCAAATATATTTATTAGTTTATAGATACCTATTTTGTCGGAAGGCAAACGCGAATAATCTTAACTCTCTCTTCCTCTATTCATACCCTCTTTGATTTTACGGATCTCCTCTAGCCCTTCTTGAGTTAAGTGACCTCCAGTTTTCATTATTTCTGCTACCTTTTTAAAATCAGCGTAGTCTAAACCTTTTACCCCTAAAATTGGATATTGATCGAAGAACGGAATAATTTTTTCTATATGGTCTGAAAATCTGGTTACAACATAATCACCAGCAGTAGCAACAGCAACAGAATGGGGTGATCTAGCTTCATATCGACCACATCCTAAGTAAGAAACTAAACTTTTCATTAGTTGATCATCTCTAGAATGTTGAGTTATTTGAAATTTTAAACCTATTTTTACTCTTGTTTTGTAAGACGAAATATTTTGATTTTTAATTAAAAAACAACCATCACCTGAGGCAAAACCTGATAACCAATAGGGTTCAATAGTTTCCTGTAATTTGACATCAGGTCTTAGAACCGGTCTTACATTAGGAAAGGCTTCTCTTAAATCTAATGAAAGACCCCTATTCATTGATGTCTTAATTGAAACAATTTTTTCCATCCCTTCAATAGTTAGGTGTTCTTTATTTTTGATTAATTCTACAGCCTTTTTGAATAAAATATAATCAGCAAGTTTATTTGTAACTAAGGGATACTTATCAAAATGAGGAATGATTACATTAATTAAATCCTGTAGAGAGGTTACTCGATATTGTAGAGAGTTTTTACTATTTTTTGTAATATTTCCAACTTCACAAAAATAAGATTTAATGAGTTCTAAGGTTGTCCGATCTTTTTCATGAAGAACAATACAAAAACCAGGTTGTACATATCAACCCATTTTAAATTTGGGATTTCTTATTATATTAATCATAAAGCATCCTTCAGCATCTGAGAACCCTGTAACAAAGTTAGGGTCCAATTCGTTTGGGGGGCCGTTTAAGTCTCACCCCCCATCATCTTCAGATGAAGGGGTCATATAGCCAAATGTTACGTCGCTAACTGTAGGAATTAAATTAGATTCTAATTTATCGTATTTCATTGTATCCGCATTTGCATAAGAAATAATTGGGACAATGGGCTTTATATTGTCGTTGTTATTTGTGTTTATTGTAGTATTTTGATTGTTTTTCATGATTTTCTGTTTATATTTATATACTCTAGTGTTTATGCATTTTACACGAAATATTGATAATTCGTGTAGTATTTTGCTGAACCATATTCTGAGATTATTTCATTCGGGTTACATATCCGTCCGAATTATTATGCACCTACATTTTAGCAATTGAGACCAGAATCTTATCATTACTAATTCTAAAGTTACCTATTTCTAATTTACTTAAAATAAACTCTAAGACTGCCCGATCATCTATGTGTAATTCGATCCCAAATTTAAAAGAAAATCTATTTACTACACCCTTACTATTTAGTACAGGTTGTATAAAAAAACTTGATTCTGCATCAGAAAACCCTACAAACCATTGGAAAAAGTTTTCTATATTTTTTGTATAATCATCTTTATTTCATAATAATTCATTATTATTACGTATTTCTAAACGTGTTAAATTTTTCATGTCTTTATATATATAAATGTATTAATGGTCGTCACTTTTAAATGTGAAATTAGCTAAGAATAATAAAACAGCCGGTAAGTTTAAGGCCTACTCGGTTTCAATTTTTTTTTGCTCAGATTAAATTGTAAACAGATAGCCATGCCCATTTTACGCGCCCAAGCAATGTCTAAATACTTGCTCTCTTTACACCTAGCATGGTCTATAACTGGTGTAATAATAATGTAAATCCCGTGCAATAAATAATTGTCAGCATAGCGACCCCTATTTACGAGAAATTCTTTTGTCTATTCAATCCTACCTTTATTTGCTTATTTTCTTCGTCCATTTATTCTGTAAGATCGTGACGACCATCACTCTGAATAGACAAAACTGCACCTTCATTAACACTACCTGCTTATTCAATGAGAGTTTTGTCAGAAAGTTAAGTTTATGAATGCCAACTCAAGCCTCTTTATTTATTGACAATTTCGTCTCGTTTATTTATTCTAGGCGTGCTTAACTCCTTCTCACCATAACCAGGATCTTTCTATTAAAGATCACAGATTCCCAGTAGTTCACACGTGAACTAGTAAGGGAAACTGCAACTAAAATTAACTATTTCTTTTTTATACTTTGGCAAGTAAGAATAGCTAATCACAAAGATTAATTTGTTTTATTAATCTGTGTCGGCGGATCCGCAGCAGCCAATATATTAATTTGTTATCAGAGTATATTTTTAATTTAAATATTAGTTTGTTTTATGCCGGATGCGCTCCTGGCGAAGCACGGCTGCTAAAATTTGATTCTCGGCGCAAGCTCCAGAAAACCATTCAAACAATTAGTAAATTCATTACCCCTTCTGGTTTAGATAGAAACCAGGACTTATGTCTATTTCAAAGGGAAGGATATAAAACTTGCTTATCTTATTAAGCAAATCGTAGAGTTGGATTTGCACCAACACTGCAATCAATACACGTATCACAGTTTCTGCGTTGCCACATTACTCTTGAGGTGGAATGCTTACACTTTCATTTATAGGCCATAACGTATAACCTATGGCATTCAGCATTTTCTGCTAAGACTACTGGGGTATCTAGTTGGGATAGGTAGGCCCTCTCGAGCTTTCCCCCCCTAAGAACCGGGCGTGCGACTTTCATCGCACCCGGCTCAAGCACTTATCGTGAATTTATTAGTGCTACCTATAATTTTATTATTACAATTACTACTTACTTATATTATTATTACAATTATTTATATCATCCCGAAGTGTAAAACCCCATGAAAGCGATAGTGAAACCAAAAAACTAGAAAAACTATCTCTATATACATAAACTAAAATGAAATTAATTAAAGTCTTTCTGCGGATATATAGGGATAGACCAAATTAAAATTCCTGTACCTGCTTAAACTGATTTACGTCTACTCTTTCCGGACCGTCCAGTATTCATATTGATAATAATGTTCTCCATCTCTTTTAACCCTTCCTCAGTTCTGTAAGCTTTAGCTTCTTTTAATGCCAAGAATTTCTTGAAATCTAAATAATCAAGCTGTTTTCTAGTCAATAAAGTAAATTTATCTAAAAAAGGTATAAAAGATGAAGTTTTAGAATTATAATACTCCACATTCCCACGACTAAGTCCCCGTACCGCGTCCAAATCAGAATAATCCTCTAATTTTGGATCTAGATACCCTGAACCAGAAAAATAGTTTTTAATGGCAAGCAATACAGCAACATCATGAATATTTTGACTGATTCTTAGACTAGATTCAGTTTCTATATATGAATAGCCCGATTTTTGTCTACGAGACAGTTTATTGAAAAACCAGCCTTCAGTTGTATAGTGAGTCTTTAATTACCTAGTTTATTTGCCATAGAAGAATGCATGTGGGGGCGTACTATAGTTCGCAGTAAAGGCATAGAACGCTGTCTTATATAAATACGTGGTTGAGTTGGGGTATGATGCCGTAAAGTACATTCTAATCTATACCTAATAATCAGAACATTTATTAATCGCACAACATCTTCGATAGAATAAGAATCAGTACAAATTATTAAACCATGACGTTCCGTTGACCCATCTCCCATGATTCAGTGGGCTAATGCTACAGGCGTTAATAGAACGTAAATATTCGTAGGAACTACTTTTGTACCGCCTGGGTAAAATAAACTATGTAGTGCAGTGATACAAGTTAGCGATCGAGTATAAAATTGTAAACTAATATTTTGTTTACCTAATCTAGTTCTATCTCTTACTATGGGATAAGAAGAACAGTAATGCGCTAAGGAGAAAAAGACAAACCAAAAATACTTAGAATGAGCCCCAGACTGAGCGAACCCTAACAGAACATTCTTACTAGCTTTAGAAGAAAATGTTAATCAACCGTCCGACAATAATAGCCCAATTATAACATAATATTGATAAGGAGCTAATTGCACCATTGCTAACTGAGTTCTAGTAAATTTAATACCTACTGTTGATGTTAAGTTTGTACCTCAAACCACTAAAGCTTTTTTTTTGTCCTGGGAGGCATCTGAAAATCCAGTTACATAATCAGGGTGAAGTCCACTATCTTCAGTTAAACTTCCCTCTGTGTAATTTCTCTCCGAAGGAGAATAAAAAAATCTTCTGAACCAGAGCCATTATCTATAACACTATCCTGATTAACGGCAGATGTTGAAAAGGTTTTGTTTTCAACGCACACTAAGCAGCAGTCAGGTTTAACACCTAAAAACCCTAATGCATTCATAACTCTATAATTTTGATTTTTCGACATAAACACTTTTCTCATAATTTTAATTTAATTTTTTAATAACATTATAACACGCAACCTACATGAAATTCCTTTACTCCCATCCCTCTTGAAATGGTTCCAAACTATGTTTTTTATTTAGTTATGTATATTTATTGTAAAGGCTCTTTATATAGGGGATGTGAGTATCTTTCATTTCACCACCATCGATACCTTATCCTTCTGTAACACGATATATAACTTAATATATAAATAAACCATCAGTGGGGCATCATTATATCCTATATACCATAACTGTTTTAATATTGCACAGTTAAGCAATTTTTTTTATCTTGGGCGAAGCTTTGCGGCACCAGATTTTGGAATCTTAGTCCAAACTTCCGTCACCCAAAGAGCCACGCTTATTCTTTTTTGCGATCTGCGATAGTTAGCAGCATCGGCTGTAAAAATAAGTTTAACCTTCACCTTCCGGAGGAAGTAGAAGGTAATTAATTGTATACAATAATAATTGTATAAGTTGTAATAGATCACACATGTGATGCTAATAATATAGGAAACACTAAGTATTAAATCCCTAGTAAGCACCTAGGATGTTGTTTGGGTGTGCGTGCGACTTTCATCGCACACGGCTCAAACATTAATTACCATTACTATACTAATTTCATGCTTCTTTTCATTCATTATACTGTGTAAATTTATACCCTTGTAAAGGCATATTCTCTTTATCGTCTAAAAACATAATCAATTGATTGATATCTTTCATACTTTAAATATTTAACTGGTACAACCCTTCGCTGCCCCGCTATAAAGGTTGAGGTTATAAACCCTCCACCCCACCATATGATGGGGGTTTATTACGTACTTTCCCTAAATCACGCTCTCTAGCTGATCTTTCTAGAACACTAGGACTGAATCCTAATCTATATTTAATTAACTCAAGTAATTGTTTATCAGTATGCTCGATATAGAAGTTACATTTACCTTTATTTAAATAAAAAGAACCTTCACCGTTTATAAAGCCAATAATTCAATTATCTATCTCCAATTTACCTGATTTATATAAATCAATTAAATCGATTTGATTATTGTTAGAGGCTAAATACTCGGATTTGTACTTGTTAAATTCTTCTAAAGTTTTAAACTTTTTTACTTCGTTTATTATAACATTTTTTAATAAATTATATCTCATCGATTGATTATTAGCTAATAAAGGATACACATCAAAGACAGTATCAAATAAGGATAATAAACTCTTTTTATCACCTACAGCTAAACGGCAATCAGGTTTATTTTTATATTCATAAATTACACCGACATTGCCTAATTTCTGTTGAATATCTTTAATTAATACTGCATCTCTACTATGTAATGATAAATGATAAGAATGCCCAACACTGTAACTGCTAATTTCTCCCGACTTAAGAACTCTTTTTTTTTGGAATACTTGAAAATTACCCTCTGCATCATTAAACCCAACAAACCACTGTAATCATATTTTATTTAAATTTATCATATTTTATTTTGTTTTTATCTTCGGAGTACCTGGATGTCAATAGTCTGACAGTTCATCAATTCTAGTGGGTCCCATCACAAACTTTACTTACGTTAGGCCGTTGCGCGTTTACCCAATCTTGGTAGGGTCACCTAAGCGGAACTCTATCTAGCTTGGTGTCGTCGATCACTGATTTCCACTTTCATTTCTCCCCTTGCCCTCTACTGATATATTACAAGAAGGGGCAAAGGGTAAGAAAAAACTCGATGGACCCGGGAGATTTTACATGAACACTGATATTGAGAGAGCTAACTATAGAGGCATTGTCCGGTCTGAGGAATAGAGCACATTTGTTTAAATTTTCATTTTCAACGTCCATACAATGAGAACTTAAGTAACATAATCGGTATGTTAAATGTGCGGGCATATTATCTATCAAGTATATTTATAAAAAAAAAGAGGAGTTACGGCAATTGAAATTAGGGTAGTAACATAATTAACATCCATGTGTAAGTCTGCACTTTTTCAAGTTAGGCCAATCCCGCGCGGCGGACCAACTTATAATTTTGAATTAATTTCTATTAAAAATCTACCCATATAAGGTTTTCCAATAATAATATATCTACGAACGGTAGCTAAAGACGTATTTAGCTCTTTGGCTGCTTGACGTTTAGAATAATATAGATTAGTTATACCAGTTTCGTTGTCTGTTACCTTAACGGATGTCCCCATTGTTTCCCCAATTTTTCTACGAGTTTCTTCTGAGTGCTCATGACCTAACATTGAAGCACTGACTGAAGCTACAATTTTAGAAATAGTTTCCTCTGAGTGTTTACGACCTGTCGCTTTATCTTTCATAAAGCCTTAGTTTGTTCAGATAATTTACGACCTCTCATTAGAACTTTACTTTCTTCTGTGTGTTTGTAGCCGAAACTTGAACCTGCTATTTTTAGAATATTATAACTCGGATTTAGAAGATTAATATAATATTGTTCTCTTTCAATAGCATCCGTCGGTTCACAATACTCAAGAATTTCTAGTTGGAAATTAGAATAACCGAATTTCAGTAAAGCTTTATTTATAGCCATATTACCCTTAGAAATTTGTTTAAAATTGTAATATCCTAGGAATCTTTTAGTCAAATTTACCGCACTTCCCACATAAGAATTACCGTTTTGTTTATTAATTCAACGATAAACTCCAGCCTTTCCCCGACTATCTCCCACTATTAACTCTTTTTGAGTATCCGCATTCTCATATACAACGACTGGATTCAGATTATTTTTATTGTTTTTCATTTTTTTTTATGCTTAGCATATAATCCATAACTAGATATTATTTCACCTTATGGGGGATGGACGTAGATCTCCCCCCCCCCCCGGTTATTATGCGCCTACATTATACTTTTTGTTTTCACCCCCCCTCCGCCCGCCCCTGGAAATGGGACGGACAGGGGGGCAAGGGCTGTAGTAAATAACAACCGTTCATATATTTTGTTTTTTAATAGGCGGCTGAGCCGCTTAATTTAATAATTAAGAAGTTAGCTTCCCACACTGCGGAGAAACGTCGGGACGCTACGCGGCCCGCCGGTCAAAGACCCTATCTACCTCATTACAAGATAGCCTTCGCTTTTTACACTATCCTCTTACCTCTAATCGATAGTTTACTTTACAGTAAACCCTGCTCTATTATCTAGATTAATAATGAGCGAATTATAGGCATTACCCTGTCTCTTAATAAAAACAAAACTCTTCCTTAGGTTCCAACTTTACTCTGTTAATTATTACGTTCATCTTCATCTAACTCAGGACATGTTAGATGCCAAATTAATTAAGAATGACGGTCATTTTTCTACCGCTTAACCCACTTATTCGAGTGAACAGAGTTTTAATTACATTAGTTCAATTTCTCTAACCATAGAAGAAAGCCAATATTATATTAATTATAATACTTATCTCTAGAGCTTTATACAAAATAGTTACCCATAATGCATATCTAGATAGGCTAAAGTAAGATGAATTACAAGCACAATCAATTATTTTTTTTACCGAAAACTAAAGACTTTAACGGCATTTTAATTAACCCGTCACCCTAAGTTAATCATCATATTTTCTTTCTTTATTCATTCCTATTTTTATTTGTTTAATTTTATCTAATCCACACTTAGTAAGATGTTCCTTACTTTTAACTAGAGAAACTACCTTACTAAAATCATCCAAATTTTTACGTTTAACCCCTAGTAACGGATACCGATCAAAAAAAGGTATGATCTTATTTAAAGTGTCAGAAAACACTGTTACCACATAACAAGCTCAATTTTTATTACTTATTTCAACTCTACCACAACCCAAAGTATTCTCTAAGCTTCTAAGTAAACTTAAATCTCGAACATGCTGGGTTATTTGAAATTTTAATGTGACAGCTTCGCCAAGTAAAACTTTAGATTTTCGTATACTTACAAAAAAACATCCCCTCTCCATCCACAAATCCCACTAATCAGTGAGGATCCGAGATTATCTGATCGATTAATCTCGGTCTTTCGACTACAGGTATAGATGAAGTAAAAGCTACTTTTTGCCCCTCAGATAAACCTTTGTTCATTGATGCTTTTATTGATAAGAGTTTATTAACCCCCTCAGTAGTTAAATGTTCTTTACACTTTACTACCTCAAAAGCCAGCTTAAATAGTTGATAATCAGCCCATTTCTGAGTTGCTCATTCCGACAATGCAAATAGATCAGATGGCCGGCAGAACTTGTGACCCTGCCACTCTTCACCTACTAGAATTTTTTAAGAATACCAAGGTTTCCTATCGCATATCTGCCAAGGGAAAAATTCCAATAGACTTCGACCTCTAGAAAATACTAGAATAACTTCGCAGGGGTATACACAAGGAGGTGCTAGCACCCTGTAAATACATGACTATCGAAAGTCTACCATCTGAATTTATACCCTAGCTCACAGAGGCCAGTTTTAATTTAATTAGTCTCATACCCCTATGGGGTATGAGACGTCGCCCGCTTCGCGGGACCTTTCAGCCGTTGATTTTTATGATGTTGATGAATATAACAGATAATTATAGTTACCTGCGTGCCACGGTGGGCAAAAAAGAAAATATTCTAATTAGAGTTATTTACCACCAGATTTCCGGGGGGCTTGATTAAAGATATTTAGTATATATATCGACTAAAAAAAAATTTGTTATACAGTTTTTATTAAAATTTTGCAGGTCGCACATCCTGTTTATTACCAAAGCCTTCGTCCCTCAACGTCAGTTTTTACATAAAAGGTTGCCTACGCCATTACCAGTCCTAAAGGTATCACAGAATTTCATCTCTCCACCTCTAATTCTCCCCTTCTCACATAAAACTCTAGCAAATCTGTTCCCTAAAAAGGCAAGATTTACCGTCTAGGTACCCTTTAAACCTATTAAAGATGAATAACACTTGTCTTTCACGTCTTACCGCGACTGCTGGCACGTGATTTGGTCAAGACTATAAATAGAAAATTGTCATTATCATTATCTTATTCTGAACAGGGTTATTTTGTAGGGTAGGGACCCAGTTCATGAGGCATGGGAGACCCAAGACAAACTCAACTACCTTCCCGGCGGTAAAGCTCAAAAGAGCTCCCCTTGAAGGTCTTAGTCCATCCTAGAACCCCCCAGCACTCACTATAAAGTGAACCCCCCTCCGAACCGTACGTGCGACTTTCACCGCATACGGCTCTCCACCTGAACTCTCCCAGGATGAACATCAAGGATCACCAGCAGCCGCGCGTAGTCTTCAACACCACATCGCCGCCAGTGGACCACCTCAACACCGACTATTACTAGCCAGTGGAGTATGTTTCGGAAATTGATGCGCCTTAGTTCCGCCAGACTAACTTTACATCTCGCAGACCGAGCCCAACTAGGTTGAGGCGGGGCTTAGAAGGTTCCGACTATGGGGGATCTACAACCCGCCTCGCAGAGCCTGTCAGTGAGTCTGGGTGAGGTGTTTCACATGTTACAACTACAAGCATATCCCAGCTGTAGTCACCCCCCCACTCCTAGGCCTGTTGACCCACCGTTTTAACTGAAGACCCCTTTTACCCGCTCAACACACCTCGGACCCAATGCTGAGGCCGCATTTATCCATACATTAGCTCAGGCTGAACCGCCTTCACTGGACTGAACCCCAACCACGGAGTTCAGCATCTCTTACATCATACTCCTTAACCACGGGCTACCAAAGCCCCTTTCAAACAATTATCTTTTTTTCTTTTTTTTTTCTTGGCGTTACACTCGGACTATACTCATTTACCCTCCCCCCACCAACTAATGTGCTGGAAGAATCGTAAGGACTTCCCTTCGTACAAGCCACGGTGCACTTCTCTATGACATTGCCCGCATAGTGGCACTTGTTTACGGTTGATCATCGCCATCTTCTTATCGAATGGCTTTAGTTTCACGTTCAGAGTCTTCAGATGTTTCACGTGATGCATCTCCACACCTGAGCCCGAGGCACAGTTAGCACAAACCTGCCCCAGGGCTGAAATTCTGGATACGCCTCAATTCTTAACTGCTAACGGGTCCTTAAGATCCTTATCGACCTTAAAGCCATTGGGATCCACCGACACTCGCGGCCATCTGAAGTCCAAGGATACTGTGGTACCGTCTTTCTTACGAATCTTCAACAGCGTGTTCTTACCAAACCATTCCAGGAATCTTTTCTTACCTATTTCAAGCTTCCTACAAATAGTCTTTCGAAGGCTTTCCCTGAGAATTCAAAAAATTCTCTTAAGCTTGTTTAAGTTGTCCACGAAACTGTAAAAGTTGACGAACCCATTCAGGACTGTACGGTACCTCAATATAATATCTTTCAGCGGAAGAGGTATCAAATCTGGCAGAGACTGTGGGATCCAGCTACCCTTCTCGACCCTCAGGAACTTCTTATTCACTAACCTCTTAGTGATAGACTCCAGAGGGGCGGTCATTCAGGTGTTACCTACCGGGAGTCTCTTAGATTTGCCGTCAACAACACTCACCAATGGGCCCCCCACGACGGGAGCCATCCTTTTTATATGAACCCCCAGGAATTTAGCTCTCTCAGCCCTAGCATTAGTGATCAATGTTTTCTCCAACGAGAGTTCCAACTTCAGCTCCTTAAGAAATGCCTCAATGGCCTCTCTCAGCCGCAGAGCATCAGATTTACCCCCTCATACACCCACTAGCCAATCATCCGCATATCTGACATACTCGAACCTGGTATAAGCCCGATTCGGGATCAGAGACGGCATTCTCATCCTCTCCTGTATCGCCACCTTCTTCTTCACTTTATCCGCCATACCCAGCCTTCCTGTAGACCTTATTTTTTTATTAATTCAACCGATCTTATGGGTCTTACTGGAATATCTAGGGTTAGGCCCATAGGGTTCAACACCAGCCATCTGCTCCGCCTTCTTCTTAATTATGTCAAGAATAAACAGATCAAGCTCATGCAACACCAGGTTAGATAACAGAGGACTGACAATCCCCCCCTGCGGCACCCCCATGTCAGTGGCCACGAACTTTTGTGATTTATTGTCTCACTCGACATACCCGGCTTTAACAAATTTCCAGTATAGGTGGATTAATCTAGCATCCTTAAAGTGCTTCTTCAGAAGCCCCTCTAGCACATGATGGTCTATGGAGTCAAAGAAGCTCTTTATGTCACCTTCTATAAACCAGGTCACTCCCTTTCAGTCTCTGACCTCCTTCAGAGCCGTATGACACCCTCTGCCAGGGCGAAATCCATGAGACAGCGCTGTGAACTTCGGCTCCAACACCATCTCCAGCACGATTCTCATTGCTTGCTGTACAATCTTGTCACGGGGCGAACTGATTCCTAGAGGTCTAAATTTACCATTAGCCTTTGGTATGTATACTCTTCTGGAAGGTCTTGGGCGGAAGGATTCGTTCATTAATTTCGTAGATGCCTTCTCGAACCACTCCCATGTAATCCCGTCTAGGGTCTCCTTATCGACACCCGCGACCATGTTACCACTTTTGTTTTTTATAGTTTCATAAGCATCCCTCAGAGTCTGAGGATCACTCATTACTTCGAAGGCGTTTGTACACAGCCCGGCATTGTCAAAGCTAAGTCGTTGCCTAATTTTATATGAGATATCCCTATCTCAGTCAGATTTCACGAAATTTTTTGTTGTCATATTTGTTGTTACAGACTTTTAAATAATTATAAAGGTAAAAAGGCGTTATTGAAGGTTACAGTCTGGGTAACTCCTGACAGACAAGGGGTGACGTTGGGGCTACCCCGCCCAACCGGCGACCCCGTGGTCTTTTTACCGCGGGGAACCCCGTAGAGGAGCCCTTTTCTAGATCTAAGGCACACCGCCTCCCTATTTTTTTCAACCCCCCCTCAAGCGAAATTCCTACTGGCCCTCCCCCACATCTGCCGTTCATATCCAGAGAGTGATTACTATAGGGCCGTGCCTCATTTACGCAGCATCCCAGCCCCACCTCATCAACAATAAGAACCTCCCTAAATAGAGCGCGCCACATCTACAAACCCACCAGATCAAGGGGGTGTAAGCCCCAGGACCCGTTACCGGACTTGCACCGAAGGTCTTTGCACGAATGGCTACACTATCTAGCAACGTCTATAAACTCCACTCACACCCCCACGGGAAGATTCTCTATGCTGTTCTACATTACTGTCATTCGCCCGCCTGTTCGATAATTGTTCTTCATTAAAAGGTTCCAGAGCTCAAAGGCCAATCGACCAAATGGCAACACTCCTGTTTATTCATTTGGCCGATATTTCTTAATCTTTTCTTACATAAGATGATTTCTCAGCTACTATGCGTTCTCCGACGCCTCGCCTAACGCGAGGTTCTCCCGAATTCCACCACGACCGTCATCATCACACTTAGGCATGCGTGCTTTCGCAGGGTTCAGCTTATATCGCCGTAGTTAGAGGACAGTGTATAACCGCCAGCTTGAGTAAAGCGAGCTAGCGGTGCCTCACAGAGTCTAAAGATATACTACTCTGGCCCAGGTCAGGGCAACCCCCTCATCCTTCCATACCATATGAGACTTAGCTCGCGCTCGCTTGTCATTTCTTCGGACCTCCCATCTTCGTAGGCTCCCGGCTCACGCTTTACTGACATGCTGCACTCCCCTCTCTGTCACCAGATTTACAAGGTCTAGGGTGACGCCCTTTATGACCGAGGATAAGTCAGTTGCTTTATCGGTTAATTATACACATCCGAGCCTGAAGTGTTCAGGCGGGCAGACGTAGTGTTAGACGGCGCACTTACTCATAGAACCTATATTCCTTCAAATTGCTGGTTCAGCCGTTAGTAGGGTAGGAACCCAGTTTATAGTTTCATCCATGCATGCGCGCATGCAATCCACAAGTGAACCCCCCTCCGAACCGTACGTGCACCTTTCAATGCATACGGCTCTCCCCCTGATTACCTACACGAGGAGGCGTGGTCGTTGTTCATACGACTATCGATTTTACAACCGATACAGGTTTACATCGCTAAAGTGTCTGCCAGGAGATAGATTAGTTTCCTACATGCTGCGGGGCAGATTATAGCTCCATTGTAATCAGGCTGCCCCCCTTCATGGGACATTCCTTCCCACTACTATGAGGACTCCGACGTCTCGTCTCAACTGCTTCTTGAGATCTTATAATGTCCTATTATTCTTACAATTATTCTTCTACGAAAAACTACATTTGGGACCCCCGAAGCCTGTTCATTTTTGTGTTTTTTTTCCAATCTTCATTGTATGCCATCCAGTTATGTCATCGTCCGAGCGTAATCGTATAATTTTTTGCAAGATATTTGTTTTGTTTTTTTTTAGATACATTATTTTGATGGTGTAGTGTCCCTACACTCCCGAGATTCTCCCGAGTTCTAATATATACGTCAACAGTTATTTAACTAACTGGATCACTTAGGTTATTACTTTGTTTAAGATGTTTTGTTCGCTTCTTCCGCGTTGGGCTGCACTTACTTCCCCTACTAGTCCATAGCCCGATGACCAGTAGAAGTGCAAAATGGCTTGTAAATGCATATTTTTATCCATTATGATGGTCCTCCATACCCGCATCCTCCTCTTTTAACCATATGATCATTTATCTCGCAAGGGGGTTGTCGGTGCTTCGGCTCTTGCATTCTAGAGTCCCGCCCCCTCGCTTTACATACATGCTACACTCCCCTCTCTGTCGCCAGATTTACAAGGACTACGGAGACACCCGTTTATATCCGAGGATAAGTATGTCGATTTACAGATGTGGAAGCTATCCGACCAAGAAATCTAATCAAGGTGGGCGTATATATTATTAAACGGCGCACGGCTATTGACCAATATTCCTCACTGCTGTACTTACGCATTGGACTTGTCTCAGATCCAATGTGGTCGATCGACCTTTCAGCCCCGACTACGGGATATTCGGCTAGTTAAACCGTTACTTTAACTACTACCTACCCGAGATATAGAGAACATCTTAAAGCGAAATTATACTTATTTGATAACAAGATAACAAGAGAACAAAAATAACATCTTATGAACCCCACCATGATATTTTATATCAAGGCGCAGGACATTAATTATTTTTGGCCGCCTTATTAGATAACTTCTTTATTTATTATATGGTATCTTCTACCACGCTTTAAGGCAGTCAACATACCATCCGCACCTTTACACCACTCCTAGCCCCTATCTATATTATATTATAAATAAACACTAGGCGTTCGATTAGCATGTGTCAAGCATTTGAACAGTCAGGATAGGTAGAGTCTCTCGACTTTTCCCCCCCTCAAAACGGTGCGTGAGACTTTCACCTCACACCGCTTAAGCCATCTCTCGCAGCTCCGTAGGAATCCCGGATCGTTTTGCCCGTCTCCTTTCGTAGCCCCGCCTATTCCCTGTACTTTAGTCCTCAACTCCGGGTTCGGTTCCCTCTCTCAGGTCCGGGATCGGTGGTCTCTTGAGTGTAAATCTCAGGTTTGGGCAGCCCTCCTAATTTCGCCAAGACGAGCAGTGACGTGTTTTACCGCCTCCCGCCCTCTCTCCCCACCCCACCCAGCCCCCCCCCCCAGGGAGATAAACAGGCAGTGGGTTGGGGGGGGGTTGAGCAAAAATTGTATTTCTATAAGCTGCTAAGCCTCTTCTCGTATTTAGCTTCCGGAGGAGGAAAGCATTTACATAACGCTAGCATAAATGCACAGCCGTTCCTACAATTCTCTCCCCCCCGGTTTTTATTTTTATTTTTAAATTTGTTGAAAAACAAAAATAAAAATAAAAAGTCTCCCCCCTCCCAGGAGTTTATCTCCCCCACACCCCCCCCCCTTGTGGGGGGGTCCGGGCCCAAGGGGTGTTTATCTCCCCCCCCCCCTAGTTATTTATTTCCGGGGGGGTTGGGAGACTTCGCTTGCGCTTTTTATTTTGATTTTTAAATTTGTTGAAAAACAAAATTAAAAAGACAAAAGTCTCCCCCCCCCCCCCCCGTTGTTGTTTATCTCCGGGGGGTGGGAGACTTCGCTTGCGCAGGGGTTGAGACTTTACCGCTTCCATTATTCAGGGGTGATCACCCTTAATTTAAGTCAGCCTACTTTCGTACGTAGTCGTATGTATCCCTTATCGGATACTTCGACCTATCGAGCCTATTACCGTCTCGCCTTCGCTTTTTAAATTGTCCTCTGCCCTCCACCATGCAACAACTTCCCGGATATTCGTCCTTTATATGTTACATCTGGCTTTGGATTATCCCAGTCCGATAGAGGGTTTACCTTGTTCCATATACGTCACTTTCTTGTTATCCTTAGAGGGAGACTTTACCCCGAGAGACATTTGTCGTTATGATATACCCAGAATGCTAGAGTATACCCGGTCTCTGTTTGTTTCTCTGTTTACGAGGCAGCTTCTTCTCTTCACTTTCGTTCCTCATAGATAACTATCCTGGCACCAAGCAATCTGCTCATGTCCGTGTTCGGTTCCCTTTTTCAGGTCCGGGTTCGGTTCACTGTTACATTTTGGTTTTCCCATTAAAGAGAGGTTACTTTTGTCCCATCGGCTTAGCACTTTCCATTACTTTCCAGCACCCGATGGTAGGATCATAAAATAACGATTTTAAGACGGATTGTACCGTATTAACGTATATAGCCTCAAGTCGCACGCATTCAATCAGAGCCATCATCAAACTCACTTTTTTTTACCCTTTGACAATATAAAAGTTTTATATTTAGTTCATTAGGTGTTTCCATTCTAAATTATAAATCCATAAGTTCTCTTATGAGAACTATTTCATTTTACTTTTAGAAAAAAAATAGTATTTTTGGTACTGCGACGCTAGAAACAATTTTGCTTATAGAAGCCTCCGTACTTACTTTAATAATATCAGATAATTTATATACTCTATATGATACGTACTGCTTATCGGCAGTAAACTCAATATTACCTACACCTTGAAAAAAAGCCTTTATAGCCCGTAAAAGAGACTCATCGCTGTGATGAACTGTGATTTGATAAATTAGTTTTACAGTAAAACCAACAAGAGTGTTTTTTGTTTTAAAAGTGTTAATCATAAAACAACCCTCACCATCAGTGTACCCGGTAATTTATCAAGGCGATACTTTTTTTTAGGAGTTTTCCTTCGTTACCAGCTACACAACCTTTATATTTAGAATTAGACATATTTAGAATTTTACATATTATTTTTGAAGGATTACTTCTTAATTTGATTACATTACAAAGGAAGATTATACTTCCGTTACTTAACGAAAAACCTCTACTGCAATTTAGTAGTGCAATTCTAGACCCCCGATGAGCCCCTTAATCATGCGAATCCTTATAAGCTACGGATAATGTCAGGTAAATATAAAGGTTAATTTTTTATATCAACCTTTGGTTCCAAGTTGTGAAGCCGACGCATTATCCTTACACTACGTGTAAATCTAAAGCGTCTTTGATATAAGATGAAGTTAAAACTACGAACACTTGAGCCTGGATAAAAACTAATCCCTAGCTCGGCGACGTTTTCCCCCCCCCCCTCTTTGTAGTTTGGCCCCAAACTGGTGGCTTCGCCACCGGTATATTCCGTCCCCCCCCCCCCCCCCCCCCCCCCCCCCCCCCCCCC
>Ga0307512_10001944_pt1 | contig 27604 bp, 28 predicted proteins | sample 14_EM_MG_FD_200267 | JGI IMG/M metagenome (GOLD analysis project Ga0307512, IMG submission 200267) | Populus trichocarpa ectomycorrhiza microbial communities from riparian zone in the Pacific Northwest, United States - 14_EM | ecosystem: Host-associated > Plants > Roots > Unclassified | place... | reverse complement strand
ACCATCTCGCCGCTCCTTCCGCGTCTTCCAACGTCTCCGCCTTTCCGTAACACAATTCCTTCCACACCTTCCGTATCTTTCTTCTATATTTCCCAAGTACCTTCGTACCTTCTTGCGCCGTGACACTTGCTGCACTTGGAGGCCCCCCAATTAACCTTGGCTGCTGACCTTCCCTCAGAGATTCGTCTAGCTCTATTTGAGGCTGAGGTATATAGCCAATATATCACCATGTGTCCACTTGTGTCTTGGGCAAAGTTCGCCTGATGGTCTGCTTCTTCATTTCCAGGGATGCCTCAGTGTCCCAGGACCCAGTGAATCTCGGTTGTGATGCTGTGGGCGAGGAGAGCCTGCACTCTTCGAATGATCCGCAGCACTCATTGCTGCCACTAGCCCGGCTCCAGGTGTGCTGTTTGTTGAATTGCGGTGTGTGAGTCGCTAAAGACTGCCACCATCTTCACTCCATGCCTTTGCAGTGTTTCTCTTCTCTTGACCGTCTTTCCAAGCGCAAGTCCAATCGCCCACAACTCGGCGTCAAAGACCTCCATACGCCTAGTGCCCAGATAACTGCGGCGGGTCCTCCATTCGCTTCCGTGTTTGCACACACCAAACTCGGGGTTTGGCATCCCTGTTTCTCTCTGATTTGGTATGCATATGAAATACAAGCGATGTGCCTGTCTCTGGAATGGCAGCTGTTGTTTAGGTATTCTAGGTAATGTGTTCTATTGGGAAGCGAGTCTCACTGGGAAGTGAATCACATCAAAATCAGACAGTACAGAGGCTTGATTCTCAACTACAACAAATTTAATTTTTGTATTGAGTCTTGTTCTGGGGTTGTAACCGCCGGGTCTTCTTTTTCCCACAGACTTTGGGGTTTTTGAGTGTTTTTGAAATTTTGTATTTTTTTGTATGGGAATTTTACACACAAATTATCACTTCTCAGTGGGACTCGCTTCCCAGTAGAACACGTTATTCACTCTATCTAGAGTATGACTAGAGTATGACAGTACCCACTGCTGTCACCATAGGTTTCAGGAGTCCCGTGAGTATGACAGTACCGACTGCTGACACCATAGGTTCCAGGAGTCCCGTACCCTACCCAATGGCCGCCAGGCCGGTCTCAACCGGATGAGCTCTATAAAAGTGCAGTCGAGTATTCTTCGCTCTTGACGCGATGTCGTACATCTGGTATTACGTATGTGCAGTCGAAACAGCGCTGATATAGATAATAAACCCGCTTCCACATCTCCTGAAAGATACCACAGCGCCGGAAAGCAGCATGTACAGGAAATCCGCCCTTTCCATATCACCTACACTTTCCCCACATTTATCATCACTCCCACGCTCGCCGTCAGAACCTCCACCCCCTTCCCAACCCCCGCCATAACCCCCTCCATCCTTCATTTCCTCTTACCAATCCATCAGCTCACCTACCCTTCCAAGCGCTTCTCCTCATCATGTGTACTAACCCATCTTCCCACCTTAAACGCCGGGAAACCCGTACACACAATGCCACCCAACCACCAAGGTGCTGTCACCCGATCCTAAGGCCATAACAGCAGATCCAGCCTCCCTTCCTTTAGCCAAGGGCGAACACAACCTATCGGCGACCCGTGGGGTGAAAACAACACGCTCACCTCGTCAGTCGGGGAGACGAAGCGAATTCCTATCGCTGAATGCAACGAAGGGAATTGCCAGGGGTATGGGGGGAGAGCAGAGTAATTTCCAGATAGCACTCCCCATATTCCTTTTTCCTAGTAGTAGGTATTGGAATTCTGACAACCTCTCGCTTCTTTAACACTTCTAGCCTCCTCTACCAGCGCTTGCCACCACTTCCATCCTCGTACCACTGTCACCGCGCTGGGCACTGCATAGATCTGCGTGGTCCCACCTTCTAGTGCAGTTCTCCCAGTATGCGTGAATGCGTGTGGTTGCTCTTATCCTGGCTCAGCACCACAGCACCCGGCGGAGCAGCGAGCTCCCGAAGCGACGCAATCGACGGCGTGAGTGTGTACGTTTAATTTAAGATGAGGCGGTGCAAAATGGGAGCGTCGGAGTGCAACCATTGATCGAGGAGGAGCATGTAGGATGTCGAAGAAGTGGGGCCGAAGGTAGGAGGACGGTGATATCGCCGTTGAGTGAGAGGAGCGACAGCGACATGGCATCTATTGGTGCAATATTGCTGAAGATGGCGAAGATACTCAATCCGTAGGGTAGCAAGAGGGTAGTGGCATTGCGACAGTTGGGGGCTGTGGAGTTTATGATTGGACGGAGGAGAGATGGCATCTGGTCGCCCCTGGAGCATGAGAGGCTTGAAGTTTGGATCTGAAACTCTATTTCAACTGCGGCTGAGTACAATGACGATAGACGCTAAATATAGGCGCCTTGCATACGCTCCACGAATAAGTGCGAATATATTAATTTCAATGTCAATCTGTTTATCATCAACTTAAGCAAATAGGGAGATGTAAGTTGTATATTTTGAGTTATATAATCGGCGAGTAATTTGATTCTTGGAGCAGACTGGGAAATGTTTGGGCAAAACCCTCTGTAAGCATCATCAGCAAGCACTCGGCAGTTAACGTCCGGGACATGTTACTTTGGATGCTTCTTAGACTTGTTGATTGACTGATCTCTCGAGGCCAGAAGGCCTGTATATACAGACTTGTCTCCCATACTCACAGCCATATTCGTCTCCATATTTATCTCCGTTTACTCATCTGTTTGCACTGATATGAGCCGCTCTGCACTGATACGAGCCGCTCTCCTGAGGCATATCTTCATACACCAACTGCATATCAAACGGACCTGTGCAGTGAGGCTCACGATGCAGGTACACATGCAACAGGACGTGGCGATTACCCACGGCGCAGCTATTACCTACGCCAATGTTCATGCCTACTTTTCGACCATAACCACTACCCACGCCACATAAGTCTAGGTGTGAGTTAAAGCATCTCAGAGCATTGTGTTTGCTTAATTAAAAAGCCCTAGTGCACTGGGTGTGGAGAAAATGCTGTTATGCTGTCCTCATACAGATAACCGCTGCACTTTTATATAGGTGATTATTGACCTAAGTAGAGCAAATGGAGCGGCTGTTTGGAACAGCAAACTCTGTATGGTGATCATACCTGAGAAGTGCTATTTGTTCCCTCTCGTGATTAGCCATGCACTATCCACTCTATGGCTGATGGAGCATGGGCAATTTGTATGGGGAGGGGGCTTTCCCCAGCGTGAAACTCCCTGCACTGATGACTGCCTGATTATTTTCTGTTGGCAAAATAAAGTCCAAGGAATTATTGTTTAGATACAGCCAGCCCCTTGTTTGTCTCTTCTCAGTTGAGGGATACTACCCCAAAGCTCGTAGTTTTGGCGTGGAGCCATGTGTAATAGCTGCGCCGTGGGTAATTGCCACGCCCTGGATGCTAATGGGATAGAGATTTTTTCTCATTCGAGTGCTCGGTTTGGGACGAGTTGAAAGCGTTACCTGCGGTGAAACGTACTCGGACTGCGGACAGGTGGCAATGGCAGAAGAATACTGAGAGTCAAGAAACTAACCGAGTTTAACGGAGAATATATGGAAGGCGTATGTTAGTTGGGCGAATGCAGGCTTTGAATTGTTCACTTCTCGCCACGATATGGACTAATCGTAGCTCTACGAGACTTTTCAGCTAGCTTTGAGGTCTAGCTACCCATACAGATACACACAAACACGCACAATACCGGGATCTATATCTGATCTCCTTTCTCCCGATTTGTGCCTATCATTTCTTTTGTAGTCCTATGCTCTTATTTTGGTTCCCTCACCTCGGATCTGACCCCTAACATTCCCTCTACTAATCCATCCCTGCGATGTGTAGCTACGTAGCTGTGTAATGGTCTGTTCTAGAAAAAAATACAGTAAAGAGAGCTAGTTCAATACAACATCAATTCTGACGTTAAGATAGAGAAAACTCAATAAAGACAACGGTGCTAGTGCATCTAGAAGCATCGATCCAAACGCTATTTAGGGCGGGTGGATCGGCGCTAATGAACACTCTATCTCCCCCGCGTTATTTGTAGATCTTTAGAAAGCCCAGGCCTATCAAGATTTTTCCAGGTCATCCATAGGTAGTCCAGGATCAGTAGGCCGGAGCAGTTCCATATCCTCGGTATACACCCTACTCCTTCGCCATCTTCCGGTTCATCCTAGAGTTCATACTCGTGTTCGTCCATGTCATCGTCCTCTCAACCAGAGAAGAACCAATAGAAAGCAATGAAGTACGAAACATGCTAGTGAGGTGGCAATTTAGGTGATGATGGAATCGGATTTTCAGTGACACATGAACAACTAACAGCAGAGTCAGGGGTGTCTGCAGGTTTCACCGGGACCGTCGGATCTACCCCTGATAAACCTTTAAACGGCCGGAATAAGCGGTGAATTCATCTTCGTCCTTTAGCAGTACCGTCTTTCGTTGGATTGGCTGTGCTGAGGATATCTACTGTATAGTAATGGTAGTGGTAGATTCTAGCCAATCAGCCCTTCGAAGCTGCTTCAAATGACAGCAAATGAAACAACGAACCAAAAGATGCTGATGACACATGGTCTTCATACTTCGTTAATTTCGATAGTGCTGATAGAGAATAAGGCAAAGTTTGGACCCTGAGTCAGGCAGAAATGACGCACGTGTATATGGTTAAAGAAGCAAAACGGGTACGTACGTGGCGGGGAGGAGAGCACGACGGAGCATTCCTTGCGATGGAAAGGGTCAGATGCAGCGGTATTGGTGTTCGGTGCATGTGGAGTGTCTGTTCCAGACCGATCCAAGTGTTGTTCCGAGTCTGTTCACCATTTTTTGTTTCGTTCTTTGTTGGCCGTATAATATAATCACTAGCAAATCTCTACAAATGCGCGTGATGAGTAAGTAGTACGACGTACCCCACAAAACGAAGCGATGAAATCTCATCTCTTTAGATCTAGTTCTTTGGACGAAGTGCAACTCAGCGTTCTACCCTACAGGTGCTGGCTTTACAGATCTATAAGGCTTATGGCGTGACGATGCATCAGTCATGTCCATATTTGATTGGGCAGAACTCTAGTGTGTTACGCACCCGTGCATAGGTTACACTGCATTCCAACCGTACATTGCGCTCTAGCTCAATCTAGTCGCACTTTGCGCGCTTTAAATTCCTATCATATTGAATTCTCATCAAGTAACTCTGGCTCCACAAATCCGATCGGCCGTAGCTATAGATAGTCCATACCCGATTGTTAGGTTTACGACATCAAACGTGCGCTCTCAAAATCCCATATCAGCTACAACTCCACAGTCGCACATCAATTACGTCAACTAGAGTTTTCTGTTGCCAAGTGTGTTTTCTTAAGTCCGTAACTATAAGTTGTCGTGCACCAAAGCTAGCGTCCAACGTCACATAACTCCTTACTGGGGATGAGGCGGAAGGTGGCCACGACATGAACTTTTTCTTTGTTGGATTTGGAGTGGAGTTAGATGATGTCATGGACGATTTTACACTGGGTTGCTACTGATGCTCAGAGTTGATCTGTGTTTGTAATGTAGTTACCAATTTCTTTTTTGAATTACGGTACTTAAGTACTCAACACTTGCTCAACCACTGCTTACTTGAGCGGCACAGATTCACATCTCTTCAATCTTCATTCTGCCTTAAAAATGCTACCAAGGCATACTTTTCATGTTCTCGGCCCTCAAGCCTGGAGCCCGCACGAGGGACAAACCACTCTTCCATTCGAGCCATCTCACTTAAATTTCCCCACGCCATCACTTTCAGAGCCACTCAAAGATAGTAACGATCCCCAGTCTCCGTTAACGCCACTATACTCGGCTACAACCCGGAGGAGAAAGCGGGATCAGAAATGTTGGCATTGCACAAAAGACCGGCGAAAGGTAAAGTATTTAACGTGTCGTAAAGAACAGCCTGCTGATTTATGAGGTCAACAGTGCGAGCCATCTTTGGACTCGTTGTCATGCTTGCGGTGCAAAAATAGCGGGTACGAATGCCTACCAGACGCACCAGGGGAAGCCAAACGGCGCAAGCTTGCTCGCTGGAAATGTAAACAGTGTCGCGAGAAAAAGCAAAAGGTGTGAAGCATATACATAACCTATTGCTATTTACACACTGACATCAACATAGTGCGAACCAGATGAACGCCAGTGGCCGGGGGAAAGATGCAGGCTATGCATGATGCAAGACCTTCCGTGTTCTGAACCGCAGCTCGCGGCAGGCAGGCAAAGGCCCCGAAGCCCAGTAAATGAGGATACGCCGGAGTCTATCGTGGGGAATTTAGAGGTCCAGCCCGCAATTTCACATCATGGCACTGCTCCGCATCCTCAAGCGCTAGTTGGTACAACTGCAGTGAATTTTTTCTGTGCACAAACAGCTGAGGCCAATGTCTCTCAAAGGACCGGCAGAGACTGCGCATTGAATAGCGATCGAAACTTTGACGATGTAAAATCTTACATTCAGGGGTACAAGGAAGGAGACAGGTGTCCAGAGTGGGTAACCCATGTGTGGTATGTTATTGAGCCCCAAAGCTAGTGCAGCAACTAACTGTCATGATTATAGTATCAAGGAGCTCAATTTTTCTCGCACTCTGCAGCCGCGATCTGATATTCCAGGCCGCCATTACGATGATGCGATTGATACTACGGGGAAAGTTGCTAGCATTCTTGAATCTCAAGGACGAGTTGCAGAAGCCGAACAGCTGTATCGCCGAATTGTATCCATGCGGGATCTCATCTTTAGGTCGCGGTGTGAAACTGAAAAGCTAGATAACCTAGTCCCCAAATTCGCCACTATGCTCACACGCATTGGCGATTATGATGCTGCAATCGAAGCTTACGAAGATTCGGTTAAATATTGGAGTAGCCGCGACTATCCTATCCGCAGCAGCGAAGTGGAGTCTCTTCTGGCCCTGTATCATCACTATCACGAGCAATTGCAAATCGGTGGTTTTAACGAAGATACCCGACGTGAGCGTCGTATCTTACCTCTACATCGTGCCCTCGGTCTCGGATGCGCGGGTCTCATCCAGGTCATTCTGGACAGCCGTACGGAATTCAAGTCCACAATAGATGTAAAAGACGCTACAGGCCAGACTGCTCTACATCTCGTTTCCAAGTCCGAAATTGAGGACACCATAGACTTCGCGGAAAGGCTTTTGGAAGAAGGTGCTAGTCTTGAAGCGCGGGATAATCAAGGGAGAACCCCTCTTTTTATTGCAGCCTATTATGGCATGTCAGCGATGGTTAAACTCTTTTTGAATAAAGGCGCGGACCCTACAGCAGAAGCTGAACTCCGCAGCTCAGAAGCCGGCATCAAGGTCCATTGGCGAGAAGCAACCCCACTCCATGCTGCGATCTTCAGAGGTCACAACACAATCGCCTTGCGTATGCTGACACGAATATCAAATGTCAACGATGTCCCAGCTGTTGAAGACGCACTTGTTTGTGCAAGCATCAGAGGTATTTACGATGTGGTGGCTCTTCTACTAGATAAGGGACTAGCTGTGAATTCTTTCTCCGATATTCGATTCGACCTCGGTGGTATTCCTGTAGAAGTTAACTGCGCATTAATGGGTTCTCTCTGCGGTGGGCATCGATACTTGTCACGCTTCCTGCTGGAACGCGGAGCCGATGTTGAGGGTGCCCGTTCGCGAAGTCCAGCTGCACTCTGGGTTGCAGTTGAGACTGAACGGGACGATCTCATGGAGCTATTACTCGCAAATGGTGCCGATATCAACGATTTCCTCTATTGGATGCGCAGCGATGAAGAAGATTGGTATCCTAAGACACCGCTGCAGCTCGCGTGTAGAAATGGATGGATAAGCGGAGTTCGACAACTTACTGGCAGGGGTGCGAATCCAAACGGGGTGGCTCACTGGAACAGGGGACGGACTGCTCTGCAGGCTGCATGTGAAGCGGGTCATGGATCAATCGTCCGTAGATTGTTGCAACTGGGGGCGGAAGAAAATGCCCCTCCGGCCGAGAACGACGGAAGAACCGCCCTTCAAGCTGCATGTGAAGGGGGTCATGAATCAATTGTCCATGAATTATTGCACCATGGCGCCAACGTAAATGCCCCTCCGGCCGCCAAAGGTGGAAAGACCGCCCTTCAAGCTGCATGTCAGGGAGGCTACGGATCGTTGGTCATAATGCTGTTGGAAAATGGAGCTGATATTAATGCTCCATCGGCCTCGGAATATGGAAGGACCGCCCTTCAAGCTGCATGTGAAGGGGGTCATGAATCAATTGTCCATGAATTATTGCACCATGGCGCCAACGTAAATGCCCCTCCGGCCGCCAAAGGTGGAAGGACCGCCCTTCAAGCCGCATGTCGCGGAGGGCACCAATCGCTTGTCACAATGCTGTTGGGCTGTGGGGCCGATGTTAATGCCCCACCGGCCCCGGAGTATGGAAGGACTGCTCTTCATGCTGCATGCTGGGCAGGTTATGAATCAATTGCCCGTGAATTATTGAACCATGGCGCCAATGTAAATGCCCCTCCGGCTGACAATGGTGGAAGGACTGCCCTTCAGGCTGCATGTGAAGAGGGTCATGAGTCGCTAGTTACACTGCTACTAGAGCATGGGGCAATGGTTAATGCTAAACCGTCTCGTTCGAATGGGCTATCTGCGCTCGCGGCCGCAAAGGAATATTACCACCGGGGTGCGGAACCTCGATCGATTATAAAAATCCTGGAGGATGCAGGTGCAATTGGGTAGTCAAGTCTAACTTTGGTTCGTATCCAGTCATCTGGCAAGCATCTGAGAGAATATTAATGTTCTCACTACGAAATCTAGTGAGCGAGACTGCTATGTCATGCAATTCAGCCTCCCAAGACCCGGGAATAGCTCATGGAAGCTACATACCTTTCAGAATAGATTTAGTATCTGGAGCGGTAGAAGTGGCTGGTGTGGTTAGTATGTTTTGTGAAGGGTGGTTCGTTGTGTGGTCTGAGATTCGCGGTATAACTGTATGGAACTGTTAATTGTTTTAGGAGTAGGCGGAAATGAATTTCTTATTTGTGTACGAGTACTGAGTACGTGTGTCCAATAAAACTTGGCACGGTCGATTATTTTTGCTCTCCCCATTCGAAACATAACACAAACTTATAACAAACTATCATACAAAATGATAATATGTAAAGGGATATGTTGCAAATTTTTTGGAAGGAAAACATAAATCTTTGTCTGGTGATTGTTAAAATTGCCACAGAGTTGAAGATATACATAATCCATATTTTTCCAGCGAGCAACAGGGAACATAGGTCAATTATTTTTGGCAGAGGAACTTCCTAGATGGTTCAGGATCATATGACAGAAAGCTTGTATTCATTACATTGATGGTCATGAGCTCAAATCGAGGATTTTTCGAAAATTTGTATGGGATTTTGTAGTCATTGTAAAGTTTCTGAGTTTATGTAACACATGCAGCTAATAAAAGCCAGAATATAGGAGGTGGTAGGCAAGCAATGGGGCACCATTTGATGATGTGAGGGCTAATTTCCCTGAAGTCTCCAAGGACAGGAATTGTTGAAAGTACAGTCTGTAGAAAAGTTCATAAATGGATGTGCTAGAGGTTGGTGACTGTGCTTGGTGTGCATAACAGACATCAAGGCGGAATTTTTGGAGTACCGTTTGAATGAATCTGTCCACCTTCAATCTTAAAGTCGACGTCGCACCGTAGGTCCGTGTGTGATAGCCACGGTTCGGTATGCTAGTGCTTCTAGGGTTGAATAGCAATTTGGTCTACGGAAGGGAGAGGCATCCATCTAAATAAGTCAATAAAGAAAGAATGCACTCGTATATCAACAAAGCACACAACAGCACAACAGTGTTACATACACGCATATTAAGTTTGCAGACCTGCTCTGGAGTTGGGGAGAGCAGGGTATGAAACTAGGCATATAGCGTCGGGGGCGGGGTGATAAACCACGGTGCCGCTATTACACATAGCTCCATGCCAAAGCTCCGAGCTCTGGGGTAGTATGCCACAACAGGGAGACAGAGACAAACAAGGGGCTGGGTGTACATAAACAATAATTCCTTGGACTTTGTACCAGTTAGAAAAAAGCCCTTTTCCCAGACAAATCCCCCATGCTCCATCAGTTAGAGTGAACAGTGCATGGCTAGTCACGAGAGTGAATAAATAGACCCCTCATGTATAATCACCATACAGAGTCTTCCTGTTTCTAAACAGCTGCTCTGTGTGCTCTACTTGGGTTGATAATCTCCCATATAAAAGTGCGGCTGTTATTTATACGAGGACAGTACAACTGCATTATTTCTCCACACCTAGTACACTGGGGCATTTTCAACTAAGCAAACACAATACCCTATGATACTTTAAGTCATACCTAGATTATGTGGCATGGGTAATAATTATAGTCGAAAGACGGACATCGACGTTTGTATGGTTTGCTGTGGGTAATTAGCTGCGCTGTGGGTAACCGCCTCGCTCCGAACGTTATGTAGCATCTGCATATATAGGTTATTTCTCTTAGTTGTCCCAAGTTGAGTTCATATTAAACATTTCCTCCCCTTAAAATCCGAATTCCGAACTCTTATACATACAATGCTCGAACATTCATTACTTGCTGCCCTGCGAACAGCCTATAAAACTTCGTTTCTGGTACATGTCAACTGCTGTGGGTGTGCGTTTAGTTTGAGATGAGGTGCTGGAAAATGGGGGCGCCGAAGTGTAGCCATGGGTCGAGGAGTAGCGTATAGGATGTCGAAGAAGTGGAGCCGAAGGTGAGGAGGAAGGTAATATCGCCTTTGAGTGAGAGAAGAGATAGCGACATGTAGCTATTGGTGCGATAGTGCTGAAGATTGTGGCGAAGATCAATCTGAGGGGTGGCAAGAGGTGGTAGTGGTGGTCAGGACAGTGGCGTCGCTGCGGTTTTGGGCTGTGGATTTCGAGACTGGAGGATGGCATTTGGTCGCGAAGGCGAGCAGCAGAGGGTTTCAAGTTCAAGGTGTGAAACTCTATTAGACCACGTGTGCACCGAGCACAATGATGACACGCGCTAAATCTATCTCGTGCCCAGACTTTGTAGCCTCGCTCGCCAGCTCGTTTCACCGCAAAGCGAAGCCGGAAAGTCTGGTATCCCCTCGACTAGTAATAAGTGCAAGATCGACCGCACGCTGCAGTGTTGCGATTGGCGAGTACGCCACAGCAGCGTTCAAAACTTCCAGTCGAGGCGATACGAGAGCACAATCCATCCTCGCAGTTCAGGTTGTTGGTTATTTCCATCCATACTAAGCGAATTTCGAAAGTACATGATCACTCGTCCGTAACCGCACAAAAAACCCTATCACGGACCCTTCAGCTAATAATAGATCGCTGTCACAGCATCGATTGCTTAAATAAAAACACGAGGAACAACATCACGCAAAGGAAGTTCTAAGAACCTTGACGCTTAGTACAGTAGGTGGAATATGTTAAGTTCAATTCAATTATGTCGGTCTGTTTAACATCAACTTAAGATGTTTTCTCAATATCAAGTTGTGTAACAGGGGAGTGATTTGATTCTGGCCTGGGTGATATTCTGAGACCATTGGAGGCCATCCAGAAAACATCAATGATAAAAGTTGACCTCGGCCTGATATTAGGATTCCAGGGTGGAAGGTTTCTCAGCTACCATCATCATGCATTCCCTAACGCAAAAATGGGTTAGAGTTTTATCTCATTTAGATGCTCGGTTGGGACGGTCCGGGTCGGAAGCGTGTTACCTGTCGGCCGGTGTAACGTACGTGGACAGGTGGCATTGCAGAAGAATACCAGAGGGCCAAGGACTGACCGAGTTGAACGGAGAGTATATGGAAGGTATATTGCTATTTTGCTATTTGGGGGAATGCAGGATGGTTCCCTTCTTGCCGCAATACAACCCCCGTTATTCTGCAAATCATATCTGCGGCATGCCTTATAGGTATACGTGGAAACCAAATGTTTCAGTTTCTAAGAGTAGCCTATGGATCTAGAATTTATCTTACCTTAGCTAGTAAACCGCCTCGCAACTATTCAAATGGGTCTATTTCGTGGCGCTAGTATATAGAATCCAGGTATGGACCAACTCATATCTCTACGAGACTTTTCACGGCTAGCTACCCCTACAAATACACACAGCACACACTTCCAGGATCTATATCTAGTTCCCTTCTTCCCGGTTTGTGCTTATGCATGTCTTTGTAGCCCTACGCTCTTATCTTGGTTCCCTCGCCTCGGATTTGACCCCTAACCTTCCCCATCCCTGCGCTGTGTAGCTACGTAGCAAGGTGGCGGTCTGTTCTAGAATAGTTATGGTAGAGAGAGCTAGTTCAATACAACATTAATTGTGCATGTGACGTAGCATAGAGATAAACTTAATTAGAGCAATCCTGCCACCCCCGAAATATGGCCTTTGACTTCATGCGTCTTTGATCTTGGCCGACAGTAGGTTGCAGAAGGCTGCGGTATGGTGCAGCTTGCAGCTGTGATGCGCATAGTACTGAGTAGCGGTAATTACTCCAAGGCATTGGTCGTGGTAGACATTGAAGTTCTACCTGAAGGGGGGTGGAGGATTATCTCGTACCCAGACTGCGAAAATAAATTTTCTAGCCGAGCGAGCTTGCGAGCTAGGCTAGAAATCTGGGCACAAGAGAAGGTGAAGGAGAAAGTCGCGGTTCCTAATACTACAACCCTTTCAATCAGCGGAGTAGAATACTCTCTTTCAATCCTACATACTACTACGTCTGCAGCCAGAGGTATATCCCTGTGGATATGGAATCGTTCTCCTGGTCTCCGTCTATTCATTGTAACGGTTCAGGCTGTATCTCTTGATTGTAACTGCTACTTGAATAGATTACGGCTGCCCTTCATCTACAGGCTATCTGGTAGATAGCCGCCTTCAATGTGTTGTTCCTTGCCTGCAAGCTGCTTATAAAGGTAAGGTTTGGCTGCATGCTGCAAAACTACTGTCAGCCAAGATCAAAGAACGCACAAAGTCAACGGCCATATTTCAGAGGTGGCAGGGTTGCTCTATTAAGTCAACAATGCTAGCGCGTGCTAGAAGCATCGATCCAAACGCTGTTTCAACGGGTAGATCGACGCTAGCGAGCACTCTATCTCCCCGGGTCATTTGTAGATCTTTGGAAAGCTTGGGCTTATCAAGATTTGTTTAGGCTATCTACAGCTGTCTGGATCTTTCAATGGGTTGGAGCAGTTTCATATCTTCGGAATATACCCTGCCCCTTAATTTACTGTAGTATCTTACTGTTCATTAGTTTTTACACGTATTCGTCTATGTTATCTAGAGAATAGACGCATAGAGGAAATTGAGGTATGAACCATGCTAGTGGTGTGACAATTAGATAATCAAACTAGATGTTGAGTGACACATATAAACATCGCGCAGCAGAGTCAGGGGGAGTCAGGGGAAGCTGTACGTTTACCGGAATCACGTTGTCTGGCCCAGATGAGCGTCTCGGAATACGCAGTGAATTCATCCTCGTCCTTTAGCAATACCATCTTTCGTTGGCCTGGTTCCATGTTGGCTGTGGTGAGGATATCTAGTAGTGGTGGCCAATTCTAGTCAACCAAGCATTCCTCCAGTGACAGTGAATGAAACAACGAACCAAAACGTGTTAGTGACAGATCACGTTCGTACGTATCTCGCTGCTCACTATAACATTAATTAAGAGTAGAACGAATATTTCTTGGACCATGAGGTCATGGCGGGAAATGTGTACATGAGTATCTTTGAAGAAGCAAAGAGCCTGTACGTGGCGTGAGGGAGAGCAAGATGGAACACTTCTTGCGAGGGCAGGTCTGATGCCGTGTTGTGGGGTTCAGTGGAGTGTCTAGCAAGATCGATCAAGGTGACGTTCTTGGCTTATCACTATTCTTCTCTATTACATTCTTTGCAGCTCCCAACTTTGCCCTTGGTATAATACATTCGAATTCTTGCTCCCTATCTTGTCCATGGCAAATTCCGCAAATGCGCGTGTGCGCGCACATCGATATCATCGACGTACCCCGCAAACTAAGAAATCTCATCTCTTGGATATCCCAGACACCTCATCGTGTTCTCATGTAAGTGCTGGCGTCACAGCTAGGTTATTTATTCTGTAACACTGGTGGTTTACGTCATGCATGTCTGCACTTGGTTGGTTGGGTGGCTAGCCTGAAAAACAAAGCCTAGTGGAGTCTGGGCTGAAGAAAAAATTGGGTAAGGAACAGCGCATAATTTCTCTCGTGCCAATATGGTGGCGAAATAAATTGCTAGCCGCGTGCGAGCTTACGAGCACGTGGCTAGACAAAGTGTGCACGAGACAACGCCATATTTTGCCGCATGGACTTCCAGCTCCCTACGATTATAGGCAACCAATCATCAGGCTGTATATAATGAGCGTGAAGAATTTATAAAATTCGCCTTAGTCCACTACTTGAGCACGTACCAGACAGACAGATTCTCATCCTGTTTCATTCTGCTCGAATAATGCAGGCTTTTCATGCTCACAGCTCTCCAACATGGAGTTCACACGAGGGGCAAACCCCTCTTTCATATGAACGATCTCACTTTGATTTCTCTACGCCATCATTTCCAGAGCCACCACCAGAAGGTACTGAACCTCAGCCCCAGTCAACACTGCTATCGCCTTCAACCACGTACAGGAGGGGAAAACGGGATCAAAAATGCTGGCACTGCATAAACGACCGACGAAAGGTAAGAGGCATTCAGTGTACTTTATAAAAACAGTCTACTGATATAAGAGCTAAAAGTGCGAGTCATCTTCGGATTCGTCGTCATGCCAACGATGCAAGGATTATGAGTATACATGCCTCTTAGACGCACCTGGGGACGCCAAACGGCGCAAGCTCTCTCGCTGGAAATGCCAACAGTGTCGCGAGAAAAAGCAAAAGGTATGAAGCATAGTGTCCATTGCTACCGAAATACTAACATCGACGTAGTGCGAGCCAGAAGAGCGTCAATGGCCGGGTGAGAGGTGCAAGTTGTGCGTGATGCAAGACCTCCTATGCTCTGAACCACAGCTCGCGACTGGTAGACAGAGAAAGAATACGGTGACCTACGAAACTTCTGAAAGACCTCGACTCCAAGACCCACCAGAGCCTTCCCTCGATGTGAGAGCTTCAAAGGACGTTCCCACAGTTTCAAATCACGGTACCATAGATTTTCCTACAGTACACGCGAGAGCGACGGAAGCGTGTTTTGACTCCACGCGAGTAGCCATAGATATCATACCTCAGGTATCTCAAAGGACCAGCAAAGACTGTGCACTGAATAGCGATTGCAGCTTTGACGATGTAAAATCCTACGTTAGTGGATACAAGGAAGGAGACTTGTGCCCGCGATGGGTACTCCAGATGTGGTATGTTGGGGAACATTTGAATTTCAAAGCTCGTATAGCGACTAACTGCCATATTTCAAAGCATCAAAAGCCTCCATTTCCCTCAATCTCTACAGCGGGCGTCCCATGATTTGAGCTGCCATGACTATGATACGATTGATACTACGGAAAAAATTGCCGCCATTCTCGTATCACAAGAACGGTTTGAGGAAGCGGAAAAGCTTTATCGAAAATTGATATCAATATGGAAGCTGTCTGAAGATCGCACTCGCAGGCTATGGAAACTGCAAGACTTAGTCACAAAATTGGTCACGATGCTCAGCCATACTGGCGACTACGATGCCGCGATCGAAATCCACGAAAACCTAATTGGATACTGGATTAGCCGTCGTCTTTGGCTCGATGTCGATATTGACAAGGCAGTGAAGTCTCTTTTGGCTCTATATCATCAATACTTGGCTCAGTTTGGCAGTCTCCGCGGGGAACTCGGTTCCATCTTACCTTTACACCGAGCCCTAGAGCTCAAGTGCCCAAAACTCATCAAGGCTGTTCTAGACAGCTTCCCAGAATTCAAAATTACCAGAGATGCAAAGGATGCTAAAGGTCAGACTGTCCTGCATCTCGTTTCCAAGTCTGAAATTGAGGACACCATAGACTTCGCGGAAAAGCTTTTGGAACAAGGTGCTAGTCTTGAAGCTCGGGATAGTGAAGGAAGGACTCCTCTTTTCGTTGCCGCTTACTATGGCATGGTACCAATGGTCAACTTCTTTTTAGACCGTGGCGCGGATACTGCAGTAGAAGCTCAACTGTACGGTTCGGAAGACGGCATCAAGGTCTGGTGGGAAGTTGCAACCCCACTCCATGCTGCAATCTTCAGAGGTTACAACAAGATTGCCATGCGAATATTGAACCGAATATCAGATATTAACAATTTCCCTGCTGTGGAAGATGCACTCGTTTGCGCATGCATCAGAGGTCTTTACGATGTAGTGGCTCTACTCCTGGATAAGGGACTGGCTGTGAACTCACGTCCACTCTTTGACATCTCATTTGAGTTTGGCAGGTTTTCTGTAATGGTGGATTTGGCGTTGATAGGATCACTTTGTGGTGGACATCAATACTTGTCACGCTTTTTGCTGGAAAGAGGAGCCTGGATGGAAAGCTCCAACTTAGAAAGTCCTACAGCACTATGGGTTGCAGTTGAAACTGAACGGGAAGATCTAGTCGAGATATTACTCGCAGAAGGTGCTAATATCAACGGGTTCCAATATTCTGGCGGAGATGACACGTACCCCGAGACATCGCTGCAGCACGCATGTAGAAGGGGTTGGATAAGCGGAGTCCGGCAGCTCATCAGCAAAGGTGCAGACTCAAATTTTGAGGCTCGCAAGGAACTGGGACGAACTGCTCTGCAGGCAGCATGCGAGGCAGGTCATGGATCAATAGTCCGTACATTATTGCGATCCGGGGCCAACGTCAATGCCTCTCCAGCACATAGGGGCGGGATAACTGCTCTTCAAGCTGCATGTCGAGGTGGTTATGAATCACTTGTCACGATGCTGCTAAAACGTGGAGCAGATGTTAATGCACCACCGTCGCCCTTAGAAGGACTATCTGCAATTGAGGCCGCAAGAGAGTACTACCGTGAGCGTGAAGAGCCTCCAGTCATTGTGGAAATGCTAGAGAACGCAGGTGCTATTGGGTAGCCAATCCTCGGTTTGTAACCCAGTTTTTCGATGTGTCCGAGGGAATATTGACTTTCTTGGTTACCTAGGGAACCTCATGAACAAGACCTCTATGTACGCCCCTTTAATCTTCTAAGACTTGATAGCAATAACCCAAGGAAGTTATATATGTTTTAGGACGAATTTGGAATAAGGTTTTTGGGCAGCAGTTACGTATGGCTGTGCCGTTATTTCTTTATGTGGAGCTCAGTGTTTATACTGTATGGTTGTGTACTTGTATGTTCGGATTGTTCTGATAGATTTCTTTGGAGATATATTAAAATTATTTGCGTTTATGTACTTTACATGTATGCTTGGGATTAGACTGGGCAACTTCGAAGGCGGTGGCATGCATATGGGCTTGCGGGTTTAACCAATGGTGTATACATATCTGTGTACGTATGACGTTAGATACATCCCGACTCCTCAGTTTCTCCACTTTCAAATCTCTGAATTTCAGCTCTATCTCGGCCTTGGCTTTAAACTATTTAAGACTATTTGTATTATTGTCATCTTATTATAAAATCCAACATCTTTAATTATAACGAGTATATACATGACGACGTTACGACTTCCGGCCAACGCAAGAAATTCACTACTTTTGAAGAGAGCATTTCGGGCACTCGAACAAGAAGTAACTGGGCCAGAAGCTTCGAGGGGGTTTAATACTCGCATAATTTTTAGGTCCGAGCAGGTGCACGTGGCGACAAACACTGCATGCATGTATGTACGAATGAGTAGCTGCCTACATGCCTCCATCTCAGCCACTAGATTATTAAACATGTCCCTCCTGTTATAATCCGAGTTTCGAACTCTTATACAATGCTCGAACGTTCATTTCTTGCACCTCTGCGAGCAGCCTATAAAACCTCGTTTCTGGTACATGCCGACTGTTGCATATATAGACCTGACCGAGCTGACAATACTGTACCGGGCAGTGGGGATTCTGCGCTGGCGCGGAATTTCTGGATACAGTGGCGGGTTGACACATTTTTTCCTGATGCAATTAGTCAAAGCTGCTGGCACTAGGTGCGAGCGACTGTTGGTAGGCTGAACGCTGATGCACTGCCGAGTCTCTAAAGCTCAGAGAAGTACTTCTGAAAAAGTATTCGCGATCTTGGCATACCACATCAAAATTAGGCGAAGCTAAATTAAGCCCTTAAATAGATCAAATTAAATTAGGAATTTTCCTAAGGTTTTTTGACGCGTTGAATGATTTTTGACCCGAGTTTGAGTGATATTAAGTTACGTTGTGGCTGTCACTGGGGGCGCAGAGGTTGAAAGGCTGAGCAACAGCTCTAGCCTTGCGCTTACCAAACTTGACGATATGCAGCAATCGTAATACAAGCACCGCTTACGCAGATAAAAATCCCAAACTTTCAAAACTACGCAACGCTGTGCGCGTATCCAAGCCGTCTAACAAACTAGCTGCGCCTTCCGCATCTTGCTACTACTCTAAGCTCTTGCAGATTTCGTACGAGATACTACCAATGGGTGGTATGTTTTCGTCCAGAACGAACCAATTGACATGATTTCGATCATACAAAGCTGTTCTAACTCTGACAGATGTATTATGCAGATACAAACACCCTAATGCTGTATCCTCACTGTTCGCTACAGTATATATCTCCAGTCTCTTCCTCTTCTCTTCTCTCTGAACCATAGTCTATACACACACGCATACAGTTCTCCTTTCCATATCTCAACATCGACATAACAGCCACTATTCCCCAAGCGATACAACCAACACAATATTTTCGCTCAACACTAGCCAATAAAAGCTCAATGCAGTTCATCAATACATTTACTACTCTCGCCCTCCTATTATCTATAGCCACTGCCGCACCTCCAGTATCTGTAAATGCACGAAACAGTCATCTCTATGAGGATGGAAATGGACAAGGCGATGGGCAATTGAAAACGGCCCAAGCAATTTATTTCAGCACCAACGATCCTACAGGCAACGCCGTAATAACTATTCGAGTGGCCGAAGACGGACTCTTGGCCATGGGGAATAAATTTACCACAGGGGGCAAAGGGGGCATCGGCATCAACGCTACGACAGGAAAACCTGCTCTTCCGGATCCACTGTTCAGTCAAGATTCTGTACGAGTTGGAGATGATGTACGTATCAAATTCCTAGTTCTTCCAACTATAGATACTAATTACCCCAACTACAGTTCTTGTTCGTTGTTAATGCTGGCTCCAATTCTTTATCGATGTTCTCAATCGATACCGCTAACCCGACTTACCTTACTATGGTTGGCGAGCCGGTGGACACCCAAGGAGAGTTTCCCGTCAGTGTCGCATACTCTTCGGCCCTCAAGCAGGCGTGTGTAGTGAACGGTGGTGCTGTCAGCAATGTCGCGTGCTACACTGTTGATGGGACAGCTGGCCTTGCACCTGTGGAAGATTTCATGGTGAAAGACTTTGGTCTCAATCAGACTACTCCTCCAATGGGTCCTCTCAGCACAGTGTCCGATATCTTCTTCTCCCCAGACTCTTCTGGCCTTCACGTCACAATAAAAGGCCCTAACTTTGGCGATGGATCTTTGTTATCATTCCCTTGCAACATCGAGACCGGATTGTGCGAAGCTCCAACGGCCAACAAACCCAATGGAACGGCTGTGCTCTTTGGTAGCAGTTTCGTAAACAACACTACCTTCCTCGCAGCCGACGCATCCTTCGGAGCTGTAACCATACAGATTGATAAGACTGCCACCGGCTTCGAACAAACACTCCTCAGTACCACCCGGATCAATGGGCAACGTGCCACCTGCTGGTCTGCATTTTCTCAGAAAACCAACACCGTGTTCGTCACCGACGCCCTAGTTAACCACATAGTCGAGATCAATCCAGCTGATGGTTCCGTCGTATCGACTGTTAACCTCACCAATGGCGACGAGGGTAATCTGGATGTCCAAGTCGGTGGGGATTTTCTATATGCCCTGAGCCCATTGAAGGAATCGGTGTCAGTTGCAATCCTGGACTTGAGCGGCGGACCGGGTGCATCGAAAGAGAAACAGACTTTCTCTATTAAAGGTGTGATGGGACAATCAAGTACTGGTATGCAGGTATTTCCAGCTGTCAGTCCTTAAGGAATTATAAAGGATGTCGTAACTCGGTTCCTGTGAATTGACTTTTGGACCTGCTTCCAACGGGGAACCGATGATTGTGGTAGTAGGTGGTATGGCATGTTGTACTTTATTGACCGAAATTTTTTAATGTAGTTTATGTACTCTTTCCCTTGCAGGTTACCTATGAGAATCAGTCCTTGTATGCTCGTGACTCGTGAGAGGCCTGTGATTGGTTCATGCATCGTTAAAACAAGTAATAGCTTCCTAGCGAAGGAATAGGGTTATAGAGAGAGCGTATGCTTTGGGACATATGATGCTAATGGTACGCCCTAAAAGGCTAGATTCAAGGCATTGTGGGTATGGAAAACTGTGGTAGAGATCGGACAATTGCTGATGCACCGGGCTCTGCACAATGTGTTGAAGATGCTGCTGTTATTAGATGAGTGATCTTTAGTCTCGGACGGCTGCCATCTCCTTTCGAATTTCGCTCAGCGGGCTTTTTCTTACGCCAAGTAGTTCAGCAGTCATAGTATGCATATGACCGCACGTCGCGCATGTTTCTTCCCCGCTCCCGCAGCCTAATCTGCTCTAAAACCCCACCTTTCGGTTGAACGTTTGGCGCTTATGTATGACTAGGCTGATGCATATTTAAGTTGCGGCACAACGTCCACGAGTCATGACATAATTCCTTGCAGCCCTACATCTGCTACGTAGGCCAAAACCTCGCAATAGTGGATAGCCTTCAATGTATCCCAGTCCTCCTCAGAACCAGCAGCTAAGAGAATATCTCCCTACGATAGATCATACCGTCAGCCGCCTCAACGTCAAATGCCTCAACGCCACTCTACCTGTTCCTCGGTTCAAGAACAATCGCAAGGCCCCTACTGTGGTATTCAAGAACGCACATCACTACATGAGTGTGCGATGTCCTCTACGGGGTGAGACTGACAGCATTGCTGGTCTCGCGGATCATGGACCATCATTCGTGTTTAGAGCAAACACAGATGTGCTAGAGAATCGGAAATTAGTACCACTGTAGGCCCCAATCTGTTGCTTCACCCCTGGAGCTCACCTCTAGTTCTCGTATCAAGTTCTAGTTCGGCACCCGCCCAAACGTCAACTAACCTTCTTACTTATCCATCCAAGACTTTTCAGCGGTGAAGCGCGCTAACGTGATGGCCTGGATTATTAATGACCTACGACATCATCATCGCTCTCGTACCTCTAATGGATAAATTTTGGCGTCTTCTACCTTGATCACTGATTGCTGGAGGGGCTAGGGGCTAGGGGGGGTTATTCTCTGTCGTCCGGGTTTTAAAGGTTTCTTGAAAATGGTGTTGGGATTTCTACGGCGATATCGATCTGTCCTAGTGGTGGAAAGAGCTTTTGAACCGTCTATAAAGGTATGGGGAGATAGTAGGGGGGAGCAGTTGTCGCTGGCGTTAAGTTGTTGCCTCACGGCCACACACTCGCTACGATGCTTTCAAATCGTGTTCTTCTGTCTACTCGCCCTAATACGGGTGATAATTCATGGTTGATTGGTAACTACCTCCTTGCAAATATGCACTTGCCCTTGTGACTTGCTGCATTCTGCAACACATATCGAGGTTCTCCTCTGTCTCTCTATCCCATTAGTACACGTCAATACACCTACACATGCAAAATGACGTTATGTGACACGACCGAGTCATGGATCTCCCCTGATCCCACGTTACACGATGTGTTTTCATATCAAAGTCATGAGGTGTAACCATATGTATAGATTGGGCCATTTTTACCTTCCCCGCAGCTCGGAATGCCCACCGTGCTGACCTCTGTTCCGTCACCAAATCCCACCACCGCCAACAACTAGCATGCCGCATCACTGTACCTCCTGTAAAAGTAACTTCCGCAGCTTGGACGACCTGCTGTGGCACCTCGACAACGGGCATTCTGTCTCTTTGCCGGGTCCGGGGGCAGTAGAGCGGCAGAACCCCGAGCCCTTTGTCCACCCCAACTGGCATCGTTGGTATTCTGTGCCTCGGCGCGTACGCGGGCGGGGGAATGAATACGAGCGGCGCGTTGACGCAATCGACAAGTTTTTCGCCAGGTACCCGCGGTACTCCTACAAACGTGACGAACCCTTCTGGCAACAATTTCGCGAGCTCTGCATATGCTACCAGTGGCCAACAACAAGGAAGGATCGTGAGGCCGACAAAGACCCCAATAGTTCACAGAAAAGGGCCTGGAAAGCCTTTCGAATTGCGGTAGTGCAGTCCTTTAGTACGACGTTTGGTACCGAGGTGGACGACATCAACGCTTGGAGGAAGTTGTGCATGACTGTCAGGGTACCGGGGATGAGGAACCTTGATGGCTGCCGTAAGGTGCTATTATGATTACTCCCTCCCTTCCCCTTCCATCCCTCTCTTTACAACGGCCCGCTGACCCCGCAGTAGTGCAGGCTGTCTTAAACCCACATTTTAATCTTCTGGATTTGCATGAGTGTGGACGGATGGGCCAGCAAGTGCAAATTTTTGAAGATAAGCAGGACCTGCTGGAATACACCCAGGATACTGGTAGATATTATCCACTAGTACCCGCGAAGGCAGATCCTCTCTTAACGTACCTTTTGCGAGAGATCTATGGTGAATACATGGCGAGTAGACCGAATACCTGAAGAACGGTGGAAGCGTATGGGATAGAGGAAGAGGTGAGAGTGGTAGTGGGAACTAGGACGAGGAATGGAAGTGGACGGAGCACGGAGATTAATGGCGGTCATGTGGTCAGAGTAATAACTTCGCCAATGCAAAATTGAAACCGAAAAGTGAAAAACAACTGGAGATGTCAAACATCTCTCGTAAACCAAACTTTGCCGCCCTCGCCGCAAGCTAGTCTGTCAGTCGGCTAGGATACGGCGTTGCGTAGCCCGCTAGCGAGAAGAAAAGGCCGTCTGACAGAGTAGCCGCAAGCTTCCCCAATAACCTAGCGAGGCTGTGCACGAGGGACAACCGATAATAAGCTACCCAATACAAAGTAACTAGAGTAATTAAGAAGGATCTCACGCATTCTCCCCGAGTGGTTTGATCCTCGAGCCCACCACCTTTCATAGCTCTTGGGTGGTGAGTGATATCAGAAACCACAAGCCCGAAAGGCGTGAAAATAGTTAAAAAGAAAAGGAAATAGTAAAATAGCTGATCTTAACGTGCAGGTTTCGAACCCTTACGCAGAGTTTACATGGCCTGGTGTTTACCGCACCATATTTAGCCACTTATCAGCTGTTTTACATTTTATGGCAACCAGACAACATATCAAAAGCATCCAAATAGTCCAATGCGTTGTTCTTGTATTAAACAGCTTTAGATATTCATCTATAGAGCATAGCCGAACACTACAACTTCAGGTCAGTAGAAAAAATAGAAGTACAGTAATCTTCCGAGTATAGAAGCAAAAGGTATCTTCAAGGTTTGAGCCGTCGTGTTTATACAGGTTTCGAACCTTGGTATGGGTGTTAGAAGCGTCCGTTGTTTACAACACCACTCCATCAATTTCTGAAAGTTGGGAACGCCAACCGCTATTGCAACGATGGGTAATTGCCGGGAATGGGTTGATAGGTGGAGTCGAAGATGAGAGCCCACACCACTCCTATCACAAATATCAGCTTCATCGTGGAGGACCTTGAAAAGCAGTCTAGTCTGATGCCAGAACTGCCATTCTAACCGTTGTTGCATATTAAGGTAGAATTAAGTCTAGCGTTGAGGTTTCTGCAGCTTATCTTCATCTTCTTTAGTTTTTCTAATTCATCTCCCAATATATGCATAGCATTACTATCCTCTTGCAATTATTTCCTCGTCCCCCCTGGAGCCCACCTCTAGTTCTCGTGTCTAAATTCTAGTTCGACATCTCAGTGCAGAGGGATGCTTGGATATGGCATCCCATGTTCTCCCTTATCACTCGACACTCGCGATCGGCACTCGCCCAGACGTCGACTAAACTTCTCACTTATCCATCCAAGACTTTTCCGCGGTGAAGCGTACCAACTTGATAGCTTAAATTATTAATGATCTTCGACATCATCATCGCCCTCATACCTCCAATAGGTAATTCTACCTCGATCGCTGATTTTGTTCGTTTGTAATCATTTGTATTCAGCCGCTTGCAGCTATGACATACATATTCCTAAATATCCTTCCCATTCCAGTAAAAACACAAAGTGAAAACAAAGTAAAGTTGTGAGCCCCTTCCGCTACCCTCTTCCCCCTTAATCACACCTTTTCCACATCACTTTACACCTCCCCAGGACTCAACTCCTGTCCTCTGAGCTTTCCTCCACTCCAACAATTCTTCCAACTTCAGTGACAAAAAGAAATTCCATCACCGCCTGTACACATTTTTCATTATCCATAAGAGTTGAAACCGGCATCTGCCACTTCTGTCCCACCCCTGTTTCTTTCTTTACCGCCTACCTCGATCGCTGATTGCTGGCGGGGGCCTGGGGCTTATTCTCCGCCGTGCCCGGCTTCCGGTTTTTGAAGGTTTCTTCCCAGTACGATTGGGGTTACTGCGGCGATATCTATCTGTCCTGGTGGTTGAGAGTTGTCTGAATCATCTATGAGGCTGTGGGGAGATGGAAGAGGAGAAAGTTTAGGAGCAGTCGTCATTTGCGTTAACAGGAATGTTGGTGTTGGCTTCTTGTTGTACGGGGCAGTTGGGGATTTAGGCTATTCGCGACAAGCCCGGCAGCCGCCCTGTACTGTTGCCTCACGGTCACGCACTCGCTGCAATATTTTCAAATCGAGTTGCTATTGGCTCCTATGTTGCATGTGTACCTCCAACAAGGCTCTGATGTAATAGCTTGTATGAGAATGAAGGCTTGTATGAAGATGGTGGCTTGTGTGAGGATATGCATGGTCTATATCAGGATCAGGATGATGCGTCTCATGTAAGATAGTGCATACGCATACGCATATGGCAGCCTGTACATATACGGGCCCTGGGGCTCGAGAGATCAGTCAATCAAGAAGTCAATCAAGCATTCAAAGTAGCATCTTTGTTACTTTGAATGCTTGATTGACTTCTTGATTGACTTGGTTGACTGACTGATCTCTCTCGAGGGCATAAGGCCCGTATATGTACAAGCTCCCATATTCGTTTGCATACACGTTTGCACTATCATGAGACGCTCTCCCTGATCCTGATACAGACCATGCATATCCTCATACAAGCCGCCATCTTCATACGAGCTATCAAACGGAGCTGAGACTCATAATGTAGGTATATATGCAACAATCTTGACTTGCTCTAACTACGAGTGATAATTCGCCTACCCGCCCACACTAATGCAGATCGACAAGGTTGATATGGGGATTCAAGACAGCCTATCCGCAGTGTCAGCAGAGTGCTTTGTGAAGGAAGAGAGGATGAATCATAATCATCATAAAATACTCACATTGCGACGGCCCTCAAGGTCATCTGGAACTTGCTGCACCCCAGCAGCTTTACACAACTTCCCCCATGCGTCGATGTCGTCCTCATCGCTACCGAACGTCTTGTTAAACGACTTTACTACAGCGAACCGAAAAGCTTTCCAGGCTAATTTCTGTGGGCTTTTAGGGTCGACATCTCTCTTGCGTTGCTCCAGAAGTTGTTGGCCAGCCTGAGAAAAAGCTTAGATAGCGGAATTCTTGCCAGAAGGGTGCCGTGGGGTCATAAGGGAAGTCTGGATAATCTTTGAAAAACTCGTCGATCTCGTCTTCCTCCCGCTCCAGCGCCCCCGGCCGAGGTTGGTGTATATGGGACGTCTTGCGGTGCTCCCTCAGGCCGACTCTGTTGACAGGGTCTCTGCAAAGGTCGTTGCACTCGCGACAGCGATACGGCATTCTAGGTCCAGGAGAAAGAGGCGTCCTAGGCATATAAGGAGAACGAGGCGGGAGACTTGCTGGAAACATATCGATGGTTGAGCTCTAGAACAGAGTTCCGCATGGCATTCCGAGCTGCGTGGAAGATAAAAATGGCCCAATTATCTATACGTAGGGTTACATGTCAAGACTTTGATGCGAAATCACATTGTGTAACGTGAGACCATGGAGGACCCATGACTCGGCCGTGTCCCTTAACGTTATGTTGCATGTGTGGGTGACGTGTACTGGTGGGATAGAGAACCTCGAGACGATCGGTCCTGTGGGTGTGGGAGAAAGTAGAAAGTTACAAGGTTAAGTGCATATGTGCAAGGAGGCGGTTATCAAGTAGCCATGAGAATTGCAGGATTTTTGCGACGGAGGAGGAATTAGTGGAATACCCAGAGGTTTGGCCAAAAGTCCCCATTGGAGGATGCGTATGCGGAGCCTCTCTTGAGGTATCTTTTGCGGGAGATCTATAATGAATACTTCGGAAATAGAAGGAATACTACAAAAGATATTGTGGAAGGATTAAGGAAGACAGTATTAACTTAGCTTCGCCAAACGCAGAATTGAATCGAAAAATACAAAACAATTAGAGATAGCAAACATCAAAGAATTCCTCCTAACCTGCTCTTGTAAACCAGACTTAATTAAGACCGTGGGCAAATTGATGGTTGTGGGAACTAACTACCCTTCATTGATGCGTTCCCCAATAGCAACCTTGCTCTATATCGATCATGTGTCTCGCCCAGTAGACGCCTATGTTCTATACATCTTTCTCTCTACCATAAAATCTAGAAGGTATAGTTTCCCCATCACCGCAGATCCGACCGAAAGGACCGTTAGTAACCTTATTTTAAATAACCAAAATCCGAGTTTTCCAATAAAAAAGAATTGAGTCCTAGCTTAACTAGCAGCTCATGGTGCTCCAAACGCCAGGTGCTATCCCCAGCACCGGTGAATAGTGTTGGATAGGTCTGCAATCAGACTAAGGATTCGAAAAGCTGCAATTGCATCGATTGGTTGGTTAGACGTCATTTTACGGAAGCCGATAATATAACAATATCTCGAGCCATTGTAACTTTAGTTAACAACTGCTCAAGCCATTAACCATACAGCCAGCTAACAAATTTTACGATAGGTGGAATTGGCAATTTCTAGAGCCCACATTATTCGTATAAGGAGACGACATGTGTCTTTTTCGATTCTTATTGGTCAGAATTCTGTGGCTGAGTGGCTGATAGTGGCAAGTATAAACCACATGAACTCAGATCTAGAATGTCCCATTAATTTAAGTCTGCAAGTTGGACTCTGACAACAAAGTGTCATATACACCAAATTTGTATAGCTATACCTGCTTTCACATCCCAGGTTCGGATTCATGATATCTTTAATATTGGGTGAGTGGTTGTGGATTAATACCTTTATTGGACTGTTTTTGTTCAGTAGTACAAGGAGAATTTGCAATAGAGTAAATTGGCAACTAGAAAGTGAAATAGGACCTATTTATGGATGTTTCATCCATAGAACATGTTGTGATCAGAGCAAAACTTGGGGACTTAA